>Ga0169931_10001201_pt1 | contig 42849 bp, 37 predicted proteins | sample Kivu_15m_20L_FD_129675 | JGI IMG/M metagenome (GOLD analysis project Ga0169931, IMG submission 129675) | Freshwater microbial communities from Lake Kivu, Western Province, Rwanda to study Microbial Dark Matter (Phase II) - Kivu_15m_20L... | ecosystem: Environmental > Aquatic > Freshwater > Lake... | reverse complement strand
TAAGACAAACCTTTGGTAAGTCTTTCATTTTTGCTTTTTTGCAGGGGGTGGCATGGATTCGAGAAAATCTTTAACGGCTGATTCACTATCACCGAAAGAGATGGTCTTTACTTTTCCGTCCAAAACTCCAATTAGTGTGACCTTCCCTTTCTCCCTAGGAAATGGGTCTGAGACCCCCTCCTCTCGAATCAATCGAATGGTGTAGCTGTAAGATCTCATTTTTGGCAAAGCAACAAATCTTGTGATAAAAGAGGGCATTCGGTGGATATCTGAAATGAGCGCTGCTTTTTTGGATGTAAGAGTGCTATCTCCATCTTTTTCAAGCAAGGGGTGCAAGATCTTACTGGCTTCCATATCCGATATGAATAGAATCTTTTGAAGTTCATTGGGTAAAGGAGAGCTCTCTTCGTTCTGGTCCTTGAATTCGATTTTTGGAAGAGGATCTCCAACAACCAGCCGAGTGGGTTCTTTGGTTTGTGCAATTAAACTCAAAGCCATCAGGCAAAAGAAAATACTAGAGGTACTTTTTAAGAAACTCATAGACTTGTCCCTCCTCCATATTTCTAGCATTTGAGAACTCGCCACCTTTAGTCGATACCAAAATACGCCAAGGCTGCTTGGGATCAACTATCACTAGAGCAGGAATGCCTTGTTTGGTGGGATTCCCCAGTTGGGAATCCAAATCCAAGTTCTTATCAAATTCACCTACATCAACCGAGAGAAGTATTGACTTTTCTTGAAGAAGATCTTGAATCCTTTGGGTTTTCATCAAGAGACGGAGTGCCTGACAATCGGGACACCAATCAGCACCAAATACAACCAACAAAGTTTTGTTTTGGCTCTGGGCATTTTGAAGAGCGGAATCCCATGACAAACCTACCTCCTTATTACCAGAGCAAGTGAAAAATACCAGAAAACAGGGGAGAAGCAAACCAAATTGGATTGGAATTAGCCTCTTCGCAGTTTCCAAATTCTTATTTTTGAGTCAGGTCTGTAAGGATCTCTTGCCTTTTTTTGTCTTTGGCGAATTGGGATAGAGACAGCCATTCTCTTTTCATTTCTTTGAGGGGGATGTCCTTCCGCTGGGCGTATTTTGCCAGAAGTTTGGAGGTTTTGGCGTTCATATTCGGTAATCTCTCAAAAACCCAAATTCTGTCAATGCCGTACACTATTCCTTGACCGAAGTCCCCAAAAAGAAAAAACGGAAGTATGCCCCAAACCCTTCCCGATCGTTACGAGCCCAAAAGCGTCGAAGCAAAATGGATCGAGATTTGGGAAAAAGAAGACGTTTTTTCTCAAGTTTCCCATAGCCCTGAGACTTTCTCTGTAGTCATACCCCCGCCTAACGTTACTGGGAATTTGCATATTGGCCATGCTCTCAATCATACCATTCAAGACATAATTATTCGAATCGAAAGGAAGAAGGGCAAAGATACTGTTTGGATACCTGGAATGGATCATGCTGGAATAGCGACACAAGTTGTGGTCGAAAGGGAATTGGCTAAAGAGGGAAAGATTAGAACGGACTTCTCAAGAGAAGAATTCATAGATAAGGTTTGGGAATGGAAAGCTAAGTCTGGAGGATTCATTACCAAGCAACAGAGATTACTGGGAGAGTCCGTGAACTGGGATCTCCAAAGGTTTACTTTGGATAAAGGTCTTAGCAGAGCAGTTTATAATGTTTTTAAAAAACTTCATGAAGAGAGACTGATCTATCGTGGAGAAAGAATAATCAACTGGTGTCCTGTAACGAAAACGGCTATATCTGATATAGAAGTAGAATACAAAGAAAAACAGGGGAAGCTCTATCATATAAGATACCCAATTGCGGAATTCTTCAGTCCTAATAAATTGGATTGGAAACCTGAGGAATACTTCGTTGTAGCTACTACAAGACCAGAAACTATGTTTGGTGATGTGGCAGTTTGTTGCAATCCCTCCGATACTAGATATAACCTTAAGGTAGGAGCTAAATTAATATTACCATTGGTAAACAAAGAGATTCCCCTTCTCGCAGATTCTTTCGTTGAATCGACATTTGGATCTGGATTGGTAAAAATAACTCCAGCGCATGATCCGAATGACTTTGAAGCAGCCCAAAGATTAGGACTTAAACCAATTCTCATCATGAATCTAGATGGAAGGATGAATGACCTTGCTGGAGTTTATCGAGGAATGGAAAGATTCGAAGCTCGGGAAGCTATTGTTAGGGAACTTCAAAATCTCAATCTGATCGAAAAAATAGAAAATCACACTCATTCCGTTGGTCATAACCAGAGAGGTGGAGCTATCATTGAGCCAATTTTGTCTACCCAGTGGTTCGTAAAAGTGGAACCCTTAGCCAAACCTGCAATAGAAGTAGTTCGAAGCGGCAAAATTCAATTTCAACCCAAAAATTGGGAAAAGACATACTTTGAATGGATGGAGAATATTAGAGATTGGTGTATCAGTCGTCAGCTGTGGTGGGGACATAGAATCCCGGCCTATTACTCCCCTAGCGGAGAATATGTGATAGCTGAGTCAATAGAAGAGGCAAAGTCTCTCTTTGGTTTGAAAGGGATTGAATTATCTATGGATCAGATAAAACAAGATCCAGATGTATTGGATACATGGTTTTCATCGGGACTCTGGCCTTTCAGCGTTTTTGGTTGGCCAGAAAAAACAGCAAATTTGAATAAATACTATCCAACTTCCGTACTAGTAACTGGATTTGATATTATTTTCTTCTGGGTTGCTAGAATGATTATGTTAGGAATGCATTTCAATCGTGAGGTTCCTTTCAAAAAAGTTCTTATTCATGGATTAGTTAGAGATAAAGATGGAAAGAAATTCAGTAAATCATTAGGAAATGTTGTAGATCCACTTTTGATGATGGACAAATACGGAACGGATTCTTTCCGATTTTTTTTGGCCGCAGTATTACCTGAGGGTAAGGATATTCTTTTTGATGAATCAAGATTGGACGGGTATCGTTCTTTTTGTAATAAAATTTGGAATTCTACAAGATTTATTTTCATGAATCTTCCATCTGACTTTTCGATTCAAAAACTTGATAACTTTCAATCCAAACCGTCAGATGCATGGATCATTTCGGAATTTAATAAAACTCTCTTAAGTTATGAGAAAGCTTATGAGCAATATCACTTTTATGAAATGGCTAATCTCATTTATGAATTTCTTTGGGGTAGTTTCTGCGATTGGTATATTGAAGCTTCAAAGTCACGAATATACAATGCGGCAGATGAGATGGATTCTAATTCAGTTAAGCAAGTCTTGGTTAATATTTTGTTCCAGTCATTAGGTTTATTGCATCCTTTCATGCCATTTATCACAGAAGAAATCCATTCTCTTCTTTCAAAAGATCGGTTGTCGCTTTCCCCATTTCCAAAAGCGATTCCTGTAACTTTGGATGAAAATAATGTGAAGAATTTTGAATGCTTCAAAGAAATAGTAACTAAAGTAAGGAACATTCGAGCTGAACTAGGAGTAAAACCAGAGAAGAAGTGTAAGGTTTTATTTTTGCCTAATTTGGGTATTGATACTTCTTTTGTGCTTTCTGAGTTAAAATCCTTTTTGCAATTGTCCAAGGCAGACTCTATTGAAATTGTCTCTGATTTTCCATCTACTGAAGAATTGAGCTTAGGCGTAATATCCACTGGAAGAATCGGAATTCCTCTAGGAGGCCTTTTTGATGTGGAAAAAGAAAAAGGCAGGTTGCAAAAAGAATTGTCACAAGTCGAAGTAGACCTGGAAAGAACTAAAACCAAATTGAACAATCCTGCCTTCGTAGAAAAGGCAAAACCCGAAGTGATTCAAAAAGAAAAAGATAGGTTGTCGGCGATTGAACAAAAGTGGGAAGCAACTAAAAAGGCTTTAGAAAAGCTAGGTGTTTAGCTAATGAGCTCAATTACAAAATGGAACGTACTTTTTTTGGGAAGTGGCGGGAGAGAACACGCACTGTATCAAAAGTGTTTAAGCTCTCCAAAGGCAGGCACTTTTTATGTTTCCCCCGGGAATGCTGGTTTTCCAGAGTCTTCTCTAGTTCCTGGGGAACCACTCTGGAAAGATATCTCAAAACTAAATCAATTTATAACGGACAAAGCCATTGATTTGTTAGTTATAGGTCCAGAAGAACCTCTAGTTTTAGGTATTGCGGACAAGGTGTCCATTCCTTGTTTTGGTCCTTCTGCTTATTGTGCGCAAATCGAAGGTTCCAAATCTTTTGCCAAAGATTTGATGAAAAAAGCAAAAGTACCTACGGCAAATCATCATAGCTTTACCAGTTATGATGAGGCGTCACTATATTTGGATGAACAACCCTTGCCCATAGTTGTCAAAGCGGATGGCTTGGCCGCTGGTAAAGGAGTTCTGGTTTCCTCTAACCTAGCAGAGGCTAAAACTTTTCTAAAGGAAATATTCATAGAAAACAAATTTTCACAAACTAATCCTAAAGTTGTGATCGAATCTTTCTTAATTGGAGAAGAAGCTTCCCTTTTCGTTATTACTGACGGAGACAAATTCAAACTCTTTCCTGCAGCCCAGGATCATAAGAGAGCCTTTGATGGCGATTTGGGCCCAAATACTGGCGGTATGGGAGCATATGCACCTGCTCCTATCGTAACTCCAAGTATCACTCAAAAAATAGTGGAACAAATAATCAAACCAGTGATCAAAGAATTTCAGAACCAAGGACAGCCCTACAAGGGACTCCTCTATGTTGGACTTATGATAGATCCCCAAGGCGATCCTTTTGTTGTAGAATTCAATTGTAGGTTCGGAGATCCTGAAACTCAATGCCTAATGCACTTAGTTGATTGTGATTTGTTGGAGCTTTTTTATTCCGTAGCGAGTACTGGACTTCCTGATTCAGATTTCATTCCTATTAAAAAGATGCATACCGCGGTAGTTGTTGTGGCTTCAAAAGGATATCCTGATAATCCTCGAAAAAATGATGTTCTTGTTATCCCGCCAATTCCATTGAACATTAACCTCTACCATGCTGGAACAAAAATGCTGGCTAATGGTAATATCGTAACTAATGGTGGAAGAGTCTTCGGAGTTGTTAGTACTGCCGAGAATTTGGGTAATGCTCTTCAAAATATTTATAACTACATAGATTTATGGAATTCTGATTTTCTATTCTATAGGAAAGATATAGGGAATAAAGCATTATGCCTTTAGCTTTAGCAGGGAATATTCATAGATTTGAAAAGGGGAGTTTGCGTTCGTTCGAAAGAGCACTCGGAATCATTCTCTCTGTAAATCAACCAAAATTACAGCAAGGTCTTATGATAAAACGAGCTTTGACAGGTCTCGGTGGATCTGGAAAAATACTCAGCTCACTCAATCGTCAAGAATTGTTATCATTCATATTTCTTTTAACTCAATTTGGAGACACAACTAGATTGGAGACACCACCAGAATACTTGCTAATTGAGAATATCCCGCTCGTTGTTCAATGGAAAAATGGACATTATATGGTGCCGTTGGAAGTCTTAGAATACCTATCTCATGAAAAAGTTTTCAAAGAACAGTCCTATCTCTTTGCGCTGATTCCCTCATTGAGTTTAAAAGAAAAAAAAGCATGGATACGGTGGATGGGTGTAGATTTTGAAAAGGGAGCAGAAAGAGATTTGAATTTTGAACTCTATTTTCAATGCCGTCTATTGCAAAAGCCCTTTCATGGAAAATCACTGGTTCAAGAGACTGAAATCAGACTTGAGAAAATTTGGCCCCTAGGTAAAAACCAATATTTAGATTGGTTTTACAAAGGATTAACCACCTTTTACTTTGCAATGGAGGAGATGAGCAAAAGCGAAAAGGATCCATTCCTTATGCACTGCATAGAACTAATCAAATCAGGTAAATTCATTTTGAAGCGTCTTCCCGAAACCTTCGCCAAGCCTACGGAATATGTTTTAATAAGTACTGTAGAAGGAAACACACCTCAATTGCGTGAGACCATTTTTCAATGGGAAATTGAGCGCTTGAACAAAGATACACTTTTCAATTAATTTCCATGGATCGTAATCAAAAGGATTTAAAGAAATCAACTCAGGATTTGATTCAAAATTTTGAATCCTATTGGATCGACCAAAAGCTTCAAGAAGATTGGGATCGATTACAAAATCTTTCCGAAAGAGCAAATGATCCTACCCTTTGGGATGATCCAAATAAAGCGAAGCAACTAACTCAGAAACGTAATGAACTTTTTACGAGAATCAATCCATGGAAAGATTTACGAAAGGAAATTCTAGAATTTCCTGATTTAATTGATCTGACTTTAGAAGAATTAGGTGATAAAGGATTGGATAGCTTAAACAAAGATTTAGATCGAATTTTTGATCAGTTTGAAAATCTTCAAATGCAAGATGCCCTGGCGGGACAGGACGATACCAAGCCTGCATTTTTGAACATTCACCCAGGGGCAGGTGGGACGGAATCTCAAGACTGGGCTGAGATGCTTCTTCGAATGTATACAAGATTTTGTGAAAAGAAAGGCTTTTCGGTAGAATTGGTTGACTGGCAACCGGGCGAGGCAGCTGGCATTAAGAATGCCACACTTTATGTGAAAGGTGAGAGTCCCTTCGGATTCCTAAAGTGTGAATCTGGTGTACATAGGTTGGTCAGAATCTCGCCCTTTGATTCGAACAAAAGAAGGCATACTTCTTTTGCCTCAGTTCATGTTACTCCAGAAATTGATGATGAAATCAAAATACATATCGAAGAAAAAGATCTCAGGATTGATGTATATAGGTCTTCAGGTGCTGGTGGCCAACACGTCAACACTACCGATTCGGCTGTAAGAATCACCCATATTCCAACAGGGATAGTCGTGGCGTGCCAGATGGAAAGATCACAAATAAAGAATAGAGATACAGCGATGAAAATGCTCAAAGCTCGCCTTTATGAATTGGAACAGCAGAAGGCTCTACAAGAGAGCGAGAAAAAAGCAGGAGAGAAGAGAGACATTAGCTGGGGATCTCAAATACGAAGCTATGTCTTTCATCCATACAATTTGGTCAAAGATCATCGAACAGATTTTGAAACGGCAAATGTTCATTCTGTTATGGATGGAGATTTGGAGGAATTTGTTATAGCTTTTTTAAAATATTTAGTAAAATCTAAAGTTGTTAAAAAATAGCTAAAAAATGCCTAACTCGATTGATCTACCATCACAAATACAAAAGATTCAGAGAGAGCTGCACTCTATGAATTCTATTTCCGAAAGATTGGATTACTTATTAGAAGTATCATTAAGTCTTTTTGGCGCAACAACTGGAAGTATTTCTATAATCAACCCAGAAGAGGAAGTTCTAACAATTGTTGCAGCAAAGGGAATGGATTGGCAGAAAAAAATAGCAGCCAAGATACCGTTCTCTATGGGGATCACGGGAAAAGCGGCAGCAAGCGGAATTATGCAGTATGTTCCAGACGTAAAAAAGGAGCCAAAATACATCGCATTGATTGATTCTGTTGTTACCGAATTGGCAATTCCTTTAGTTACCAGAAAAGAAACAATAGGAATTTTGAATTTAGAATCTGATAAAAAAAATTATTTCTCAAATGATGTAATTAACAATGCCGTTCTATTTGCAAACCAACTAACAATAATTTTATTAGAAGAAAGAATCGCTACTGAAGCAATGATTGTGGCGAAACAGGAAGAAGATCCCGTCGAGAAATTACTGGGATACGATCCTCAAATCCTTTTTATAAAAAATAGAATTAGGCAGTTGGGTCCTACTGACCTTTCGGTTCTTTTGATTGGAGAGATTGGGGTTGGGAAGAGTAGTACCGCCAAAATTCTCCATGAAATTTCCAATCGGAACTCAAAACCTTTTCAGCAGATGGATTGTAACGGAGTATCAGAGGAGCAACTCGATCAATTGTTATTTGGTGATTCAGGAATAATTTCCAAAGCAAGTGGTGGAACAATTTTTTTGAACTCCATTGCTAGCATGCCGTTAGAGATGCAAAAGAAATTGGTAAAGATTCTCTCGAATCGAGAAATCCAAGAAGTTCGTTTACTAGTGGGATCATTAACTGATCTTTCGGAGGAATTGCATAATAATAGATTTGAAGAGAGTTTATTTTTCCTGATTTCTGAGGCGACGATTCGAATTCCTCCTCTCCGAGAAAGAAGGGGAGATATTCCTTTGCTCACCCAACATTTTATCTTTCAATTTACCAAACAGTATGGACGGGAAGTGAGTTTTTCTCGGTCCTTAACCCTGGAGTTTGGGCAGAAAAAGTGGCCAGGAAATGTCCGGGAGCTCGTGAACAAAATTCGCTTTGGCTTTCTCACTTCCGAAGATGGAGAGGCTAAAAATCTCCTAGAAAATCCATCTAATTGGGAACCACAAGTACGTCCCATTGTCCCGGGCGATGATTTGAATCTCTCCAATGCCACGGAAAAACTGGAAGCAGCTTGGATCAAAGAAGCCCTCAAAAGAGGGGGAACCCAGGAAATCGCCTCAAAACTTCTGGGCATAAGCCGAGGAGCCCTCCAATACAAGCTCAAAAACAATCCTCTGCTCACAGAAAAAACAGAATGAATCTTTAAAAGAGATCGATATACTGGACAAGAGCCGTGGCAAAAAAAGCATCAAAAAAACCTAAGTCTTCCAAACTTGCAAAACCCTATTTGGACATCGTTGAAAGGGCGACTGGTGGTGATCCAAAAAAGGTATTAGGTATGAGAATTGCCTCTTCTTTGGTCAAGAATTCTTACTCACCAGTGGAAAAGGCTACGATTCGTTATATTCTAAAAAATTATAAATTTGATGTTGGTTCAGAGAAGTTGCTGACCAATTCCATTGCTCCTAAGAAACAGTCCGCTGGAACCAAAAAGACTACTTCTAACAAATTGCCAAAAAAAGAACAAAAGAAGATCGGTTCAACAGGCAAATCCAAAATTGATGATGAAGACGCCCCCACTCCGGAATACCACGAACTAATTGAATTAGATCGATACGCCAAAAGACAAGAATCCCACAACAAACCTTGGACAGCGATTTTGGTTTTGACAGTTTCATTGGGAATATTATTTTTCTTACTTCGATTTTTTTTAGCGAACAAAAATCCGGACAAAGTTGCAAATGTAACCAAGTCTTCCAATTCTAATGTTAGCAGTAGTAGCCTGAAGAAAGAAAGCGCTTCTCCTGCTGTTGAAAAACCCATTGTTGACAAAATCCCTGAAAAAACAAAAGAGTTCAAGAATCCTCCAAAAGAAACAAAATCGAATAATCCTATAGTGATTGATACCAATCCAAAACCTGAGGATTTAAAATTTAGTCGCAGACAAGCATTGCATTTGATCAACCAGGCTCAAATTCGTTTTGTTCGCCAGACTTTAGATTTTGGGCCCGGAGGGGAAGAAACCCTAAGAAATTTAGCGGTGCAATTGGTTCGATACCCTGAAATCAGAATTAGAATTAAAGGTCATACCTGTTTTGTGGGCGAATTGCAAGAAAATATGTTGTTATCGGAATCCCGGGCAAAATTGATCTATGAATCTCTTATTCGATCAGGAGTAAATGCAAGCCGATTGGAATTTCGTGGGTATGGTGAGACTACTAATATTGATAGCAACTATACAGACAAAGGTCGTCGCTCCAATCGTAGAGTTGATTTCACAGTTTTAAGTATCGATTCGAATTAGAGCTCTTTTGCAGTGGCGAAGCAAATGCTCAACGGCTTCTTTTAGACCATCATACAAAATTATAGATTTGCGTGCTATTGCTAATTGAGGATTCATTCTTTCTTCTGAATTTAAGAGATCTTCATAAGCTTCAGTTACGCTATAGATTACCCTTTGTATACCGAGTGCCAATGTTTCGTTCAACCCTTTTTTACCAGCTACTTCTTCATCAATTCTTTCCATTTTTTTTAATTCATATAAGAATTGAGGATTGTTTAGTTGGTTCTTTAGGATTCTATCATATATTTTTAAAGACAAATTGAGACCTTCAACAATTGGATCATAAAAATTCCTCAATCGTATGATTAGATCCCCTAAGTTTTCTTTAAGAACACTAGTATTAGACAAATGATCATTGCATTCAAATATTAATGAAATTCTTTTGTTTAGATCTGAAACTCGATTCGAAGTATCAGACGAGAAAGCCTCTTTGGCTTCTACAAATGGAATATTTTCTAATTTTGATCCTGAATTTGAAAGATTTTTCCAAGGATAGGTGACTGACTGGTCTTCAAACCATTTTTTAAAAATCAACATTTTTTCATTTGTTCTAATCTTTTTTCCTGTGTAGCTCGTGACCCACCTAGAAGAAAGGGCATTAAGTTGTCTGAAATTGTGCAATTCCCTTCTGAACTTCCGAGATTCTTTGTAATTCAGTCGTTCTTCCAAAATGGCTCCTTTTGAATGAGCTTGTTCATTGGTAAATGCCAAATCTTGTCCTATCAAATACACTTCTTTGGATCCCATTAAGAATCCCAGTGCACTTGCATTGGTAGATACCGAGCCTCCGAACGGAATTTCACCAAGAGGAATATCGTAACTATTTTCAATAATTTTAATAAATGGAAATGGTGAGCTTGAGATAAAACTCAACTTTGGACCTTGGGACAATCTTAAACTTACATAAGTTGAAGTAGGATCAAATACCAAATGCCCTTCTTGCCCCTCCAGATAATTGGAATTGAGAGCTTGGGGATCAACGGAATAAATCAAATCTGCTTTCCAACCAGAGCAGGTGAGGATAGGAAGAGCTGTATCTACCGCAATTAAAAAAAAATTTCTTCTATAATGTTGAAGTTGATTTAGTGATTCGCTTAAACTAGGACCTGCACCAGCCACAACAATTGGAACATCCTTCGCTAAACCAAACAAAAGAGAAATTGGTTTTGCCTTTGATAATTCTGGCAAATTTTCAAGAAAATTTTTGACCCAAATTTTCTCAAATCTTGTAAGAGTTGCCAGATTGACATCTTTTTTATGAAATAATCTCTCTGCAGTAGCTCTTAAATCTAAATAATCTTTTTCTCTCCAATTCACACTTGCTTTGTGAAGAACGAAAGTTATTGGCAAATTCGATTTACCTTTAAATACTTTTAAAAAGTCATCTTCGTTTAAAGGAGCAAGTAAAATTTCAAGCTGACCTGCATTGAAGGATTCCGAGTAATCATACAAATGAAGTGCATGATACAAAATTGATTTGGATATTTCCAACCAAATAACGTATGAATTTTTGTTAGATAAAAGCAATGGAACAAGGTATCCGAGCCCTCCACCAAAAAGTAAAAAAACTCTTTCTTCATTATCATTTGGAAGACTCTCTCTGAGTCTTGAGGCTTCTTTCTTGGGATCCTGTCTACTATGTAAATATAAATTTCCTACTTTTAAAATTGGATCAAATGATTTTGATTCTTCCAAAAAAAATCCTTCTGATTCATCAGGTAAACTACATTCGAATTTAATGAACTTTTTATTTTTTTCGAAAAATTCGGTGTTCATGGCGGATTAACTTGCAAACGGATTTTTATTTTTGTATTCTCGCTTAGAGGAACTCCTGGCTGAGGACTTTGGTCAAATACAAAGCCAGAACCTTCAATGGAATATGTCGTTCCAATTTGAGATAGAACTTGCAAAGATTCAGATAGACTAAGACCTTTAAAATTAGGCACAATTCCTTCCGGAACTTTAAACTGTTTGGTTTTGGATGGTGCAAGTTTTATAGACAATGCTCTAGTGCTTGTCTCTACCACAGGAATTATACTTTCTACGATTTCTCTGAAAACTGGAGCTGCAATTCCTCCTCCTGTATGACTTTGTCCTCCTGGCTCATCAAATAGAACCAAACCAACATATTTTGGCTTTTCTGCCGGAAAAAATCCTAAGAAACTAGCTGTAAAAAGACCTTCTTCGTATCCTATTCCAGCCTTTGCTTTTTGGGCTGTTCCTGTTTTACCTGCTATAAAATAATTTTCTAAGTACGCTTTCTTGCCCGTACCCATAGATACTGCCTTACCCATGGCTTCCAGAATTTTTTCTGCGGCTCCTCGATTGATTCCAAGGGAAGAAAATCTTGGTTGGAATTCATGCACCAATTCTCCGTATGAATTAGTAATTTTTTGGACAGCTAGAGGCTCGAAGAGGATTCCCCCATTCACAACAGCTGCGGCAGCAGAAATCAATTGGATTGGGGTTACTGAAATACCTTGACCGATAGATAGAAAATAAGGTGTACTTTTAGTCCATTTGTTTCTAGGAGTTACGAATCCGCGAGCTTCATGTATAGAAAAACCAATCCTTTTGCCAAAATGAAATTTCTCCATATAATTAAAGTAAGTATCATCAGATATCTTCTGTGCAGCTTTGATAATACCCACATTACAAGAATATTGAAGAATTTCTTCTAGGTCTACCGATCCATGTTTATCAGTGCATTTGATGATTTTTTCACCGATTTCTATGAATCCAGGACAGTGAAATCTCTCCTTTGGTAATATAGCTCCTTCATTCAGTAACATGAGAGCTATAAAAATTTTCATAGTTGATCCTGGTTCATAAACATGCCTAATCGCCCAATTGGTATGTGTTTCCGAGGGATAATCAGAAAAATGATTGGGATCAAAGTTTGGAAAAGATGCCATCGCCAAAATCTTTCCAAATTGCGCATCCATTATGACTCCAATTGCCCTTTTGGATTTTGTTTCTGAATAAGCCTTTGAAAGTGCTTTTTCCAGTCTGTATTGAATTACACTATCAATTGTAAGATGGATATTGTTCCCTTTTGGCCTTTCTGGATCTAAAGTAGAAACCATTTCTAAATGAAAAAGATTTTCTATTCCACTTAATGCCTTATCATCATCGTATCCAGTAAATCCAATTAAAGATGAAGCTAAACTTCCCTGTGGATATATACGTTTGTAGTCTTTCTCTATTCGGACTCCACGTAGAGCGAATTTTCTGATTTTTTCGACGATCTCTGGATTCACTTCTCTCTTGATCAAAAAATAATTTTGGCGAGTTTCTATTTGATTCTTTAATTTATTAGGTGAGATTTCTAGTAATGGAGCTAGAGTATCCGCTGTTAACTCTGCACCATAAATATTATTAGGCTCAATTCCTATATTCCCTGCTTCTTTGGATAGTGCTAATTCAATTCCTCGCCTATCATAAATATTACCCCTTTGAATATGCCTAAGTATCTTTTGTGATTTGCTATTTGGATTGAGATAAGTTAGGTAAAATACTCTTCCAATCAAGACTAGAAATAATAATAGAAAAAATAATGCAATACTTCGCAAACGAAGATGATAATCGTTCATCAAAATTTAAAGACTACCTTACCTCTAAGTTTTTCAACCGGTATAAGTCCCAATACTCTCGAATCAGTCGAAAATTCTCTGTTATCACCTAATAATAAAAAATAATTGGGTGGAATTCTGCCTTTCGGGTTCATGGGTAAATACGGAGAATTGCTGAAGTCAAGAAGTACGGAAGTGTTTGAAATTTCGGTATTGGTTCCGTAAGGAAGGTATCTCTCTTCCAGCATTTGGGAGTCAATGAGCACTCTTCCCGATTCGATGGAGTAGAACTCTCCTGGCAAACCAATTGCTCGTTTTACCAAATTGTTATTTTCCTTATCCTGGAAAAGAATTAGATCCAGCTTTTGGATTTCTGGTTCGGCATAAGCCCAATCCGCTTGCTTCCAGGGAACAGGTACGGGGAATCCAGATTTTTTAACCAGAACCAAATCTCCGTGCTGTAGGGTGGGAAACATAGAATTGCCCTGAATTGAATAAACCTGGAAGAAAAAAGTTCTTAGAAATATCAGAAAGCCCACGAAAACAAGTAAGGAGAGGGTGATTCTCAAATACTTTTTGATTTTCTTCGAACTTGATGGTGGGAACATGGAAAGTAGATTTAACAAATAGCAAAGCGGAATGAATTTCTATGTCACTTACAAAAATTAACCCAGAAGCTCAGTTTCGCTGTATCGAAGAGTCCTGTGGCAAAACCTATCCCTTAGACAAAGTAATTTATTCATGCGAATCTGATGGGGAATTGTTGTCCGTGGAGCACAACATGGAAGAACTCCGCAAAATTTCTGGAGAAGAATGGAAAACAATTTTTGATGGTAGGTTTAAGAGTCATGAATTTCCTTTTTCTTCAGGAGTCTGGGGCAAGAAAGAATGGGTCCTGCCCCAAATTGAAAATGATTGTATCGTAACTTCGGGTGAGGGAACAACGCATCTCTATGATGCCAAGCGCTGGGCTGATTCTTTAGGGCTCGCCAATCTCTATGTGAAGCAGTGTGGTGTTTCCCATACTGGATCATTCAAAGACTTAGGGATGACAGTCTTGGTGAGTCAAGTCCAACAAATGCGAAAAAAGGGGATTCCTATCCAAGCTATCGCTTGTGCCTCAACGGGAGATACTTCTGCTGCTTTAGCTGCTTATGCGGCGAAGGCGGGAATTCCTGCGATCATTTTACTTCCTGCAAATAAAGTCTCCACTGCTCAATTGATCCAGCCTGTTTCCAGTGGGGCAAAAGTCCTGGCTCTTGATACAGATTTTGACGGATGTATGTCAATCGTAAAGCAACTGACACAGGAGAAGTCGATCTATTTGGCTAACTCGATGAATTCCCTTAGGATTGAGGGGCAAAAAACTATCTCGGTCGAGATCATGCAACAGCTCCGATGGCAAGTTCCCGATTGGGTTATCATCCCTGGCGGAAACCTAGGCAATGTTTCAGCTTTAGGGATGGGATTTTTCATGATGAAAGATCTCGGACTTATCGAAAAACTGCCCAGGATCGCTTTAGCACAGGCCAAAAATGCCAGTCCTCTTTATGATTCTTTTTTACAAAATTTTGAATCATTCCAACCTTCACCTGCCAAAACTACTTTAGCAACGGCGATCCAAATAGGTGACCCAGTTTCCGTCAAAAAAGCCATCAAGGTATTACAAAAGTTCCGTGGTATAGTCGAAGTGGCAACCGAGGAGGAGCTGTCGGATGCGGCGGCAGAGGGCGATTTGTTTGGATTGTACAACGATCCCCACACAGGAGTTGCTCTGGCGGTATTAAAAAAACTTATGTCATCTGAGGTAATACTTAAAAATCAATCGGTTGTGGTGATTTCTACCGCCAACGGTTTGAAATTTACCGAATTTAAGGTAAAGTTTCATGAAAATAGAATTACCTCGACGAATCCAAAATTTCAGAACCAAACAGTGCATTGCAAGGCGGACTTTAGTAAGGTAATGGAGACATTACGCCGAGAATTAAAAGTAGGAATAAGCTAGACAACGGACTGCTAATAGGAATGATCACTTAAGATGGAGAATGACACTGAATTCATATCAGAATCCTTTAAGAATTCTGTTTTGCAAGGGTTAGAACACGAACAAAAAATCTCCATGGTGACTTATGTTTTAGGGGAAAGTGGGGAAGCCAGGCTGAAATTCATTTTCCAAGAGATGTTGGCTCGTGTAAACAGAGAAGATTTAATGGAGCTCCTCTATACAGCCGCAAAGGAGCTTATTGTCAACTCGACCAAAGCTGCTATCAAACGAATCATTTTTAAAGAACTTAATTTGGATATTCATAATCCTGAGCAATATGAAGAAGGAATGAAGTATTTTAAAGCTAATCTAACAGATAGAAAGTTCCCCGCTTACAAAGATAAAATGAAAGAGCAGGGATATGTCGTAAAAATTTCAAATCAACTTTTCCCAAAATTTATAAAACTGGAAGTGAAGAACAATTTATCTTTGATTCCAGTTGAAGAAGATCGCGTCAGGGAAAAATTTGACAATGCCAAAAAATTCGATAACCTCTTTGAATTCTTTATGGAACATGGAGATAATACCGAAGGCGCTGGAATGGGAATCACAATGGTTGAGATTTTACTCTCTCAATCTGGTTTCGACAGAAAGCTCTTTTCCATGGCAACCTCAAAATCTAAAGAAGAAACAGTTGGAGTGGTTCTCGTCCCTCTTGTACCGGACCATGGTTTGGTAGTGCCTGTTAGCCAACTTTCTGTAGAGTAATGGCACAAGAGGCAGGTCCAGCTAAATCAGATCAACTAAAAAAACAAACAGAAATCCTGTCTCTGACAATGGATGCTGTTTTTACCGAAGAACAGGCAAAAGATGTTGTAGCAGGTAAGATCACAGATTCCTATTTGGTTAAGATGAAACTAGATATTGATGGAAATACTGGAATGATCCTAGTCATAGCCTCTAGTTTTCGCAAATCCATTTTAGATCTTTATTGTGTTGTTGGTAACGCAACAATTTATCGCAGACTGAGACCTTTTTCAGATTTTGCTCAGCTTTCCCAGGATTTAGCTGACATTGCTAAAGCTAACGCCATAGACAAACCCTTGTCTGATCTTTTAGGACAAACTCTACTTAGGGTGTTTACCAAAGACAAATTAGAGGAATTTTTAATTCTTTGGCAAAAAAAGAATCCATCTCGATTGTCCGAATTTGCAGAACCAGCCTTGCAGGCCTCAACGAATGCTTCCAAAATAAAAATCCAAGCCGAGGTAGATAAAATTTCTTATGGTCGATTTCGATTCCAAAATCCCATGCAGGGTCTGGTTTTTCCCATAGCCAAACAAAACACTGAAATACCCAAAGAGGAAGGAAAGGATTCCACAGGGTTAGACCTGACCAATTTGGGAGAGAGTTCAGGGGAAAAGACCCCTTTGGAGCGCCAGATCGATCAATTCCGAAAGGGATTCCAGCGAGAGCTCCCCTTAAAGACTTACATTTCTCCAGTAAGTGGAGTGGACTTTGATTCTCTGATCGAAGGACAGGAAATTCTATTCACAATTCCAATGGATTCCTCTGAAACCAAGTCCATAGGAAACCTTCTGGGTTGGATGGAGGAAGATGGATCTGTGTCGAAGCAACCAATTCCAGCCAAATACTTGGGAATTGCCAGCGTCAAAAACGAATACCATATCTTTGCCCAGGGACCCAATGGAATCCTATTCCATTCCCAAGAAGAACAACCGGTCAAGGTAGGTGTCGTAAACCCATCATTGTATTCAAAAAAGGGCAAACCAAAGGGGAGTTCATCCTCCCCAGAAGATTCGAAAGACAATACTGGAACTATTATTGCATTGGGTGTAGTAATGTGTATACTTGGAGCTATAGCTTACTTTTTAATAGGATGATGCCAATGTTTGCTTTACTTTTGTATGTTGGTTGGACCATTTTTTTGGTCTTTCTTCAGATTTCTTATCGTGGGCTTTTTATCCTAAGCGGAGAAAGAAAGATGGGTCAATTCAAATACACAGGTGAAGATTTGAGTCCCTTTTCGGAGAGGCTATCTCGGGCTCATGCCAATTGCTTAGAGAACCTTCCACTTTTCCTAGGTATAGTCATTGCTGCTCATATTCATGAAAGTCTCCCAATATTGGAAGCCCTTTCGCCAATTCTCCTAGCAGCTAGAGTCTTTCAATCTACTGTTCATATGATCTCAACAAGCGCATTATTTGTTACACTAAGATTTTCCGGTCTTTTTGTCCAACTCAGTATCATGGTATATTGGATATACCTTTTGGCATCTAAATCAGCATAGGTGAAAATCAATCCACAACTATATTGACCAGTCTTCCCGGGACGTAGATAGTTTTCTTTATAGCCTTCCCATTCCAAAAAGGTAGGGCTTTTTCAACTTTTTTTGCAAGATCTATGGCATCTGCTTCTGCAATGTCTCTTGGAGCAGAGAATTCGCCTCGAAGTTTCCCATTGATTTGAACGGCGATGGGAATTGTTTCATCCCTAAGGTATTCTTCCTTCCAACTCGGAAAGGGCTCAAAGGAAAGAGTAGTTGCATGGCCTAATTTGTGCCACAATTCTTCAGTTAGATGAGGTGCGAAAGGGGAAAGCGCGAGGACAAAAGGCTTTAAAATGGAAAGTGGCCTTCTGTCTGAAGCTGTCATTTCGTTTACAAAGATCATCATCTGTGAAATAGCAGTGTTAAAGGCAAAGTTTACTATGTCATCATGCACCTTTTTTATGGTTCTGTTTAAAATTTTAAGTTCCGACTCCGAAGCTTCCAAGTCCTCGTCCACAAAGAAGGAATCTGATGGTCCGCTATGAAAGAGTCTCCAGACACGATTTAAAAACCGATACACTCCTTCGACTCCCTTGGCACTCCAAGGCTTGGTCATTTCAAAAGGCCCCATAAACATTTCAAAAAGTCGCAATGTATCAGCACCGTATTCCTTGACCACTTCATCAGGGTTGACCACATTTCCCCTACTTTTGGACATTTTGCTCTTGTCCTCTCCGAGGATCAATCCCTGGTGCACTAGCTTTTGGAAAGGTTCGGGCGAAGAAACATGCCCAAGGTCATAGAGAATTTTGTGCCAAAACCTTGAGTAAAGTAGGTGAAGCACGGCATGTTCGCTACCTCCCACGTATATTTGGACTGGCATCCACTTTTTTTCGAGTATTGGATCAATCAGTTGGTTCGAGTTATGTGGATCTATGTACCTCAAGTAATACCAACAGGAACCAGCCCACTGCGGCATAGTATTGGTTTCCCTCTTACCAGATTGACCATTGTTACTGTATTGGAGCCATTCGGTAGCTAGTGCTAGCGGAGATTCTCCCGTTCCCGATGGTTTGAATTCCTGCAAATCTGGTAGAAGGAGCGGTAGTTCCCTTTCTGATAGTGCAATCGGTCTACCGTCATCCAAATGGACAATGGGAATGGGTTCACCCCAATACCTCTGACGGGCAAACAACCAATCTCGTAACTTGAACTGTTTCTTTTTTAGGCCAAGTCCAACTGATTCTATCCATTGGCTGATTTTTTGAGAGGCTTCGAGATAGTTCAGTCCATTGATATCCACTAGATCACTTTTGGAATGGATGCAATAAGAATCTTTGGAATCAAATGCTTCGCCTAATTTCATGTCTCCCGCTATCACTTGGTAGATAGGCAATCGAAACTTGACCGCAAATTCATAGTCCCTTTGGTCGTGAGCAGGAACAGCCATGATAGCCCCAGTTCCATAGCCATATAAAACATAGTCGGAAATATAAATTGGAATCTTCTTAGATCGATCAACTGGGGAAGTGGCATAGACTCCTAAGAACACACCAGACTTATTTTTGTTAAGTTCTGTTCTTTCCAATTCGCTTTTGAGGGCACATTCTTTTTGGTAATTCTCTACTTCGGTCTTTTTATCTTGGGATGTAATTTTTATTACGAGAGGATGTTCTGGAGCCAAAACCAAGTAGCTGACACCGAATAGTGTATCAGGTCTAGTCGTGTAAACCCGTACTCCCTCTACTTCTAGATGATTCGGTAGAGGAAAAACTAATTCTAACCCCTCAGATTTGCCGATCCAGTTCCTTTGCATTTCTAAAGTTGAGGGAGGCCATTCGCAAAGTGTGAGATCTTCCAGCAATCTTTCTGCGTAAGCCGTAATTCGCATCATGTACTGGCGCATTGGTTTGCGTTCCACGGTGTAACCCTTAGATGTCCATTCCTCGACTTCCTCATTCGCCAGGACTGTCCCAAGACCCTCACACCAATTGACTGGAATCTGAGCTTCATAAACCAGACGAAACTCTTTCAGGATGTCCTCTTTCTCTCGCCTAGTGAACGAGATCCAGTTTTCCTTAGTGAAGGACCTATTGCCTAAGGCAATGGTGGAATACTTGCCAGAACCACTTTCAGCAAAGTAGCTTTCCAAATTACCTATTGGTTCTGCTTTTTGGGTTTCTGGGTCAAAGTAGGAGTTGTAAATTTGTAGGAAAATCCACTGGGTCCAACGGTAGTAATCGGGATCGGTTGTGCTAATTTCCCTACTCCAGTCGTAAGAGAGCCCAAGCATTTTGATTTGGTTTCTAAAGGTCTCTATGTTCTTTTCTGTTGTGATCTTAGGGTGAATTCCAGTTGTCATGGCGTATCTTTCTGCTGGAAGCCCAAAAGCATCCCAGCCCATGGGGTGTAAGACTTCAAAGCCCTGCATCCTTTTGAGTCTACACAGAATGTCCGTTGCTGTGTAGCCTTCAGGGTGGCCTACATGAAGCCCCGCTCCACTAGGGTAAGGGAACATGTCCAAGCAATAGAAGGGAGGCTTCTCTGAGTGGGGATCGGTCCGAAAGATTTCTCTCTCCTCCCAGAACTTTTGCCATTTTGGTTCTATTTCTGAAAAAGGATAGCCCATCGCTTAAGATCCGTTATATCTAAATGCGCACGGAATCAATAATTTTGACAAGTTTTTTGAAACTTTGTGTCAAACAAGACTTACATAAGTTTTGTTGAAATAGCTGGTCTCGCTTGCCACACCCTGAGCATGGTTCTTGCCAGACCTGGTAGATTTGTCCCGATTCTTTTGTTTTCTTTGTGTTTGGATCGTGATCCGTCATTCTAGCTATGTCCAATAGATGTAGGCTTATCAACAGGGGTGTGCAAAACTGTCTTTGCCCAATACCTGGTGAAGTTACTGTATAAGGGTAGGGGGCTCTGGGGTCAAAAAAAAAGTGAAAAAGTTCCTCGACGAACATACAATTTTTTTTGCAAAATTTTTTTTTTCGACCATAGAAAATTGGAATGGAATCTCAATCAAAAAAAATAAAAAAAAATCTAAATGCCGTAGAATTTGCACCGAACAAATATTTTATGAAAAATCGGAAAGACTATTTTGAGTATCTTACAATTTAAAGCTGTTTCGAAGACATTTTCATCAGTTACAGAACATATACAAGTATTAGATGCTATAGATCTTTCTATAGCTCCAGGAGACTTTGTAGCAATCATGGGTCCCTCTGGCTCAGGAAAGTCTACCCTCCTGGGTATTGCAGCTGGCTTGGATCAACCAACACAGGGGAAGGTCATACTTGATGGAATTGATCTTTCCATCGCAAACGAAAAGGCATTGGCTGAATTGAGAAGAGATAGGATTGGATTCGTATTCCAAAATTTCCAATTGCTACCAGGATTCACTGCTTTAGAAAACGTAGCGCTTCCTCTATTTCTAAAATCAGAGCATTCAGAGACTCAAATCTTAGAGAAGGCTCGAGAATATCTTAGAAAGGTTGGAATGGAACACCGCCAGAGCCACTTTCCTAGGCAACTTTCAGGCGGTGAGGAGCAAAGAATAGCAATTGCTAGGTCATTTGTCAACGAACCTCGAATTCTCTTTGCCGATGAGCCTACCGCAAATCTGGATTCTAAGAACTCCCAGATAGTATTAGAACTATTGGAGACCAAAAATAAGGAGTCCAGAACTACTCTTGTTCTTGTAACTCACGACCCAGATGTCGCAAAAAGGGCAACCAGGATTATCCAAATCAAAGATGGAAAAATTCTCCCCGAATTCGAGGAAAAGAAGAAGGAAATAAAACCAAACTCTAAGCGAACCAAGAGATGAAGACTGGATTATACCGTTTTTACTGGAAAAGAGACTTGGCCTCTCAATGGCAATTTTCTCTTCTATTGGTATTAGCAATTGCTTTTGGAGTAGGATCGGTTCTTTCTCTTCACAGCTACAAGTCCAACTTAACAAACTCCATATTATTCGAAGCAAGAGAGCTACTCGGCGCTGACTTAGCCCTGCAATCGAGTCAATCTATCCAAAGTAAAAGTCGTAAGACTATTGCCGAACTCTTGCCAAAAGAAAGCGATTCCGCATCAGCAGTGCAATTTTTGTCCATGATTTCATCTAACAAAGGTGAAGAAACAAGTTTGGCTACTATCAAAGCTCAACAATCCAGCTATCCTTTTTTTGGAGCTATAGCAACATCCCCACCTAATAAATATGAAAGTCTAGGTCCAAATGATATTTTGATCGAGCCTAACTTAGCTCGTAACTTGAGAGTAAAAGTTGGAGATTTGATCCAGCTAGGAGATAAAAACTTCAAGCTTATCGGATTTATAGAAAGGGAGCCTGGATCCGTTGGTAGTTTTGTAGGAACTGCTCCAACAGCGATTATAAATATCAAAGATTTAGATTCTACTGGTTTAGTACAAAGAGGATCCAGGATACGTTATACGGAATACATAAAATTACCCCAAAATGATTCTGCTACATCTTGGAAAAGGAAACATTTTGAAACTCTAGCGAAAATAGATATTACGATTTATCTCAATACGGAGACCAGTAGTGGTTCTCAGCAGTTCTTAACGAATACTTTTGATTTTTTGATTATCCTAGCATTGGGCGGATTTTTTTTGGGAATCCTCTCTGTTTATGCAGCGATCCAAGCAAAGCTTCAGGGCAAACAGGAAGAGATTGCTATTTTTAAATGTTTAGGAGCTGAAACAAATACATATCTTCGTTTGGTTGTTGGAGAAATTTTCATTCTCTCATGTATAGGTACTGTTATGGGATTCGCCATCGCCAAGTTCATTTTGACAATGATGCCCGATTGGACTGGGAGTGATTTTTTGCAAAGGGTTCCAAAGACCATCTCAATGACTTCTATATTCTGGGGGTGTTTGCTTGGAATCGTTATGCCCATCACTATAGCGGCACTCCCAATTGCCCAGGTAAAGAATATCCCTCCAATTTGGGCGTTAAGGGGGGTCACTTCTCAGGAAGGAGCCAAACAACGGAAAAAGCAAATCTTTGGAATGGTCTTGGTTTTTCTGGCTTTCCTTGGATTGTCCTGGGCTGAGACCTCATCTATTCCCAAGGCATTGACTTTTGCAGCTTCTATACTTTTGCTACCTCTTGTAGTTCTTTTCGCTTTTTATGGAATCGGACTAGGACTTCGGTATCTGGCTTCCCAAGGATTTTTGAGTCACACATGGTCCATTCTACTTCGTAAAGTTATCCGAAATGCCGGTTCCCTTAGAAATTCGATTTTGGGATTGGGATCAGCCTTGTTTCTGGTTTGCTTAGCTTTGGTTCTACAGGAAAGTATTTTAACACTAGGTGGGGCCAGAGAAAAGGAACGAAGACCCAATGTCTTTGTTATGGACATTCGAAAAGACCAATTGCAAAAATTTGATTCCCTCTGCCAAAATTTCCAGGTCGAGAAGCGTATCCTATCGCCAGTTATTGGGGCAAGACTTTCGAAGATCAATGGAATTCCAATTCGAAAAGAAGAAATACAGTTTGATGCTAGCGAACGAAATTGGCGATCCACAGCAAAGACTCGAGAGTATTTTTTATCATATCGCAGTGACCTATATAGCACAGAAGAAGTATCTAGCGGAAATTGGTGGAAGAGAGACCAAAAGAATCAAATTTCAGTTGAAAAAGATTTCGCAAAATACTTGGGAGCTGGAGTAGGCGATAGTCTTGCATTCAATGTCCAAGGTGTCGAGATTGAAGGGAAGATCAGTAACTTAAGAACAGTTAACTGGTCAGATATGAAGCCTAACTTTGTCGTAATTTTTTCGGGAGGAAAAATCGAAAAAGCACCCAGGTATTACATTTCCTCATTACTACTGAGGGAGTCCGAGGATAGGTATCAACTTCAAAAAGCTCTAGTTAAAACCATGCCCAATCTAACTATTTTTGATACGGAGAAAGCTATTCAGTCTTTTTTAAATATTCTGGGAAAGGTCTCTCAGGTGGTTCAATTGATGACTAGCTTTGTAGTAATGGGAGCCATGGTTCTCGTTTTTACCAGTCTCTATTCCTCCCAAATCCAAAGAGAAAAAGAGGCCTTCCTTCTGCGAGTCATTGGCGCTGACCAAACAGTTCTTTCTCGGCTATATCGCACAGAAGCCATTTTGGTTTTCGGAATGAGTTTCGGTATAGGACTTTTGTATTCGCTAATAGCTGATGTTTTTTTGAATTCCTATGCTCTAGACTTAGAACCAGTAGTACCTTGGAATTGGATCGCAATTGTCGGTCTTATCTCTGCTGCATTTGTATTCGGGGTCTATTTTCTTGGTCTTTTGCCACTGAGACGCAAACTTTTGAAAAGTTGATATGTCCTGGGCAAAAAAAAACCCAGCTGGTATTCGCTGGGTTTCTTCTGGTCGAGACTGTACTTGAATTATGGGGCTACGGAGATAACTTCGTCTCTATTTACCAGGTTTACAATGTGTTTGTATTCAGGTGAATCTTTGCCATATTTCAGTTCTGTAGCACGAAGCAAGTGGACATTCTTTTTGTAGCGAAATTTGAAGAGAAGATCATCTGGACCTTTGGTATTTTTGATCATTTTTTCTTCAAAAGCATACGCTGATGCAAGATACTTGTGCGCGGGATATTCTTTTTCGTTGTCATCGATTTCAATGTAGAGTTCGAGAATCGGGATCACTTGAGGGAGGTTTTGTAGATCGTATTCTACAAGAGACCACTGTCGGTAGATGTCAGACATTAGTCTTTTGAACTCAGGTCTTTCTCTAAGATCTGGATTTTTGATTTCGTCCATGTGATTGATAGCTTTTGAGAAATAGTTCAAAGCGTCTTGTTTCGCCTTGTTTTTCTCTCTTAAAATGAGTCTTTCTTCTCTAGCTTTGCGGTCGACCCGTTGCCAGTAGTACTTCTCATCCAAACGCTTTTTCTCAGCTTCTTCTTTTCTGAACTGTTCAATGTAATCACGATTTTTCATAATCGTGTTCATACCGCTCTGGTAGTTCGAAAGAGCCAGACGGAACTGGTTGTTGGCAAAAGTTTTGGAAAGCTGGTGAAGTTCCTGGAAGGCTTTGTTGTAGCCCTTGTAGTCAGGGTTCTTCCAAAGTGCTTCGTGTTCCATTACGAATTGCTTTCGTTTTTTTTGCTCTTCTGTGAGCTCTGCATCATCGTTCTCGGGAACTAGCTCACCTTTGAGAAGTTCATCGACTTGATCTTTGGCCGCTTGGCTATCAGCAGCTGGCGCCTGAGCGAATAGCATACTACCCGCGAATGCAATCTGCAATACGAGCAGAAATTTAAGAATTTTCATATGCATCTGACCCTTTGTTGTCTCTTCCAATATTTGAAGAAAGGATTGGTATTGTTTCTTCAAGGAAAGTATCGGAAAAGCTAGAGTCAAGATAAACCTTATAGAAAGGAAAAAATCCAGTGGCTTTTGGAAAAAAAACTTTAGAAATGGGTCTAAAGAGACATAAAAAAGCCAAAAACTCCCCCTCTGGAACGAAAAAAGGCAGGAGATTACCCTCCTTGACAGGTCTCTTTCTCCAGAAAAGATGCGATTGTGTCTTTTTCCCTCGCTGGCATCATCAAAACAAGATCTGGCCAGGCCCAGTGCCACTCATGCGGAGGGGTAGGCTTCGTCCTTAACGAGCATGTCCGAGGAGCCCGTTCGGGTCTTTTGGGTCTTTGCCATTGCACCCATTCCCATTGCAATACGTGTCCCTCTCAAGGGGAGGCGCCATTTTTAGTCTATGACCAAAAACTAGACGGGATGGTTCCCTGTTTTTGTGCAGAGTCGAGATCTTACATCCGCAAGGCGGAACAGCTCGTTTCCGAGGCGAATATACCTCCGAGATACCAATTTCAATTTCTATCTACGATTGAGCTCACAGATTCTAGATCAGATCCCGAATTGTCATTTATGGTAGCACACGATTGGGCTAATGAGCTTGTACTGCGTTATATGGATTCCAGCTATACTCCCAAAGGATTTTTTTTGTGGGGCGGAACTGGCACTGGTAAAACCCTTTTGGCATGTGTCATTTTAAATGAATTAATATTTCGTTATGGAATTAAGTGCAAGTATGCAAAAGTAAATAAGGATTTCTTATCAATTCTCAAGGACAGTTACCAAATCGGGAGTGAGCTCTATGGAATGGAAAGAGCCATCGAGAGAGAATTCGCCACAGTAGATGTCTTGGTAATAGATGATTTCGGTGTTCACAAAGAAAGTGAATACAACAACCAAAAGTTATATGACCTTATCGATAGCAGATACGAGCAAGAGAAATTAACTTTTATGACTTCAAACCTTTCTTTGGAAGAATGGCACGACAAATGGCAAGGTCGAATTTATTCGCGTCTTAAAGAAATGAATAAAGAAATCCAACTCAAGTGCCAAGATTTTAGGCTAAGGTATTCAAAATGAAGTCCATCCCTTTTCGATACACAGCCTATCTATCCCTTGGATCTAATATAATTCCTCGGGAACATTATTTGGAACAGGCTCTGTTGGAATTAAAAAGGCTATCTCAAATCAATATTTTAAAAGTGAGTCGGGTATTAGAAACAAAGGCTTTGGAGAACGAGAATCAGCCTGATTTCTTGAACCAAGTTGTAAAAATTTATATTTCAGATTCATTTACTTTACCGAATTTTCTTGAGACCCTTCAGTCCATCGAAAGAAAATTAGGAAGAATCAATAGAACCTGGAAAGGACCGAGGGAAATTGATATTGACATACTGTCTTACGAAGGCGTCGAAATGACAACGGACCATCTCACTTTACCGCATCATTCCCTTTACACCAGGCCATTCATAAGGAAGTTATTGGAAGAAATGGAGGAGAATTCAGTATGCGAATATTACTGGAGCAATTTGCATGAAAAATATCATCGTTGAATTTGAAAAAAAAAGAAATTCAGGTATTCCGATCTCCGTAGTCACTTGTTATGATTTTAGCTTCGCCCGTATCCTTGAAAAATCACAAATAGATGTTTTGTTAGTTGGAGATTCCTTGGGAATGGTTGTCCAGGGACACAGTTCAACTCTTCCAGTGAGTTTAGAGGATATGATATACCATGCAAGAGCTGTGAGAAGAGGCGCTCCTTCGAAGCTTTTAGTTGTAGATATGCCTTTTCTTTCCTATCAAATTTCTATCGAAGAAGGAATCAAAAATGCGGGCAAGCTTATGCAAGAAACTGCTTGCGATGCTGTCAAGGTAGAGGGGAGCTCTGGCTTGGTACTTGAGTTGACCAAGAGGTTAAAGGAAATGGGAGTTCCAGTGATAGGTCACTTGGGTCTAACTCCACAATCATTTCAAACATTAGGGGGCTATCGCATCCAAGGAAGAACGGAAGAAAGTCAATACGAGTTACAAAACTCCGCCAAAAAATTGGAGGATTCTGGAGCTGTGTCAATTGTCTTGGAAATGATCCCCGAATCCCTAGGTAAGACTGTCTCCGAATCATTGAGAATTCCCACTATAGGGATTGGAGCTGGAAGACATACGGGCGGACAAGTCCTCGTTTTACAGGATCTTTTAGGAATGGACGAAAGCTTCCATCCCAAGTTTTTAAAGAAGTACGCCAATTTGGGTTCGATTGCAAGGACTGCATTTGACACCTATCACAAAGAGATTTTGGAACGACAATTTCCAAAAGAGGAGCATAGCTTTTGAAAATCTTTGTGACGAGCCTGATTTATATTTCTCTTCTTTTCTACGGTTTAGATGATTTTCACCTCATTGATTGGGATGAGAATATTTATGGTGCCGTTGCTAAGTCGATGCAAAACACTGGGAGTTGGTTACAACTTAAAATTAACAATGAAACTTTCGCAGAGAAGCCTCCACTATTCTTTTGGCTGATCAATCTCTTCTATCAGGTCTTTGGGATAAATGAATATGCAACTCGATTTACCTCTGTTATCTTTGGATTCCTTAGCTTCATCAGTATTTATTGGATTGGGAAGAATACCAAAGGATCTGAATTTGGCTATTATGCTAGTCTAGTTTATACTAGTTCCTTTTTACCTCAATTTTTATCCAGAACTGCCTATATTGATCATACTTTTAACTTTTTTCTGTTGTGGGGAGTTTTTTCAGCATATTCTGTCTCTATTTCGATAGAAAAGAATACCAAAGAATCTTTCTTTTGGTCAGTTATAGGTGGTTTATCAATTGGGTTAGGTATTCTCACTAAAGGACCTTTAGCCCTGGTCGTCCCGGCTACTGCTTATTTTGTTTGTCAGATTTGGAATAGAAGTTATTCATTTCCATTGATTCAACTAACTTTAGTGATAGTTATCTCTATTTCTTTTCCATTGACATATTATGGGTTGAATATTTATAATTATGGTTGGGATGAATTTGCGGGATTTCTAGAATTCCAGCGCAAACTTGCTTCTCAAAGCCTGGAGTCTCATTCTGGTCCATTTTTTTACCATTGGATAGCAGTATGGATAGGAATCTTGCCATGGTCTGGTCTTTTGCTTTCTTGGAGGAAGAGTAAGACTTGGGAAATCCTAACCGAACCAGGTTTTCATAGATACCTATTGGTTTGGTCAATGCTTCTCCTTGTTGCATTTTCCTTTGTACAGACAAAATTGCCACATTACACTTCTTCTGTGGCAATCGCCTTGTCGTTTTTCACTGCCTCTGTCTTGGTTCAAAAGGACAGATGGAGGACTACTACTTTGGGTATTGGTCTTTTGCTTTTGGGATTGATTTTTATGATAGTAGTGATTTTATACCAAGTTCTAGCAGAGTCTGGAAAATTCACAAACACACTTGGCTACGTAGACTCAAATGTTTTCTTTGGAATGCCAAGTTTGGCTTTTGTATGTCTCTGGATCTTTGGAACCATCATTACTTTTTTTAAAAAAGAACATTCAATACTAATAACTTGGGCTGGAATGCTTTTGTTTTTTTCGATTTTTTGCAAATTTTCAGCTCCAGTTCTAATGAATACAATGCAACGTAGAATTCTTGAATTAGTAAATATGGTTCCCAAAAATAAATCTATATTGATGTATAAGTATTTGAGCTTTTATCCTATGTTTTATACGGATCGAGTATTTTATATCGCAGGAAGTTATAAGTTTAGAGATCAATCTAGCAAATTGCAGGACAATGAGGAAATATATGTCCTCACGAATCCCAAAAATGAATTAGAATTGATTTTATTGTATCCAAAGCGGCAATTTGAAAAAATCAAAGTGATGGGAGATTTAATTCTTTTGCGAATTATCTAATTGAGATTGAATAGATTTGGTCGGTATAGATATGACATCGTATTGCAGGCCGAAAAGTAAGAGCTGGAAGCCAAGAATAATGGGAAGACTGGCAATCATAACTTCTCCTGGAGTTGCTTCTATCTCTAGCCATGAACTTCTAAACCATTTGTATATGCCGAAGATCGATCCGAAAGAAAACAATATCATTCCGAACAGAAAAGATACCGATCCCAAATTGAAATCCCTAAGAAAATAGCGATAGCCGATTCTTTTGAAAAACCTGGAAATGTATTTGATTGGGAATTCAAATACTACCTTTGTTATAGACAAATGGCTTCTTTCCCTTCCATAATAGGCTTCCATAGGTATATCTTCTACCACAGCTCGAATGATATTAAGCCGTACAAGCATGTCAGATTCAAAAAAATAACCTTTGTCAAGTTTATCCAGAGGTAAATATCTAAGCGCAGTGGAATGTATCGCAGTATACCCATTTGTTGGATCCATGATATTCCAGTAGCCACTGATCCACTTATTTATGAAGCTTAGGACAGCATTCCCAAATAATCGTACTCCTGGCATTTGAGATAAAAATTCTGGCTTAAAAAACCTGTTTCCCTTGGTGTAGTCGGCATTGCCTGCTAAGATTGGTTCTAGGAACCTTTGTAAAATTTGTGGATCCATTTGACCGTCACCATCAATTTTGACTACAACGGATACGTTATTCTCAAGAGCAAATTTGTAGCCAGTTACCATAGCTCCACCAACACCAAGATTTTTCGTATGTTTGATGATTTGAATTCTCGGATCTTTACATTTGCTTTTTACAAAATCTCCAGTATTTTCAGGACAAGCATCATCAACTATGATGATCAGGGCAACTTCGGAACCGATTTTTGCAATAACTTCCAGAATATGCTCTTTAACTCTAAAACAAGGAATAACAACTGCTACTTTCACTTTATTGATACAAAATTTTATCTAAAAATTCAGTTGAATTGCTATGGAAAATATCATAAGAACCCCATCCACGTTTTTCATATAGAAGAGTTCCGGAATGGGGTCTTGATCGAAATGCATTGGAATCCAAAGCCTCATAAAAGATCCAAGAATTGCTTAAGCATTTGCAAATATATCCAAGGAAAAGCATGATCCATGTATACACTTGACTTGGATAAAAAAAAGGAAGTAAGCAAAGAGAAAGCCTTTGGTCAGTTACAACTATTCCTTTGGGCTCGAGAAAAGGAGTTTTCATCAGTCTATAAAAAGGGAACACCCTTTGAAATAGATTGTAAGTTGGATAAAAGAAGTGTTTCGACTTGGAATGCCTAGCAATTGCATGCCCCAAGACTGCAGCGGCGTCGTGGTCAGCATGTCCTCCTTCGTAAGATGGTGTCCATACTTCCGTTATTTCATGGGTTGGTAGTCGAAGCAATTCCCGAAATACTGTTTCCAAATGAAAAACCAGTTCCTGGTCTTTGATTCCCAATTCTAAAAACCTTAGCTGTCTGGGATGGATTTGAAAAAAACTAAGTGCTCGAAAGGATTCCCAGTCCCTTCGCGAAGATCTTTTCTCTCCCAAACAGCCATTAGTGATAAAGACGAAGGTTGAAGAAAATTTATTTTCCTGCAAGCAAAAGGGAATGGCAAAACATTCATCGTCTTGGTGCGGCAATAGAAAAAGTTTCAAAATTCTTCAGGGGATTCGCTGAATGATCTGTCTATGTTCATCACATAGCTTCCAATAAAGGCGTGCGGCGGACTACCGCCCCATTCTCTGGGTGACAATAAGGAAAAGTACTTTTCCCCATTTTTTTCATACAAATGCATTTTCTGGCCTGGCTTTTTCTCAAATTGGCATTTGGCATTGTGGAGTTCCACATCTTTTGCTGCGGCATCTAGAATTTTTTGAGCTTCCGCCTTTAAAGCTCGAATTTGCTGCGCAATCAATTCTAACTTTCCATTTACTTGGATTTGGAGGGACTCTTCCGCCACCTCAATTTCCTTGGCTCGGTCTACAAGTCGAATGGGGGGGGCTAGTCTGCTCGTTCCAAAGGTCAAACTGTGGTGCGGAGTCTCTGACATCTCTTCGTGATTAGACTTGCTATCCATTACCTAATCCACAAACTTATGCAAAGTTAAGAACGAAATCATGATTTCTTGGGCATTGATGAAAAAGCACAAACTGGGAATTCCACTTCTTTGGGATATTTCCATGGTTTTCCTGGTTCTTGGAAACTTAATTCTTATACTGTTTGATCTTTCATACCTATCTTTGCGCCCATTTTACTTTGACCACTTTCCCAAAATTCTTACAGTCTATGATCAGCCAATTTTAGGAATTGAAACGCATCGAACTACAAAAGCATATACTGCATCAGTAGATGATCTGATCTACCTCATTAATTTAAGGGATTCCGGCTTTCGAAGCAATGAAATTATCCGAAAAAAACAAGATATTTTCCGAACATTTGGAAAGTTGAAAATACAAATAACGGATGATAAACTAAATGAATTGATTACTCAAATTTTAAATGAATTTCAAAAATCAGATTCTCCCGAAACTCGCAAATCAATTGAAATACTATTAGAAAAGACTAATGAATTTTTGAGTGTTTTAGAAGAAACAGATGAAATCATTGAGCTCCAAACATTGTCAGAAGATTTTGCATTACTTTTGAGGACTGCTGATCCATCAAAAGAAAAAGCTGAGATAGATAAAATTTTGAATTTTATGGATAGAAAGATGCTAGAGATAGTTGAATCTAATCCTTTCGCGATGTCTGGTCAGATGGAATCTTTTTTTATGATTCAAGATACAATCAAATCGGAATACAGGAAATCTAAAACGAAAGCAAAAGATTTAAAGATTAGACAAGATTTAGATTTGATACTCAAAAAAGATAGAATTCCAGAGACCGTCGTAGCCTTTGATTGGTTTTGGAGAAATTCAGAAAGAAGTTTTAGCGAAAAGTTTTTGTTTTTCGATTCCAATTTTAGAAGACTTTTTGATTTAAATTACTATCGTCGTATTGGTCATGATGGCAATCCAATCAATAATTATATGCTATTGGATTTGCCATTCTTAATTTTTTTTCTCACAGAATTTATTATTTCATGGGTGCTGGCGATTCGAAATAAGACTTACGTCGCCTGGTTTTTATATCCCGTTTATCATTGGTATGATGTTTTGAGTTTGATTCCAATTATTGAATTTCGATTTTTCAGATTAGTTCGTGTTTATAAAATTTATTTGTTACTTCAAACTAGTCAATTTACAAAAATTATTGGTAATGACTTCATATCTCGATCTTTGCGGTACTATACCAATATTATCAAAGAAGAAATATCTGATTTAGTAACATTACAGATTTTGAATGAAACACAAAATGAAATCCGAAATGGCAATTCCTTAGATCAATTGGTCAGGGCAATTGATGCCAATCGCGAAGAGCTTAAAAAAGTAGCTCTGAATAATATTACGAAATCTGCACAGAATGAAAATTTGAGAGAATTGATCAAAAATCTTGTTGGTGAAGTTTCAGAGCGAGTAGCATTACAAACAAAGCCAATCTCTTTTTTACCAAAGCAAGCACAACAGGCCTTCTCTCGTCAACTAAGTGAATCTATTTACCAATCTATATTAGTAGCCTCCATCGCACTTGCAAATGATCCGATGGGTCGAAAAGCCATTGAAAAACTAATAGATTACATGATCGATGAAATGATTTTGATTGCGAAGGATCCTGATATGGTGGAACTCAATGCCAATATTACTATCTCTTTATTGGAAAATATGAAAAAAGCCATAGAAGAAAAAAAATGGCTTAAAACTCATATCGATACAGCCTAGTTTTTCAATTTGTAAAAGTAAAACAAGTCATACTAAAAGAACCACCAGTTAAGTGATCATTCCAAAATTCACATTTATCCGATTCAAATCTAGTTCCCATTATATAAATGGCAGGAAGAAAATGTTCAGGAGTTGGAATTGCTTTTGCTATTTCATCTACTTTATTTTGAAAATCTAAAATTTCTAAATCTTGATTGGAAATGAAATTTTTTATTTTTTCATTTGCTCTTATCGCCCAATCCAATCCGTAGGGAGCATTCATTCCTTTTGAGAAATCGGCATATTTAAAACTATGAACCAAATTTCCAGATCCTAAAATCAAAATATTTTCTCTTCTCAACTCTCGTAATTTCTTACCAATAGAAAAATGTTCTTCAACAGATGCATTCAAATCCATACTGATCTGCAAAACTGGAATATCTGCTTTTGGGAATATATGGCAAAGTACACTCCAAGTTCCATGATCTATACCCCAATTCTCTGTTAGTTCCACTTTTTTGGAGGGGAATAGATTCTGAATTTGCCTAGCTAATTCAGGAACACCTTCAGCTGGATACTGGAATTCGTAGAGCTCCTTTGGAAAGCCTGAAAAATCATGAATTGTTTTGGGGAATTTGTTCGAAGTGATAAAGATCCCATTCGTTTCCCAATGCGCAGATATACTTAGGATTGCTTTTGGTTTGGGAAGGGTGGAACCAAATTTTGCCCATTCCATACTGAACATATTGTTCTCTATTGCATTCATCGGAGAGCCATGTCCGATAAAAATAGTAGGCATCATTATTTCTGTACTTTCCATAAAAGCCTTCAATTAAAATCACTTTTTTGAATTTGCTTCTATCTGATTCAGGATGGCACCTGACATTCCTTTTGTATCAGTATAGTCGCTTGTTTTCCAAAAAAAATTGCCGTCTCGATCTAAAACTACGAAAAATGGCAACCCAACCAAAAGTTCTTTGAAATTCGAATTGGATTGGAAATCCAAAAATATTGGGTCCGTATCCTCTATTCGTAGGAGAATACTCTGGGTTAATATGTTTCTAAATTCTCTATCCGACTCCAAAGCCTTTTCGAAATCTTTACAATTGCTACACCACTCTGCATAGAAATCTATAAAAATTGGTTTACTTTCATTTTTTGCAGATACAATTGCCATATCCTTATCTCGAAACCATTTTAATCCAGATATTATCTTAAAAGATTTTGCTTGGTTCTCTTCAGTAAAAGATTTGATGGCAGGAAACCCAAACCAAATCACAAATAATAGACTCAATAGAAAACTTATTGTAAATCTTTCCTGAAATATCAGATCAGTTCGCAAGAAATTTATTGTAAAATAAATCAATAGTATACTTGCCAAGAATTTGATAGGCAAAGAGTATAAATCAATATTCCATAAGTTAGCAGCCTTTTCCCAGTAACCAAATGCAAAATAAAAAAGTAAAATACCGAATGCCCATTGCAAATAACGCATCCAAGAACCAGATTTGGGAAGTTTGTTGTTCAATATGCTAAAAATAATAATAGGTAAGCCAACTCCAGCCCCGAATAGAGACATCTTTGAAGTAGCCATAATAAAAGAACCCAAACTGCGATCGGATGAAACCATGATTTCTAGTAGAACTGCAATGACTACGGGACCAACGCACGGAGAGGAAAGAAGCCCAGCTCCCACCCCCATGAGTAACGTGGCAAGTTTCCCAGAAGTCGAATTTGCAAATTCTCTTCCATGGAACCAATTGCTAGGAAACAAATCTATGCAAAGGCACCCCAAAACCAGCATCAATACGGCAACAATCGCATTTGTTTCGGGAAGCTGAAGTATAGGCTTAAGGGCTCCCCCTGTTAGCCCAGCAAAACCACCTAAGAAAGAATAGGTGACTATGATCCCCATGTAGTAAATGGAAGAATGAACTTTGCCTCTTGATTTGAGTATATTCGCCGTGATCGGGTAAAGAGGATACACACAAGGCAAAAGCGAAGCAAGTATTCCACCAACAAATACAGCTCCAAAGGCAAGAGAACTGTTGCCCTGCGCTAAATCGGATACATCCATCTACTTTTCCGATTCCGAATCGGAAACTAACAAATGAGAATAAAGATTTTCTTCGCTACCTTTTAAATAGTGGTTCAAAAATGTATCAACATCCAATTCGTTTCGCAATCGAAACCACTTTCCTTCAGGATAAGATACTTGAATCGGACCCAACTCACACCGATCTAAACACCCAGCTCTTTGGATTCTAAACTTATCTGTCAAACCCAGCTTTGCTGATTTGGATTTGAGAAGTTTCAGAATTTCTTTTGAGCCTTGTTTCCCACAAGAGGGCCGTTGCCCTTCCTCTCTTTCATTCTCACATACAAAAATATGCTTTGCGTAAAACAAAAATTATCCTTTTTGGGAGGCATCCGCCATTTCGTATTCGGACATAGGAATACAGGAACAAACAAGATTTCGATCTCCGTACACATTGTCCACTCTACCCACACTTGGCCAAAACTTTCTTGTTCTTATCCATGGAAGTGGGAAGGCTGCTCTTTCTCGTGAATAGGAGTGATTCCAAGTATCGGCAATCACCATTTCTGCTGTATGCGGGGAGTTTTTCATTGGGTTGTCCAGTTTGTCCAACTTGCCGTTAATGATATCCTGAATTTCTTGTGATATCGAAAGCATCGCCTCAATGAACCTGTCTAGTTCTTCTTTTGATTCCGACTCAGTTGGTTCTACCATAAGAGTTCCTGCTACGGGGAAGGACATTGTAGGAGAGTGAAAACCATAATCTATGAGTCTTTTGGCAATATCCTCAACTTCTATTCCTGCCGATTTTTTAAAACCTCTCATGTCCAAAATGCATTCGTGAGCCACGAGACCTCTATTGCCACGATAAAGTATCGGAAAGGCATTTTCTAAACGTTTGGCAATGTAGTTTGCATTTAAAATCGCCATTTTAGTTGCATATGTAATGCCTTTGGCTCCGAGCATACCAATATATAACCAACTAATTACTGTTATAGAGGCGGATCCCCAAGGAGCGCTGGAAACGGCCCATTGGCTATTATTAGATCCATTTTCAATGAGACTGTGACCCGGAAGAAATGGAGCCAAGTGTTTGGCGACACCAATTGGCCCCACTCCAGGTCCGCCTCCACCATGGGGAATACAAAAAGTCTTGTGTAAGTTCAAATGACAAACATCGGCACCAATATCACCAGGTCTTGTGAGACCTACCTGAGCGTTCATGTTGGCACCGTCCATGTAAACCTGTCCGCCATGTTGGTGGATGATTTGGCATATTTCCTGGATTCCCTCTTCAAAAACTCCATGGGTAGATGGATAGGTAACCATCAGGGCTCCCAGATTTTGCGAGTGTTCTTCTGCCTTTTTTTGTAAGTCGGGGATATCTATGTTTCCATTTTCATCACAGGAAACGGGTACAACTATGAATCCTGCCATTACCGCAGATGCAGGATTAGTTCCATGAGCAGAGATCGGTATCAAACAAATGTTTCTGGACGCCTCATTTCTACTCTGGTGGTAATTGCGAATTGCCATTAGACCAGCGTATTCCCCTTGAGAGCCAGCGTTGGGTTGCAATGATACTTCAGAAAAACCAGTAATTTCACAAAGCCAGGTTTCAAGCTGTCCGAATAAAGTTCGATATCCTTCGGTTTGGTTCTCGGGAACGAATGGATGAATATTTCCGAGTTCGGGCCAGGTCACTGGATACATTTCTGTACTTGCATTCAGCTTCATCGTACAAGAGCCCAAAGCAATCATACTTGTAGTCAAAGATAGATCTTTGGATTCAAGTCTTCTAATGTAACGAAGCATTTCTGTTTCTGTATGGTAGGAGTTAAACACTGGGTGTTCCAGATAGATTGATTTGCGTTCGAGTAGTTCAGGAATTTGCCATTCCTCTTTGGATACAATCTCCTGGAGATCAAAGTGGATAGGTTTATCTAAATTAAATATTACCAAAAGCTCCTGAACGTCAGATAAGGAAACAGTTTCGTCAAAAGAAATGCTTATGCAATGCTGTGAAATTGCTCGAACATTGATTCCTTTTTCTTCTGCAAGGTGGATGATTTCGGCTGCTGTTACTTTTTGCAGTTCAATACGAATTGTATCAAAAAAGGATTTGGACTGAATGGCGTAACCAAGTTTCTCAAGTCCCTTGGCGAAAGTGGCAGTAAGACGATGGACTCGAGATGCGATTTGTTTTAAACCTTTGGGACCATGGTAAACTGCGAACATTGAAGAAATCACAGCTAAGAGCACTTGGGCTGTACAAATATTAGATGTAGCCTTATCCCTTCTGATATGTTGCTCTCTGGTTTGCAAAGAGAGTCTGTAGCCTGGTTTCCCTTGACTGTCTTTTGAAACACCTATTAGCCTTCCTGGCATATTTCTTTTGAACTCTTCTTTTGTGGCAAAGAAACCAGCATGAGGTCCACCAAATCCCAGAGGCAAACCAAACCTTTGGCTTGATCCTACAACAACATCCGCTCCCATTTCTCCAGGTGGCTTGAGAATTGTAAGAGCCAGTAGGTCAGATGCCACGACGGCTTTGGCACCAACTTCGTGCAGATTCTTGATAAAGTCTGTGAAATCGTAAAGCACACCTTCTGTTGAGGGATATTGAACTAAGGCCCCAAAAAAATCTTTGGAAATGTGCATTTTCAAAAAAGATCCCACGACAATTTGAATTCCAAGAGGTGTTGCCCTAGTTTTCAAAACACCAAGAGTTTGGGGATGAACGGATTGAGATACAAAGAAGGAGTTCCCGTTAGAATCCGATTTCAATGCATGCAACATCGCCATTGCTTCTGCGGCGGCAGTTCCTTCGTCTAGTAGCGATGCATTGGCGATTTCCATTGCAGTGAGGTCACATACCATGGTTTGAAAATTGATCAGAGCTTCCATTCTACCCTGGGCAATTTCAGCTTGGTAAGGGGTGTATGCTGTGTACCAACCAGGATTTTCTAAGATATTCCTTTGGATTACAGGTGGAGTGATGCAAGAACAATAGCCTAGTCCGATAAAAGATCGATTTACTTTGTTCTTGGAAACGATAGATTTTAAATTTTTGAGAATTTGGTGTTCGGTGGTAGGGTTGGGAAGATTCAAATCCCTACGAAGCCTGATATTTTTCGGAACGGCATCCTCAATCAGAGAGTCAAGACTATCGTATCCCACAATTGACAACATTTTACTGACACGACTTTCATCGGAGCCTACATGCCTTCTTAAGAAAGTATCACTGGGAGTTAAAGAATCCTCAAAAGAAAATTGCAAATCGACACCTCGTTAATCTAATTTTGATACAAAATCTCTATATTGAGCGGCATTCATTAGACCACTTAGGTCCGCGCTAGAGAAACCCTTCATTTTTACCATCCATGCCTCAAAAGGACCAGAATTGACCTGTCCTGGGTCTTGAGAAAGACTGGCATTGATTTCAGTCACTTCCCCTGAAATGGGGGAATACAATTCCTCAGCTGCCTTGACGGATTCAATTGTTCCTAGACTGTCTTTTGCTTGGACTTTTTTTCCGATTTTTGGAAGATCGATGAATACAATATCTCCTAATGCATTTTGGGCATAATCTGAGATTCCTATTATAGCAAAGTCTCCTTCCATAGTAACCCACTCGTGCTTCTCTGTGAAAAAAAAACCGTCTTTTGCCTGCGTTTCTGCCATGATCCCTCGCTTTTATTTCTTATTCCGAACGCTACCAACCCAAAAAGGTGCTGTTTCCACCCTGGCCCTTTTTTTTTGACCTCTTATGTCTACATAGACAATCGTGCCTTTTTCCGTAAATTCTATCTTTAGCATCGCAAGCCCAATGGAATCCTTTCGGGAAGGAGAATGGCTACCAGATGTTGTTTTCCCTAGAAGCATTCCGTCTTCCCCGCAAACGGAACAATTCTCCCGAAAAATACCAGGCTCCTCCAAAACCAAGCCCACAATCTTCTGTAGAGGTTTATTTTTCTTGTGTGATAGTATCTTATCGTATCCAAGGAAAGGCAATGGTTTCTCTTTTACAAAAAACCCTATTCCAGACTCTACTGGAGTCCACTCTTCACTAAGTTCATGTCCATATAACGGATATTTTGCTTCAAGACGAAGGGTATCTCTTGCTCCCAATCCAACTGGTATTAATCCTAATGGTTTGCCAGATTGCAATAGCTCTTCCCAAAGTTTCACTCCCAGGTTTACGGAAGAATAGATTTCGAAACCGTCCTCCCCCGTATAGCCTGTCCTGCTTACTAAAATATTCTCCCCTTGGAAATCAAATTCTTGGAATTGGTAGTAACCCAGGGAATTTAAATTTTTATTGAGGTATTGGGACAAAATTTTGTCAGCCAATGGACCTTGCAGTGCCAATTGGTGGTAGGTGGAACTTTTGTCTTCAATGTGGACATTACCAGATCTATATTTGTTCAAGTGCCCAGTGACTTTTTCATAATTGGAGGCATTAGAACAGATTAGGTATTTGTTTGTGTTCCACTTATAGATAGTGACATCATCGATAAGCCCACCTGCCTCATTCACCACAGCATTGTATTGAACTTGTCCTTCTTTGATATCAGAGATCAAGTTGCATGTCATCTTCTCTAGAAATGTCTCCGCATCTTTGCCTTCGACAAGTATCTCACCCATGTGGGATATATCAAACAACCCAGCCTCTTTTCGAGTAGTAAGGTGTTCATTTAGGATACTTGAATATTGTACAGGCATCTCCCATCCACCAAACGGAACCATCTTAGCTGCCATTTGTTTGTGAATAGAATTTAAGGGTGTTTTTTTTAGTTCCACAATGCCATGGAACCGAAAAGGAAGGGGTAAGGAAGTCAAAAATGGATAGAATTGTTTACCGCATACAAAAACCAGGAGCTCTAAAAGCCTTGAAACTGGTAAAAGAACAAGTTCCCGCCTTGGCTCCAAGAGAAGTGCGTATTGCTACTAAAGCGATAGGATTGAATTTCGCGGATGTATTCAGTATCTACGGACTTTATTCTGCTACTCCCAAAGGTTCATTCATTCCAGGTCTCGAATTTAGCGGCACCATCATCGAAAAAGGATCCGAAGTTAAAGAGCGAAATATAGGAGAGAGAGTGATGGGTGTGACCCGTTTTGGAGCATATTCTACTGTAATCCAAGTATCGGAAGAGACTGTTTTTCCAATACCCAATGATTGGACTTTCGAAGACGGAGCCTCTTATCCTGTTCAAGCTCTCACTGCTTATTTTGCTTTGTTTGTATTAGGTGACTTGAAAGAGAATGCCACGGTTCTAATTCACAGCGCTGCCGGAGGTGTAGGACTTTATGCCAATCGTTTGGCCAAAACCAAAGGTGCATTTACCATAGGTGTAGTGGGAGATCGTTCAAAGCTTTTCATTTTGGAGAAAGAAGGATTTGATGGAAGCATCCTCAGAGGACAGAAATTTAAGCAAAATCTTGAAAACCAGCTTAAAAATCGTCCTTTGAATCTAGTATTAGAATGCTTAGGTGGGTCTTTTTTCCAAGATTCGTATGATCTTTTAAGTCCGACGGGTAGAATTGTCACCTATGGAAGTGCTGGTTTTGTTCCCAAAGGGCTCTCAACAAACTGGTTTAGTGTAGCCTTGAGGTATTGGATGAGACCCAAACTAGATCCTTTGGCTATGATCTCTGAAAATAAATCCGTTATGGGATTCAATCTTATCTGGTTGTGGGATAAAATGGATGAACTCCGAGAAGAATTCCGTCTTTTGCAGAAAAAAAATCTATCTCCACTGCGAATTATGGAAAACTTTTCCTTTGAAAATCTTCCGATGGCATTGTTGCGATTTCAATCTGGGAAGACAATAGGCAAGGTAATAGTATCAATCCAGTGAACTCGAATTAGCTTTATTTCCTACGAACTAAGTTGAAAAGAAATAAGACTAAAAATTTTTTTTTTCTTTACAATGAAACGCCTGTATCCTAATTATGTCGTATCAATCGCACGGACTCATGCCAAGGAAGAGGTTCGGTTGAAATCAAACAAAAGGACAGTGACAATGGTTGCTAAAAAGAAAGCCGCAAAAAAGAAAGCAGCTAAGAAAAAAGCTGCTAAGAAGAAAGCTGCTAAGAAATAAGTAGCGATAGCAAGAAAGCTCAGCCGCAAGGCTGAGATGCAGTGAACCCGCAAAATTTGCGGGTTTTTTCATTTTTGAGTTAGGCTATGGCCTTTGTGAATCCTCTTCGAAGCAAAAAACCCCCCTTCTTTTCGACATTTCCAGGCTTTTCTATGCCAACGAATTGAAAATGATCCTTTTTGTTCATAGAACCAAACAATGCAGAGAGAAGTGTATCGGAGCTCTCTCTGGCCACCTGCTTTTGCAGTTTTTTTTGTGATCCTTTGTTCCATATTTCCATGTACTCATTGGAAGGGAGTTTCAAGACTAGTGAAGGCAAATCGTAGCGCTTTAGCAATACATGGCACAGTTCTTCAAATCCAAGCTCTGAAATTCTATCGGAATCAAAGAAACCAAGTAGATAGAGCATGGAATGGCTTTCTATCATTCCATTTTGATTGGGGATTTTTTGGGTTCCATCCAAAACCATATAACGGATTTCTTTGGTTTGAATCCATTGCTTCTGGTCTTCGTGTCTTTTGAGATTCACATCTTCTGAGAACCTTTTTTGGAAAACAGTTGATAAGAAGAATCCAGTAGATTCTCCTCTTTCTTCCAGGATTCTTTCGAGTCGGAAAGGTTCGAATTCTAAATAAAAGTACTTTTGGTAGGATTCTGCCATACATCCCAAAATTCGGAAGAAATCTCACAAATGAATGAATGTTTTTTAGAATTCCAAAGGTTTCCTTTCCGAATCATGGGTCATAGGGAATCCTGATCTGTTCCAAACTTCAAAGAATTTTTGGCTGCTTTCACTTGTGATATAGAGTTTCTCTTCTTCGCCAATTGGTAGTAAGTGAAGAAAACGAACAGGTCTACCGTTGTCTGATTCCAATCCTTCCAAGGAATATTCTTTACGAGAGAGGGCATTTGAGCTCTCTTCATAAAAAATCATCCAAGAAAAATTCTGGTAGAGTTGTAGCGGATCCTTCCTTGGGTTTTGGATGGTGTGGGCGTGTCCAAACCATATCCCCGTATTCCATGGAAATTTAATCATTTCACCCAGAACATGTTGTACCCAAGTTTCCGATTGGTCTTGGCTGTCTTTTGGCAACTGGATTCCTAAAGCCAGCTCAATCCTGGCATGGTTTTCAAAATCTTTGTGGTAAAGTTCGATGGATGGTTGGTTCTGCATGCTCATACCGATGGTCACAAATATTTTGGTTCCAGGAATGGATGGAGGAAGAAAGGAAACTATTGCGAGTTTTGGGTATTTTCCACCATCTGCAGACCAATATTTGTCATGAGGACCTAGCTTTGCTTCTAAAAACTCCAATTCTTTTTTTTGCCATTTGGAAAATCGGTTAGTATCCGAGGCAGATTCCCAAAATTTTTGGGATTGGGTCACTCGATCCACTAAAACTCCATGCTTCCCATCACCTAGCGGAGAGGCAGTGATAGCATTTTCTTTGGCATTTCGGTTGTAGCCATGGATATTTTGGATACCAGACCAAGGTGGAAGAAAAGCAATCAGTTCCTCTTTTTCGAATAGAGCCACTCCATCACCTTCTTCGGTCCAGACCAAAAAAAGCTCCTCGACGTTGGGAATTGGATGAGGATTTGGGTCCTTGACTTCATCTATGGTCAATAGAGGAGCTAAGCCATCTCGCATTTCTTCTGTTTCTCTTTCTTTTGGTGCAGCGATTAAATTTTGAATCCAAAGGGATTTCATGAGCCAGTTGGGGTTGTTTTGGGATTGCAAATATAGGTAGATAGTTCTTCCATCCGATTCCAAAAAAGCAGTGAACGAACCATAGGGGTTCGTTTCTTGGTAAATGATTTTGGGTTCCAAACCTAAAATTTATGCGGAACGATTCGGGAGTGAAAGACCTCTACGAGTTTGGAAATGGTGTCTTCCATACCTTCTTCAAAAAAGATGTCAGGATAAAAAGCAGAAGCATTTCGAAGGCCAAGAAGCTCAACTTCGTTCCACTTGCGGTAGGTTTTTAAATTTGCCCAGATCTCTTCGGAGATTTCTCGATTTTCTTTTTTGGAGTCGATGAAAGCTTGCACTGCACGGGTAGGAGTCAACATGATCAAGGACAAGT
>Ga0169931_10001200_pt1 | contig 42915 bp, 34 predicted proteins | sample Kivu_15m_20L_FD_129675 | JGI IMG/M metagenome (GOLD analysis project Ga0169931, IMG submission 129675) | Freshwater microbial communities from Lake Kivu, Western Province, Rwanda to study Microbial Dark Matter (Phase II) - Kivu_15m_20L... | ecosystem: Environmental > Aquatic > Freshwater > Lake... | reverse complement strand
CAAGCAATTCTGAAGTTATTTGCATAAAAATTCCGCTCACAATACGCATTTGGTTTTACTAATTTACAGTTTTTTGAGCAACTACGGATAAAAGACGCGGCAGCTAAGGGAAAGGTTGGTGGAAATGAAAATTTTCTTTCAATGTACTTTATTCAAAAACACTAATTTCGCGACATGAAGCAAGAGTACAGAAAGTCAATCAAAATTTACAACTCGCTGAGCGGCGAAAAGGAAGCATTTAATCCGATTGTTAAGGACTACATCGGCATGTATGTCTGTGGTCCGACTTTGTACAGCGAGCCACACATGGGCAACATGCGCACTTTCATCAATTTTGATATGGTGTATCGATACTTTTTGTTTTTGGGATTTAAGGTGAAATATGTGCGTAACATCACCGATGCGGGTCACATCACCAACAGTTTGGGTCAGGAAACAGATTCCATTGGTGCCGCTGCTAGATTAGAGCAATCGCAACCTTTGGAGATTGTGTACAAATACAACACGAAATTTCAGGAATTGCAGCGCTTGTATAATTTGTTGCCGCCAACCATTGAGCCAACGGCCACAGGGCATATTCAGGAGCAAATCGAAATCATTGAGAAAATCATTGAAAACGGTTTTGCTTATGTGGTAAATGGCTCGGTTTATTTTGACGTACGCAAATACAGCGAAAAATTCAACTACGGCATTTTGAGCGGTAGAAAAGTGGATGAATTGGCCGAAGAAACCAGAACTTTGAATGCCCAAGACGAAAAACAATTCTTTGCAGATTTTGCGCTTTGGAAACGTGCCAATCCAGAAGATATGCAAATTTGGCGTTCTCCGTGGGGCAATGGAAACCCTGGGTGGCACATTGAATGTACAGCTATGAGCACCAAATATTTAGGTAAACAATTCGATATTCACGGAGGCGGCATGGACTTGAAATTTCCCCACCACGAAGACGAAATTGCACAAAGTTGCGGTTCGTTTGGTTGCAATCCATGTAACTATTGGATGCATGCCAATATGTTGAATGTGAACGGTCAAAAAATGAGCAAGTCGATGGGGAACTTTTTCTTGCCCAAAGAAATTATCGAAGGCAGTTCACCGCTTTTCGACCGACCATTTGATGCCTCTGTGATTCGATTGTTTATGATGCAAGCGCACTACCGCAGTAATTTGGATATCACCCAAGCGGCTCTTGAAGCTTCGGAAAAAGGATTCCTGCGCATTGCAGATGCCTATGCTTTGTTGCCCGAATTAGCGTCTTCCGACAAATCATCTTTTGATTTTGGTGCTTTGGTAAATTCGTTCTACGAAGCCATGAACGACGATTTCAATACGCCCGTTTTGATTGCCAATTTGTTTGAAGCCACCAAAAAAATAAACTCCATTAAAGAAGGAAAAGAACAGATTTCTGCGACAGATTTGGAATTGTTGTCAACAAATTTCCTAGGCTTCGTGAACGAGGTTTTAGGCTTAGAATTCTACGTAAAACAAAACTCCTCCGAGCATTTAGAAAAAGTGATGAACATGGTTTTGGAGCTACGGGCTCAAGTGCGAGCCGAGAAAAATTGGTCGCTTGCAGATAGCATCCGCGACGGTTTAGCCAATGCGGGAATTGAGGTGAAGGATGGGAAAGAAGGGGTTACATGGGATTTAAAAAATTAGAACTTCGGCAGGCTCAGTTTGAAAAGTAGGAATTTAGAGATTAGAAAATTTGAGATTCGAGATTTGAAATTCGATGAATCTCGAATCTCAAATCTCGAATTCCACATAAAAAATTAATGTATGACAAAAATTAGCAATTACAACTTTCAAAACATGCGTGCCTTGATTCGCGTAGATTTTAATGTGCCATTGGATAAGGATACGTTTGAAGTACAAGACGACACAAGAATAAGAGCGGCTTTGCCTACCATCAATCACATTTTGAACAATGGCGGCAGCGTGGTTTTGATGTCGCATTTGGGTCGCCCGAAAATGGGTCCAGAGGATAAATATTCCTTGAAGCATTTGGTGGCGCATTTGAGCGGTGTTTTGAATCGTGAAGTGAAATTTGCGAATGATTGTGTTGGTGCTGAGGCTTTTGTAATGTCGAGCAATTTGAAAGCCGGAGAGGTTTTACTTTTGGAGAATTTGCGCTTCTACAAGCAAGAAACAGCGGGTACAGAGGAATTTGCCGAGCAATTATCCAAACACGGTGATTGTTATGTGAACGATGCTTTTGGAACCGCGCACAGAGCCCATGCGAGTACAACGGTTGTCGCGAAATTTTTCCCGAACGACAAAATGTTTGGCTACCTGATTGAAAGTGAAATCATTGCGGTTGATAAAGTTTTAAATTCTTCAGAAAAACCTTTGACTGCCATTGTTGGTGGCGCAAAAGTGTCTTCGAAAATCACCATATTAGAGCGCCTTTTAGACACGGTGGATAATTTGATTATCGGTGGTGGGATGGCTTACACGTTCATCAAAGCGCAAGGCGGAAACGTAGGCAGCTCTTTGGTGGAAGACGATTATTTGGAAACAGCGACCAAAATTATGGACATAGCCAAGGCGAAAAACGTAAATTTGCTTTTGCCATCGGATACAGTAATTGCAGATGCTTTTGACAACAACGCGAACAGAAAAACGTGTGAAATCAATGAAATTCCATCAGGTTGGATGGGTTTAGACATTGCAGAAATAAGTATCGCGCAATTTTCAGAAGTAATCGAAAAATCCAAACTGATACTTTGGAATGGCCCAATGGGCGTATTTGAATTTTCTAATTTCAACCAAGGCACGGTGGCCATAGCAGAAGCGGTTGTTCGCGCTACAGATAAAGGTGCATATTCACTTGTGGGCGGAGGCGATTCTGTTGCCGCTGTGAATCAATTTGGTTTCGCAGATAAGGTGAGCTATGTGTCTACTGGAGGCGGCGCGATGTTGGAATATTTGGAGGGTATTGCCTTGCCGGGGATTGAAGCGATACGTTCATAACAATTCATTCTGATTATATTTGCCCACTTTACTGAAAATAAATGCAGCTTAAAAAACTTTCCATATTGATTCCGGCGTATAACGAAGGGCCGACTATTCATTTGATTTTGAACAAAGTACGCGATGTGCAATTGGATCATGGCATCACCAAAGAAATTGTGATTGTAAACGATTGTTCCAAAGACAACACGATTGAAAAAGTGCAAGAATTTATGGCTGCCAATCCAGAAATGGACATCCGTTTGTTCTCTCAGGAAAAAAATATGGGTAAAGGGGCTGCCATCAACCGCGCTATTCAAGAATGTACGGGCGATTATTTGATTATTCAGGATGCCGATTTGGAATACGACCCTGAAGAATACAATTTGTTGATTAAGCCTGTGTTTATGGACAACGCAGATGTGGTTTATGGCTCTCGATTTGTAGGTCACCAACCGCACAGAATATTGTTTTTCTGGCATTCGATTGGCAACAAATTCCTGACTTTCTTGTCGAATATGATGACGAATTTGAACTTGACCGACATGGAAACATGTTATAAATTGATTCGTTCGTCGATAGCCAAGTCCATCACAATCACAGAAAATCGTTTTGGAATTGAGCCAGAAATCACAGCAAAATTGTCGCGCAAAAAACCAATTCGCATCTATGAAGTGGGCATTTCCTATTACGGTCGCACCTACGAAGAAGGCAAGAAAATTGGCTGGAAAGATGGTTTCAGAGCCATTTATTGCATCTTCAAATACAAATTCGTTCGCTAATGTCGGCTGCTGCCATAAACTCGAAAATCTGGAGCAGTAAAAAAGCGCTTCTTTTGATTTTTTTGATATATGGTTTTGTAGCGCATCTTCTTTTTATTCAACGCACGCAGCCTGATTCCAACTGGACCAATCTGATCCATGATTCTGGAATATATTATGCGTATTTGCCTGCGACTTTCATCAAAAAGGACCCGCTGTGGAATTTCATGAACACGGAAAACGCCAATAATCCAGAAAAAGGCATTCAATATTGGGCGTTTCCAACAGAAGAAGGCAAATGGATTCCCAAAATGTCGATGGGAAAAGCCATGATGGATTTGCCGTTTTTCTTGGCTGCCGATGTCTATGTCAAAATCACAAAAAATCACGAGCGCACTGGTTTTTCGAAGCCATACAAATATGCCATATTGTTCTCAACACTTTTTTATGCACTCTTCGGATTTGTGTTGCTGCGTTTGGTTTTGCTCAGATTTTTCGATGACAAAATTGTGGCTTGGGTACTACTTTTATTGGCTTTGGCGACCAATCTTTATCACTACAGCACGCATGAAATAGGCATGACGCATCCGCATAATTTTTTTATACTCAGTGCTGCCATTTATATTTCCTTGAGTTGGACAAAAGAAAAATACATCTGGCGCTCCTTACTTTTTGGTGTCGTTTGTGGACTTCTGGTATTGGTGCGCCCCATCAACATCGTATTGCTTTTGGCGCTTCCATTTTTCACCACGCATTTCCGAAATGTAGCATTTAGTCCACGAGTTTTGTTGGCTGGATTGCAGCGTTATTTGTTGAATCCGAGATTGGCAATCGCACTTGTTGCTGCATTTGTTATCGTGTTGCCACAAATGTTATTTTGGAAGGCGCAATCGGGTTCGTGGTTACACTATTCCTACAACGATGAAGGATTTTTCTTTTCCAATCCGAGTATCATCAAAGGTTTGTTTTCTTTCCGCAAAGGCTGGTTGATTTACGCACCCGTGATGCTCTTTTCATTGATTGGCTTGTTCTTTTTATTCCGTAAAAATGTATGGCTTTGTACTACCATATCACTGACTTTTTTAATTTTCATTTATGTCACATTTTCTTGGTGGTGTTGGTGGTATGGCGGTGGATTTGGCGCCCGTACGATGATAGACATTTATCCCTTCATGGCTTTGGGACTTGGGGCCGCAATTGCATTTATCTACCAACAAAAATCGTGGATCAATGCTGGATTTTTTGGTTTGCTTTTCTTTTTCATTGGACTCAATATGTTTCAAACGTATCAATACAAACTCTCGCTGTTGCATTGGGATTCCATGACCTACAAAGCCTACAAAGGAATCTTTCTCAAAACCCGCTTCATGGATGGTTATGCCGATATGATTTCGGAGCCCGATTATGAGAAACAGAAGAAAACGGGAACAGAAAATTAGGCTACATTTTCCTCGTTTTCTCTCTTCGGCAAATGATTCATAAACAAATAAGCCACGAGCAAACTACAAACCAAAGTGATGATCCAGTGGCTTGAGCTGCCTTCGTCCACTTCTGCGTAAACCAAAATGATTGAAAGCGCATTGTTGAGTGCATGAAATAATATCGGCAGCCAGATGTTTCGTGTCACATAATAGGCATACGTTAAACCTAAACCGAGGAGGAAAATTGGGATGAGTGTGATTACATGTTGGTGTAATCCTGCAAAAAACATGGAGCTGAGTATGGCAGGCACCCAAAAGGTATTGGTCTGTTTATGCAGAAAGCCAAAAATCACTTTGCGGAAGAAAAACTCCTCGGCAATGGCGGGAACAATGGCGATGACTAAAATGGTTGCAGGCAACAGGGCTTTGTTATTCAATAAATCACGTACGCTTTTCAGGTTGTCTGGTTCATGTGTAAAATCTGTCCATCCGCGGGATGCAAAGAATTGGTTGAGTATGGCATAAGCACCTTCTGAAACAAAAAGCATCGCCACAAAAAGTAGGAAGGCTATGCCATAGAATTTATAGTTTCTGGAGATGGGTTCATCAAAACGCGCCAAAGCTCCATGAATTTTCAACCAAATAAAAGCAGGCACACCGAATGTTAAAATCAAACTTATGGCCACAAAGCCAAGAAATTGCATAGGATTGGTATTGGCTGAAGACTCAGTTAAATTTGGAAAAAGTATCATTGTGCTCAAACCAACCAAAATTAATCCGGCAAGCATTAATCCGATGAGTGCGAGTAGGGGAGTAAAGTTTATTCTGGTGTTCATTTAAGAATGTAAAACGGTGAAATTAAATACTAATTGACTTACAGGTAAAATTTCTTCTGAGATTTCTCGCGTGCGCTCGAAATGAAAGCATTAACGCTGTATAGTGGGAGGACAGGCGGCAGAGCCGCCTGTCCTCCCACCCACACTGATACATCAGTGTCATTTCGAGCAAAGCGAGAAATCTCAATAGTTCTGTTCTCATTGTTATTTTGGTTCTGACTTATCATGGTAACGCAACAATCTGATTTTAACTCATCTTCACATAAACCACTTTCTTGGTCTCGAAAAATTCATCTTCAAAAATGTCAGCGAGATTAAAAATGTCAATGGCTTGTTTTACTGGTTTCAATTCTTCGGTCAAATCGCCACCTTTTAAATATAAAATGCCATTGGGAAACGGATTGCGTTGCGCGGAGTCAAATTTTCCGTTGCACCAAGGCAAAAAGTTTTCCATGGCAGTTACTGCCCGGCTCACAATGAAATCAAACTTTCCCTTTACGTTTTCAGCGCGTTCGTGGATGCCTGTTACATTTTCCAATTGCAAAGCGGCGGCTACTTCATTCACCACTTTGATTTTTTTCCCGATGGAATCTACCAGCACAAATTGAACTTGTGGAAATAAAATCGCCAAGGGAATTCCAGGAAATCCGCCTCCCGTGCCGATGTCTAAAATTTTAGAACCCGGTGCAAACTTCATCACCTTGGCAATGCCCAAAGAATGCAATACATGGCGCGTGTAAAACTCATCCATGTCTTTGCGGCTAATCACGTTGATTTGGGCATTCCAATCGGCATATAAAGCGCTCAAAGCACCGAATTGCTCGATTTGTTCAGGACTAAGTTCAGGGAAATATTTCAGGATTTCGTTCATGTTGAATTAACGATAAAAATTCATTTCGTCGATGTATTGTCGAACAGGATCTGTAACCAAATATTGAATGCTCTGACCCTTTTGAATATTGTTTCGAATGAAGGTGCTCGAAATTTGCATCATGGGTGAATCGGTGATAATCACATTTTTGTGGTCGTGGATTTCGCTTTTTGTAGGCGCCACTTCATTGTTCAATTCAGCCAAAGTAATCGGTCGCGGATACACATAAATCTGATGGCGTTCCAAGATAATTTCATAGTTTTTCCATTTGTTAAACGTACGCAAATTGTCTTCGCCCATAATCAACGCAAATTGATGCTCGGGATATTGTTCCCGCAGATGCGCCAAGGTATCTACTGTATAAGAGGGCTTTTGTAGATTGAATTCTACATCGCTGGCCCGTAAGTTAAAATTGTCGTCGATGGCGATTTTCACCAAAGCCAAACGGTGGTAATCTGCCAGAAGATTGCTATTGCTTTTCAAGGGGTTTTGAGGCGTTACAACGAGCCACACTTGGTCCATATCATCGCGCTCTGCCATATGATTGGCGATAATCAAATGACCAATATGAATGGGGTTGTAAGTACCGAAATACAATCCGATGCGCATTATTTCTGGATAAAATTAGCCGCCACAGTCTCCGCTTTTTGAAAAGCCGATTCTAGGTTGTCGTTTACAATAATCACATCAAATTCACGGGCTGATTCCATTTCTTTTTTGGCTTTTGCGATGCGCAGTTGAATTTTTTCCTCGGATTCTGTTTTCCTGTTGCGCAAGCGTTCTTCCAAGGCTTCAATGGAAGGTGCCTCAACAAAAATAGACAAAGCCTGATCACCTAAAATTTCCTTAAGATTCAATCCGCCAACGACATCTACGTCAAACACTACGGCTTTACCATCAGCCCAAACGCGTTCCAATTCAGATTTCAAGGTGCCATAAAAATGTTCGGCATAAACCTCTTCCCATTCGATAAAAGCATCGTGCAAAATGAGTTCACGGAATTTATCAACGGTCAAAAAATTGTAGTCAACGCCATCAATTTCATTGGGTCGAGGTGCTCGAGAAGTTGCCGAAACAGAAAATCCCAAGGGCAAATCAGTATCGTTCAACAAGTGCCGAACAATGGTTGTTTTACCTGCTCCCGATGGTGCCGAAAATATGATGCATTTGCCCAAACTCATGCTATAAAGTATTCAAAATTTGTTCTTTTATTTTTTCTAATAAATCCTTCATCTGAACCACAATCTTCTGCATTTCAGCGTGATTGGATTTGCTGCCCAATGTGTTGATTTCCCGACCAATTTCTTGGGAGATGAAGCCCAATTTCTTCCCCACATCGGCGCCATCATTCATAGTGTCTATGAAATAGTTGAGGTGATTAGCAAGACGCATTTTTTCCTCAGAAATATCGAGTTTTTCAATGTACATGATGAATTCTTGCTCCAAACGATTTTGGTCGATGTATTCATTCAATTTTTCTTCCAAATTGCGCTGCAAACGCTCTTTTACCGTTTGAATTCTTTCGTTTTCATAAGGCTCCAAGAGTGTCATCAAATGTCCAATTTGGTTGATGTTTTCCGTGAAATCTTTGATCAAAGCCTGACCTTCTTGTTCGCGAAAAGCAATGGTATGTAGCAAGGCCTGTTCGATTAAACTTTGTAGGTAATTGATTTCAGCTTCATCGGGTTCTTGTTTGGCATTGGACAGTACTTCAGGTACACGCAAAATCAACGCAATGGGGTCGGGACTATCGCGGTTGATTTCAGTTTCCAATAGTCGGATTTGCTCATAATAGCTTTTGGCCACTTCTAAATTGATTCGCGGAACAGCCTGTATAGATTGGTTATCCACCTGAATGGCCACATCAATTTTACCGCGTAGTAAACCATCGGCCATCAATTTTCGGAAATCGATTTCTTTGCTGCGAAATTCCTGCGGCAGTTTCAAGGTCAAATCTAGCATTTTGCTGTTGAGCGCTCGGATTTCAACGGTGAACGATTTGTTCATCCAATTTCCTGTGGCACGACCAAAGCCCGTCATGGATTGCAGCATATAATTTTTTTTGCAAAAATAGTGATTTTATCGGAGCTCGGGTTGTTGAAAGCACTTAGCCAATAAATGAAGGTGATTCGTTTTTAGGAATCCAAGAATAATTTCGAATAAAATGCCCACTGAGAATTTTTGATTCTTACATTAGCACCATGAAACCATCGCATGAATTATTCAAGCTTATTCAGTCGTTAACCAAGTCGGAGAAACGATTTTTCAAGCTCACATCGTCGTTACAATCGGGGGATAAAAATTACATTAAGATTTTTGACTATATCGAACGCCAGGACAATTACGATGAAGAAGAGCTCAAAGAATATTTTAAAAACGAGCGTTTCATAGCCCATTTGCCGTCTGAAAAAAATCATCTTTATAAATTGATTCTCAAAAGCTTGCGGATGTTTTATGGCGAACAATCGGTAAACAGTCAGCTGCAACAAGAAATCAAAAACGTGGAGATTCTTTACCAAAAAGCCCTGTTTGGCGAATGTCATAAAATCATCAAGAAATCGAAGAAAATTGCCCAAGAACACGAGAAATTCTACTATTGGTTTGAGCTTATTTCTTGGGAGAAAAAACTCTTGGAGGAATCCTACGAATCGGGTGATTTTGAATTTGATTTGGATCAATTGATTGCAGAAGAGGAAACTGTGATTGCGAAACTCAGGAATTTGGCTGAATACCAAGTGCTTTATTCCAAAATCAACTATATTTTTAGAAGTGGTGGGTTTTCAAGAAACGATGACGAAAAGGCTGTTGTAGATAGCATTGCCGATTATCACCTCATTAAAGGGAAAAACACGGCTTTATCAACGCGTGCCACTTCGATTTGCTATTACATCAAAGGATTATGCAGCGCCACCAATCGCGATTATCAAGACTCATTTGTATTTTTCAAACGCGTGATTTCCATTTTGGATGAAAACCCGAAAATTAAGGCAGATTTGACCAAGCGTTATCTATCCGCCCAAGCCCATTTGATTCGATGCTATATTGATATCAAAGACTTCGATGGCGCTATGGACATCATCGAAACCTTGAAACATGCGCAAGATGAACCTGGTTTTCAATCGGTGGATATGCAGGTGCGCTTGTATGCTGTTTCTACGGGCTACCATTTGATTTTACTCAATGCGCAAGGTAAATTCTGGGAAGCACTTGGATATATCGGTGAAACAGAAAAAAATCATGCGATTTATGCTGATAAACTGACCAAAGAACAGCGACTCATTTTTGCCTATCATACGGCTTATGCCCATTTTGGTTGTGGTGCGTATAAACAGGCCATGAAAGTACTCAACGAACTCATCAACGACAATGAGACCATGCTGCGACAGGATATTTACAGCTTTGCGCGCGTGTTGAATATGTTCATACATTATGAATTGGATAACCAGAGTTTGTTGACCTACCATATCAATTCAACTAAGCGCATTTTGAGTAAATCAGATAGAAATTATGTGATTGAAAGCTATTTGATTGAAAGCATTCAAAAACTCAACCGCATCCAAACCAAGTCGGAGCGCATCGAGCATTTTCAAAATATGAAACGCGACATTGAAACCATGATGAAAGACCATCGCGAAAAGGTAATTTTGGAATATTTTGATCTTGGCTTGTGGATTGAATCAAAATTGAATGGCACCACCATGCACGAACTAGGTAGCTTAATACTCTGAAATGTTTTGCATACATTTGCACATGCGTATTTCAATTTTCTTTTTACTTTTAGGGTTATTATTGACCTCGGCAGGGGTAAATTTCAGTATGCCGAAAAAGTTCCGTGGACAATACCGCTGTGAAATGCCTTCGTATGAAATTGAACACGACGGGCAGACGACTAAAGTGGAAGCTGCGATTGCGTTTCTCTTGGTTTATGAATCGCGCGTGATTTTAAAATTGGGCGGAAAATCATTCAGCAGCTTTGTTGAAAAGAAAAAAGGGGCTAATGCACCACTTTCCTATACCGCCAAATTTGACACACCCTTTGGTCCGTGTATAATTTCATTTGCCAACAAACCCAAAAGCGCAACGATTGATTTGCCCATGTTTAATAATTTGGTGTTTGAGAAGGTGAAATAATTCAGTCAGGGAGAAATGAAATTGAATTCATTACCTCAATCACTTTGATTCTCATGAAATTCAGAAACTCGGATTTCGGTAAAATTTTTAATCGTGATATTTTAAAAGATCGTCTGTTTTTGAAAAACTGATTTTTTATTTCATTATATTCTAAGGCTCTTCAGTAAAATTGGTTATTCAGTTATATTTATTCTTCGAAAGAACAAAGTAAAAAAAAAAGCGCTACTTTTCCGCCCTAAATCTTAATAAAAATAGAATGAAACTCATTACAAAATGTATCTGTCTACTAATGTTTGTTTTCGTTTTTAATTCGGTATTAAATGCGCAAAACTATCTCGGTTCACTTCAGAGCAATTATGGCGGAATTATGGGGGCGGACATACAGCCAGCTTCAATTGTCGATGGACGCTACAAATTTGATTTAAATTTATTAAGTTTTAATTTCGATTTCTGGCAGAACGCCAAATATTTCGACGCCAGTGTAATGCCCAGAAAAAGTTGGCCTTACTCTTTAAGAAAAGATACTGGATGGCTATCGGATTCCATGTTTTACGAAAATTCAATTTTCAATATTAGTGATTATAACAGTCCTAATGCTCGTTCTGTTGGAATTTATACAGGAATACAACTGGATATTTTGGGTTTTATGTTTCACATTAAACCAACAATTGCCGTAGGCTTTTCTGCCAAACTTAGGTTCATCATGAACATTGATGATATTCACCCAGAAGTAGCAAAATTGGCAGAAGAAGGACTTAATTTCAATCCACTTTGGAACCAAACGATTGATGGCTCTCTTATCAATTTAAGATCTATGTCTTGGGCTGAATATGGATTCAATTACGCACAAGTAATTTCAGACAAACAAGCACATCACTTTAAAGTCGGTGGTAGATTGAAGTTTCTTCAAGGATTAAATGCCATTTATCTTCAATCTTCAGACTTAGATTTTGAACTCTTGAATAAAGATACTGCCACAACACTTCGCGGTAATTTCAATTTTGGATATTCAGCCAACTTGGATGAGTACATTGGTGGTGGTAATGAATTTAGTTTTGGTGAATTTTTCCGATTGAATTCTAAGCTCGGAGTGGGTGCTGATATCGGGTTTGTTTATGAGTGGAGACCTGATTGGCAGAAATACAAATACGAAATGGATGGTAAAACCGATTTGTGGCGTAGAGATAAAGAAAAATACAAATTAAGATTAGGAGCTTCGGTAATTGATATTGGAGGAATGCGATTTCAGAAAGCTGGTGCCAGTAGAAATTTCAGCGTCAATACAACAACATTTGATTTGAATACCTTCGACCAAACAGAAGGAATCGGTTCTTTCGCTGGGATTATCGACAGCTTGATTTTGAATGATGCTGATTGGACTGCAAACGAGAGTTTGGAAGAAACATTTTTCATGAATTTACCCACGGCTTTTAGCTTGCAGGTAGATTATCACATTTGGAAAAATTTCTATGTTAACGCAACTGCATATGTGAATTTGAACGATGCCCAGAAAGCATCTAATGTTCAATTGCCAAGTCAATTTGCGGTAATTCCTAGTTATCAATTGAGCTGGTTGGGAATTAGTGTTCCTGTTTCTTATAATGAGTTTAGCGGTGGACGAATAGGTCTTGCTGCACGTATTGGACCTCTTACTGTCGGCACGCCAGACATCAAAACTCTTATTCCATATGGAAAAATGCGTGGTGCAGGATTCTTCTTCGGTCTAAGAATACCTATCGCATATCGACATCCACGCGACTCGGATTTCGACAAAGTATCGGATAAACTTGATGAATGCCCTGCAATACCCGGTATATGGGAGTTTAAAGGCTGTCCAGATAGTGATGGCGATGGCATTCCTAATGAAGAGGATGACTGTCCCCTTGAAGCTGGTTTAGTCAAATTCAAAGGCTGTCCAGATAGCGATGGTGACGGCATTCCTGATAAAGATGATGAATGTCCAAAAGAAGCTGGTCTAGCCGAATTTAGAGGCTGTCCAGATAAAGACGGTGACGGTATTCCTGACCACTTAGATGCTTGTCCAGATGCACGGGGACCAAAAGAATATGATGGATGTCCTGATACAGATGGAGATGGTATTTTAGACTACCTCGACGAATGTCCAATTGTGCCAGGGCCTGCTGAAAACAACGGATGTCCTTGGCCAGATACGGATGGTGACGGGGTATTGGATAAGGATGATAAATGTCCAAATATTCCTGGCCCAAAAGAAAACGATGGATGTCCATATGCTGACACTGATGGCGACGGAGTTCCAGACAAAGATGACAACTGTCCAGAAACACCGGGTCCAGCATCAAACAGAGGTTGTCCTGAAATAGAGGAAGAAATCCAAATAATTCTCAAGACCGCATTTGACAATCTTGAATTTGAAACTGGTAAAGCTATTATAAAAGATGAATCCTATCCATCTCTTTCCGAATTAGCTGATGTTTTACTCAGCAAACCTGATTGGGGACTTCAAATTTCTGGTCACACTGATAATGTAGGTAATGCACAGTCTAATCTGATCTTGTCCAAGCGAAGAGCAGAGGCTGTACGTGACTACCTAGTTAGCAGAGGTATTGATGCTAGTCGAATAAATGTCTTGTTTTTTGGTCAAACAATGCCGATTGCGACTAACGACACTGCTGAAGGCCGTCAACAAAATAGACGTGTTGAAATGGTGATTATTTTCAAATAAACACAACGTAAAACTACAAAACATCTCAAGTTTACTTGAGGTGTTTTTTTATGCCCTGGTGACTTGATTTACAAACTGCGACCCTTTGATAAGGGTCGCAGTTCAGTGTATAAGTAAAAAAAAATCGCCCTAAAACTGAGGCGATTTCAAAATATGTGAATAAAGATTAATCTCTCAATTTCAAGCCCAAGCTATTGTCGTAGATATCCTTGTATTCTTGAACGAAGCCAAAATGCGTATCATCTACACACATTTTGCCTTTGGTTACATGACCCAACAAAGTGAATGGAAGGCCAGTAGCCATCATGAATTCTAAGAAATCTTCTTCGGTTTCTTCGGTAAGCGTAATCACAACACGCGACTGGGCTTCTCCAAACAAGAAAGCATCTTCGCGCACCTCAGCATCTGTAACGATGTCGAAGCCCAATTCGCGTGGGAAACTCATTTCAGCCAAAGTCATGAACAAACCTCCATCCGAACAGTCGTGGGCAGCATTGATCAGTTTGTTTTCAATCAAACCTTTCACTGCTTCTTGAACCAAAAATTCTTGGTCTAAGTCGAAATGTGGCGCTGGTGATGCTTCGATTTTATGGTAGGAATACAAATATTCTGAAGATGAAATACAGTTTGCACTTTCTCCAATTAAGAAAATCAAATCACCTTTTTGTTTGAAATCCAAGGTCATGATGTTTTCCGTGTTTGGCACAATACCCAACATACCGATAGTTGGCGTTGGGAAAACTGGCACTTCGTTTCCTGCAATTACCGATTGGTTGTAGAAGGATACATTTCCTCCTGTAACAGGTGTTTCAAATTTGCGACAAGCAGCACTCATTCCTTTGATTGCGCCCACAAATTGCCAGTATGATTCCGGATTGTAAGGATTTCCAAAATTCAAACAGTTGGTGATAGCACTTGGAAGTCCACCAGAACAAACAATATTTCGAGCCGCTTCTGAAACCGCAATGGCCGTTCCAACTTCTGGATCGGCATTCACGTAGCGTGAATTGCAATCCACGGTCATCGCCAAAGCTTTGTCCGTTCCTTTGATGTTCACAATGCCAGCATCGGAAGGTCGGTTGGTCGTCATCGTTTTGGTGCCGACCATTGAATCGTATTGCTCATACACCCAACGTTTTGAAGCACAGTTCACATGACTCATCAAATGAATCGCTACTTCCTTCAAATCTTCAGGTTGTTCTACATGATCAATATTAAATTTCTTATACTCTTGGAAATAAGCCGGCTCTTTATATTCACGCTGATAAACAGGTGCGCCGCCACCTAAAACTAAGGATTCAGCAGGTACATCGCCCACCAACACATCGTTCATGTAGTAGCGCACATGACCAGTATCCGTTACGTGACCAATCTTCTCGGCATGTAAATCCCATTTATCGAAAATTTGCTTCACGACTTGTTCTTTGCCTTTTTGAACCACAACCAACATGCGTTCTTGTGATTCTGATAATAAAATCTCGTAAGGCAACATATTCTCTTGACGTGTTGGCACCTTATCCAAATAGATTTCCATACCAACGCCTCCACCTGCACTCATTTCACAAGTCGAACAAGTAATGCCCGCTGCGCCCATGTCTTGCATGCCCACAACAGCATCGGTTTTCGCCAGTTCCAACGTGGCCTCGAGCAATAATTTTTCTTGGAAAGGATCGCCTACTTGCACCGATGGCAAGTCGTTGGCCGAATCTTCCGTTATATCTTTGGATGCAAAAGCTGCTCCAGCAATTCCATCTTTTCCTGTAGCCGAACCCACAATATACACTGGGTTGCCTGGCCCTTTGGCCTTAGCCGAAATCATCGTTCCTGCTTCCAAAATTCCAGCAGAAAAGGCATTCACCAATGGATTTTGGTTGTATGATTTATCAAAAAACACCTCACCACCAATAATCGGAATACCAAAAGCATTTCCATAGTCGCCAATGCCTTTCACAACACCTTTCACCAACCATTTGGTGCGGGCTTCTTCGATGTCGCCAAAGCGCAAAGAATTCAACTGCGCAATTGGTCGTGCACCCATCGTGAAAATGTCGCGGTTGATACCACCAACACCCGTTGCCGCACCTTGATAAGGCTCGATAGCACTTGGGTGGTTGTGTGATTCAATTTTAAAAGCACAGCCCAAACCGTCGCCGATATCAACCAAACCCGCGTTTTCTTCACCAGCTTTCACCAACAAATGCGGACCATCTTTTGGAAGTTGCTTCAACCAAAAAATTGAGTTTTTGTAAGAGCAATGCTCCGACCACATCACAGAATACACGGCAGTTTCCGTGAAATTCGGCGTGCGACCCAAAATCTCCTTAATCATATCAAATTCATCAGCGCGGAGACCCAATTCTACCGCTTGCTCTACCGTTGCCGGTGTATGTAATTTTTCTAAACTCATTGCATCGAATTTTTCGAGTTGCAAAAGTACAATTTTAATTGGGTTGAATTGTCGCTTTTTGCGATTCGATTTTATTGATAAATCAAATCTTCACAAGAAATTTTAAGTGTGTCTTGGGTTGAATAAAAACCATTGCGATTGATAATTTGGATACCACTATTGTTCGTGTTTTCTAAACAATTGCACAAATATGCACCGACCTTCTTCAAGTAACGGAGCTCGCTATACATCGGTGTACCTAGCTGTGCATCTGCCCAATACCTCACTTTCATAAAACTGGTCATTGTAACCGTGTCGAGTGACAAATAGGGTGCAAAACTGGAGTTAACCAATTGCTCTTGAAATCCTTCAAAGTGAAATTCCATTTGGCTTGAATTTCCAGAATACAAATGCATCGCCATGCCTTTATCCCACTTCCCAAAGAAGCTCAAGGTTGGAACAGCAAGAAAAAGAAACAAAATGAGCATGCCAACTTTTGATTTTAAAGCTTGCCCGTATTTTTGAAGATAATTTTCCTCTCTATCCCCGTAAAACAAAAGCCAACATAAAATGGGCATTAGAATATTCCATGGCCAAACAACAATATTCCAATTTTGACCAAGAGGACCTATCGAATACAGGCTGAATAGATGCGTAAAAATGCAAAGAATTAATCCAAAATTTCGAAATCGAGGTATGAAAAGAAAAATGGCGATTGCTATTTCAACTATTGGAATCACGAACGCAATATAATTTGCCACCGGAAGAGGAAAGGAATTGAGGTTGTCAAAACCGAGATAGTAAAATTCACCAAGGCCTGTTGGTTCGATGAGCCAAGGAAATACCTCCCAAGCAAATGCGATGTTGAGTTTGTTGAATCCACCCCAAAAATAAATTGCGATAAGGATGAATTGTAAAAATCGAAGCACATTGGGCTGCGTGATTTTCTTTTCAAAAGCGATGAGCGAAATCATAATAATATGCATATAAAACCATGGTTGCAGGCGCATGGCATCTTCCAGCACGAATAGAATTGCTGGTACAGAAAACAGCAGCAAAACTTTTTTTTGCTTCGGAAAGACTACGGCTAATATTAGAGCAAGACCCATTGAAGAAATCAAGAGTATCCTTAAAACGTGATTCAATCGAAGTGGTAAAAATTCAAAAAACGGAATGAGCGGAAAATCTCGGTTAATTGGCAGCCACAGATTTGGACTCAAATAAAACTGAATAAAACAGGTAAGCAGTATAAGAACCGCAGCAACTTGTGTTTTTTTAGTTTCGGACATGGGGGCTTGACGGCGGATTAAGAAAGAGAATTCATGAGTTGTTCAACTGGTAGCGAAATGATTTTTTCTAAAAGAATAAAAGTATTGATTTTTCCTTTAACCACCCTGAATAAATCAACACCTCTGAAAATTTAAAGGACACTAGTTTTCTATGTGCCTCAAAAGTGTCGTTCACAAGTAAACTCAAATTTCCCTACATTTGGCCCCATGCTCCTCTTCCTCATTTACACCATCCTCCTCAGCCTCCTCCTGAAGAAATTCAATTTCTTTCGTACGGAGGCATTGGCGGGTTGGGGCATGTATTTGGCATTTGGGGTGAAATTGGGCGTGGCGCTTTTCTTTTTTGCCTTTCCATATAACACAATGATTGATAGCGGACACTACATGCACGATGCTGATATTTTGAGTCGGGTGCTGTATCAAAATCCGGGTGATTTTCTGCGAATCTTTTTGGGTTTTGGCGACTTGCAAAATTTGAATGATCAATATCTCGCCAACACGACTTATTGGAGCCACGACAAAGGCTGGATTTTCAGTGATACGCGCAATGTGGTTCGGGTGAATGCGATTTTTCATTGGTTGGCGTTTCACAATCCGCGGTTGGTGCTGTTGTTCAATGTACTTGTCTGTTTGTTTGGTCTGCGCTGGTTTTATCAAGGTCTTTCGCATTTGGTGAAATCGCGGAAAAATCTGCTTTTTTTGTTGATTTTTTTCCTGCCCAGTACGCTTTTGTGGACGGTCAATTTGAGTAAAGAAGCTTTCCTTTTGGTCGGATTTGGATTGTTGATGCGCAACGTTTTCACGGGTAAACAACTGCATTTCAGTTCTTTCATTGGGATTTTGATTCTGTTTATGTTCAAACCCTATGTGGGCGTGGCTTTTCTTTTGGCGTGGCTGGTTTATGTGTTGCTGATGCAAAAAAATCGCACTTGGCGTTGGGCTGGTTTGGGGATTTTCATCTTGTCGGGAATTGTGTTTTTGGGGATTTCTCGCACGAAAATTGCGCAATTCATTTCTCAAAAACAATTCGATTTCATCAATTTGGCTGAAGGCGGCGTTTGGTTGGAAGTAAAAGGTTCGGCGGTTCGAATAAAAGACTCCGACACGGTGCATTTGCAAATTCATGAAGCAGACAACAAGAATTTTTATGCGCTAGTGTCGGCTGAAGTAGCGGGAGAAAAACGTGTGCATCAAGAATCCGCTGAAAACATAAAAATCGCCAAAAGCGACCGCGAATACTATGTGTTGCACCGATTGCCCAAAAGTGGGAGCTACATTGCGCTGCAACCTATTGACGGGAGTTTTTCAAATCTCATATCATCCATTCCGAGTGCTTTGTTCAATGCTTTTTTGCGACCCACACCGAAAGATCCACCGAAATCGCTCGTAAAATGGTATTTCGTGGTGGAAACGTATTTCATCTTGTTGCTTTTGCTTTTTGCTTTGACCAAAACCAAAAACTCGAAGTACATAAACCTCATCATTTTCTTGGGGATTTCTAGTATTTTAGTCGGATTGATTATTGGCTGGATAACCCCCGTTTTGGGCGCCATCGTACGATATAAATTGCCCATTACTTTGTCGCTCATCGCCGCAAGTTACTTACTTTTGTTCCCACAAAAGGAACAGCAAAAATCATCATAAAATGACGCAAACCGCATTAATCACAGGTGCTACGGCAGGAATCGGAAAAGCAACAGCAGAGTTATTGGCCCGAAAAGGCTACAACTTGGTGCTCACGGGAAGAAGAATTGAACGTTTGGAAGCCCTGAAATATGAACTTTCATCAAAATATAATATTGATATTCAAGTGCTCTGTTTCGATATCCAGAGTTATGACGCCTGTAAAACTGCATGGAGTTCATTATCTGTGGAAACGCAAAAAAGCATCACGGTACTCATCAACAATGCTGGCTTGGCTTCAGGTCGCTCACCCATCCACGAAGGCGATGTAAACGATTGGGACAAAATGATCGACACCAACGTGAAAGGATTGCTGTACATCACGCGTTTGGTTGTGCCCTCGATGAAAGAAAAAATGTCTGGACACATTGTGAATATCGCGTCTATCGCTGGAAAAGAAGTGTATCAAAATGGCAATGTGTATTGCGCCAGTAAACATGCGGTTGATGCACTTTCACGTTCGATGCGCATTGATTTATTGCCTTTCAACATCAAAGTAACCAACGTAGCACCTGGCGCAGCTGAAACCGAGTTTTCTCTCGTTCGTTTAAAAGGCGATGAAGCCGCAGCCAAATCTGTGTATGATGGCTTCGACCCCTTACTCGCAGAAGACATTGCCGAAACGATTTGGTTTGCTTTAAGTCGCCCGGCACATGTGAATATTAACGATTTGGTGATTGTGCCAACCGCTCAAGCGAATGTGACGAATTTGGTGAGGAGGTAATCCACTGAAACACAAATACCATTAAAATGAAAAAATTATTTGTTTACTTAATTGGTTTGGCATTGATCTCCTCTTGCTTCAAAGGCCAAGAAGTGGATTTGATTGTTCATAACGCCAACATCCACAGTGGCAACCGCTACGACCATGTGTATGAAGCCATGGCAATCAAAGATGGAATTATTTTAGAATTGGGTCCCGAACGCGAAATCTTGAATAAGTACCGCGGTAAGGCCATTGATGCCCAAGACAAACACATTTACCCGAGTTTTGCCGATGCCCACGGACATTTATTTTGGTCGGCAGAAAAGCGCTTGACCTGTGATTTGACGGGTAGCCAATCCATGAATGAAGTGATTAACCGCTTGGAGAAATACCAAACACAATACAAACCGAAAGTGCTTGTGGGTCGCGGCTGGGACCAATCGCTTTGGCAGAACAAAGAATTGCCGACCAATGAAAAGTTGAACACCATTTTTCCCGATGTGCCTGTGATTTTGTACCGCATCGATGAACACGCTGTTTTGGTGAATGATGCGGCGATTTCAAAAGCGGGATTGACAGCTTCGACGAGTGTTTTGGGTGGAGAAATCCTGAAAAATGAAACGGGAGCGTTTACAGGAATTGTGCTCGACAACGCCATCAATTTGTTCGAAACCGTGCTGCCTAAAACCAACGATAAAGACATCAAAAGAGCCATTTTAGAAATCCAAGAAGAGTTGTTGGAGTTTGGAATCACCGATGTACATGAGGCGGGAATTACCTTGCCACAAATGAAATTGCTACAAAGTTTGGAGAAAGAAGGGAAGTTGAAAATCACCATTTATGCCATGCTTTTCCCGGGCAAAGATGAGGTTGATTTTGCCATGAATGAAGGCATTTACGAATCTGAACATTTGCTTGTGCGCTCTTTCAAAGTGATTGGCGACGGTGCACTTGGCTCGCGTGGCGCCTGTTTGATTCATCCGTATCACGATGCGCCAAATTCGCACGGTTTTATGTTGAGTTCTTTGGATTCCATCAGAAAAATTGCAGAAATAGCCATCAACACGGGTTATCAACTCAATGTGCATTGCATTGGCGACTCCACCAACCGCAGTGTCTTGAAAATGATGGCCGACATCACACAAAATAAACCCGATCACCGCTGGCGCATCGAACACGCACAAGTTGTGAATCCAAATGATCTAAAGTTTTTTGATGGTACTGGTATCATTCCATCTGTGCAGCCGACCCACGCTGTGAGCGATATGCGCTTTGTTGCCGACCGACTCGGAGAGGAACGGGAAAAACACGCCTACATCTACAAAACCCTGCTCGACAAAGCCAAACTGCTCGCTATCGGTACCGATTTCCCTGTGGAATTGTACAATCCCTTCCTCACTTTTCAAGCTGCGGTGAAACGCCAGAACGCCGACCTACAACCCAAAGACGGCTATCAAATGCAAGAAGCCATTTCGGCAAACGATTGTCTAAAAGGAATGACACTTTGGGCGGCTTTGGCCTCTTTCCAAGAACGCGTCAAAGGAAGTCTTGAACCGCAAAAATTTGCGAATTTCATCATTCTAAACGCACCGTTGGAGGATTATTCGGATTTCACGAAGAATTATGTCTTGAGGACTTTTATCAAAGGTGAAGAGGTTTTTGGGATGTAGTGCATTATTCACAAAAATCAGCAGACTATTATTTGAAGCCTATTTATCCTTTCAAAGGATTAATCTCCGAGTTTCCTCCATCACCAAAGCCGTTGCACCCCAAACTACTTTTTCGGCAATATCAAAACACGGAATGTCTTTCATAATCACACCGTTGTCTAGTTTGATTTGGGTAGTGGTTTTGTTTTCTGGCTTGTAAATATCAAACAAATCAAAGGTGATGATGCTTTCAACTTCGATGGGGTCGGGTGTGAATGGATAGACATTTTGGCTATAAAACACATGTGGATAAACTAAAAACCGGCTCACAGCGATATACACGCGGGTGAGTTGACCCAGATGGATGATTTTGTCGTCTTTAAATCCAATTTCTTCGTGCATTTCGCGGAGGGCAGTGAAAATTAAATCTGGATCTTCAGCATCTCTTTTTCCACCAGGAAATGCCATTTGACCTGAATGTGTGCCGTTGTATGTTGGTCTTTCGATTAGTACTGATTTGAGCGCGTCATCTTCATGGAACAACAGCACGGCAACGGCACTTTCGCGGTAGTCGTTTGCCGATTTGAGCATCGTTGAAGTAGCACCTCGGTAGGGCAACATTTCTAGATGTGCCGCTTCGCCTGGGAGTTCGCCCGAAAGCGCTTTTCGAATGGTCTCAATATCGTGGGGCAGCATCAAAACAAAGTCATTTGAGGCGGTTCTTCGCGCTCGTCATCTTCTTTTTTAGGTTCATCTTCTTTTTTCACATCGCCAACTGTCCACTCAATTTCAAATGGAACATCGTCCGAACTTGATTGTTCAACGCTTGGGTCTTCTTCGTTGGTGATTTCAAAATCCACATCGTCGCCTTCTTCGCTATCTTCAAACTCTGGCTCAACTTTTTGCGGTTTTTCAGGTTCTGGCCACGGTACTGTACCTTCAATAGGACCCACCAATTGAATTTCTTTGGTTTTCAATTTGGTAAGCTGATTGCCCAATGCCTTCATGCCTTTGATGTCGATGAAATCACTCAAATCTACACGTTTGTCGGGCAGATTTTTAGTGGCTTTGAGGAGTTTGTTGAACACAATATTGATCTCAGGCTGGTAAGCAGTGGATACAACATCCAAGCGTACGCCATCAGTCTCAGGCAAGAAATTCACCATTTTATCCGTGGTTATTTCACACAAGAAACGTTTCACCAAGTGCATGTCTTTTTCTGGATCGTAGTAAACACAAGTCAACGGACGTTCAGGATGCCATTTTTCAATGTGAATCATATCATCTTCAAAATGCGTCGACAAATCAAAGGTAGAAAGTCGGTATTGACCTGATTGATAGAGCGTAAGTAACTTATCGTTGCCTTTAAATTCACCCAAGAATTTGCCACGACCTTCGTCATTGAGGCGTTTTACAACTTCGTCGTACCAGATTTTTCTTGCGCCCAGGGTTGATCCAAGTACTTCTTTTTGAGTAACTTTTGAAACCAGTTCTTTGGTAACGCGATTTCCAGCCGCCGTTCTACTTTTAATCAACATTTCTCCAAAGTCGATATCAAAACGAAGGCGCTTCAAATGCGGACGTGGACGTAAATGCACTGTGACCAATTCGCGCTCACCATTCGGGTGCACCGAGAAATAAACGAGTTTCGATTTTTTCGTTCCACGCGTCAAATCGTATTCTGTATCGCGGGTTCCAGCATTCACAAAGAAGCGCTTCATCATCACCGGACCGCCCAATCCATCTTGATACATTATGTGGTAGATGGTACGTTTATCACCGTTTTTCCATACGCCACAATACACAATGCCTTTACCCACAAATTTCTTTTCTGCAATAGGTGTGATGAGCATTTTTCCTGTATCAAAGAACACAATGACATTGTCAATCTCAGAACAATCGGCAATGTATTCTGCTTTTTTCAAGTTCCAACCAATGAAGCCCTCTTCCAAATCGACATACAATTTCTTATTGGCGATGATTACTTTTCTGGCTTGAATGGTATCGAAAGTGCGGATTTCTGTTTTACGGTCGCGTCCTTCTCCAAAGCGCTTTTTTAAATCTTTGAAATATTCAATTGCAAACTCGATTAAATTATCGAGATTCTTTTGGATTTCTTCCAATTCAGCTTCAATTCTGGCAATCAATTCATCTGCTTTGAAACTGTCGAATTTCGAGATGCGCTTGATGCGAATTTCAGTCAAACGCGTGATGTCTTCAACCGTAACCTTGCGTTTCAAGTGCTTGATATGCGGTTTCAAACCTTTGTCGATGGCTTCAATTACGCCTTCCCACGTTTCTTCTTCTTCAATTAATCGGTAGATGCGTTTCTCGATGAAAATTTTCTCCAAACTCGCAAAATGCCATTGCTCCTCAAGTTCCGCTTTTTTGATTTCCAATTCGCGTTTGAGCAGTTGTACGGTATTGTCGTTAGAAATTTTCAAGAGTTGAGATGCGCCTAAAAATCGTGGAACATCATTGTCAATTACCGATGCGTTTGGCGAAATCGACACTTCACAATCGGTGAAAGCATAAAGAGCATCGATGGTTTTATCTGGAGAAACACCTGGTGCCAAATGAATCACAATTTCTGCGATGGCTGAGGTGTTGTCTTCAATTTTCTTCACCTTTATCTTGCCCTTGTCGTTTGCTTTGATAATGGATTCTATCAATGATGATGTCGTTGTTCCGTATGGAATCTCGGTCACCATCAATGTTTTGTTGTCCAACTTAGCGACTTTGGCCCTGATGCGTACTTTTCCGCCTCTCAAACCGTCGTTGTAGTTAGAAAAATCCGCCATTCCGCCGTTGGGAAAATCTGGGAAAATTTCTACTTTTTTTCCTCTGAGAATGGCTATACTGGCATCAATCAACTCATTGAAATTGTGAGGTAAAATCTTACAAGCCATACCCACGGCAATACCTTCTGCTCCTTGTGCAAGTAACAACGGGAATTTAACGGGAAGCGTGAGTGGTTCTTTGTTTCGGCCGTCATAAGAAGCCAACCATTCTGTTGTTTTTGGGTTGAATACTACGTGACCAGCAAACTTCGACAAACGTGCTTCAATGTATCGTGGAGCAGCAGCTGAGTCGCCGGTGAGCGTGTTCCCCCAGTTTCCTTGACAGTCGATGAGTATATCTTTTTGACCCAATTGCACCAAAGCATCACCAATAGATTGGTCGCCATGTGGGTGGTATTTCATCGTGTTTCCGATGATATTGGCCACCTTGTTGTAGCGCCCATCGTCCATTTCCTTCATGGAGTGGAGGATACGGCGTTGCACTGGTTTCAATCCGTCAGCCAAATTTGGTACAGCACGTTCCAAGATTACGTAAGAAGCATAATCCAAGAACCAATCTTGATACAAGCCACCGACGGCTGTTATTTTTTCGCCATTATCACCAGAGGTAATATCACCGCGATCCATGCCTTCAGAAGCATGTGGCAACTCATGATTGTCTTGTTCTTCTTGTTCTTCCTGCCCGTCGTTTTCTTGCGAATCCAGTTGTTCGTCGTCGTTCAAGTTGTCGTCGTCTTCTATTTCGTCGCTCATGGTTTAGGCTTCTTCTACGGTTTGTGATTCTTCTACAACATCTTCTAATTCAACGGCTTCATCTTTTTCAACGCGCAAATTGCTGATGATAAATTCCTGACGATCGGGGGTGTTTTTTCCCATGTAGTAGGACAAAATACTTTCTACACTTTGGGCTTTATTGAGCAAAACGGGTTCCAAACGGATGTCTTCTCCGATAAAATTGGCGAACTCGTCTGGTGAGATTTCACCCAATCCTTTGAATCGGGTGATTTCTGGGTTTTTTCCCAATTCGGCCATGGCTGAGCGTCGTTCATCTTCAGAATAGCAATAGATGGTTTTCTTCTTGTTGCGCACACGGAATAGCGGTGTTTGGAGGATAAATACATGTCCACGCTTCACCAAATCTGGGAAAAACTGAAGGAAAAATGTCATCAATAACATGCGAATGTGCATCCCATCTACGTCGGCATCGGTGGCGATTACAATTTTGTTGTAACGCAAATTGTCGATATCGTCTTCAATATCCAAAGCCGCTTGGATGAGGTTGAATTCTTCGTTTTCATATACGACTTTTTTGGTCAAACCATAGCAATTCAATGGTTTACCTCGCAATGAAAAAACAGCCTGTGTGTTCACATCGCGACTTTTGGTGATGGAACCACTCGCAGAATCCCCCTCGGTGATGAAAAGAGTGGTATTCATACGCTTCTCATTTTTGGAGTCGGTGAGGTGGGTTCTGCAATCGCGCAATTTTTTGTTGTGTAAGCTCGATTTCTTCGCCCGATCTCTGGCTAGTTTTCTGATGCCACTGAGTTCTTTTCTTTCGCGCTCCGATTGTTTTATTTTACGTTCTATAATTTCTGCCACATCGGGATTTTTGTGCAAGAAATTATCGAGTTTTTCTTTCAAGAAATCATTTACGAAAGCCCGCATCGATTTGCCGTTGGGTTCAATTTCTTGTGAGCCGAGTTTGGTTTTGGTCTGTGATTCAAATACGGGTTCAATCACTTTCACGGCAACTGCTGCAACAATGGACTGGCGGATATCTGAAGGCTCGTAGTTTTTGTTGTAAAAATCGCGTATCACTTTGGCAACTGCCTCACGGAAAGCGCTGTGGTGCGTTCCGCCTTGTGTGGTATGCTGACCATTCACAAAAGAATAATAATCCTCGCCGTATGTCCTTCCGTGGGTGAATGCGATTTCGATGTCCTCACCCTCCAAGTGAATAATCGGGTAGAGCGGGTCGCCATCCATATTGTTTTCCAAGAGGTCTTTCAAACCATCTTTGGATTGGTATTTTTGTCCGTTGAGGTAAATGGCCAAGCCGCGGTTGAGGTAACAGTAGTTCCAAACCATTTTTTCCACGAAGGGCATCTTGAAAGTGAACTTCTTGAAGATGGTTTCGTCGGGAATGAATTCCACGAGTGTTCCATTAGGTTCGTTGGTTTTTTCGATTGGAAACTCTTGTATCAACTCACCGCGTTCGAATTTTGCACGTTTGAGTTCACGTTCGCGCACGGAGTACAACGAAAAACTTGATGCCAATGCATTTACAGCTTTTGTACCCACCCCGTTCAAACCAACTGATTTTTTAAAGGCTTTGGAGTCGTATTTACCTCCCGTATTCATTTTGGAAACCACTTCCACCACTTTTCCGAGTGGAATACCCCGACCGTAATCGCGTACCGAAACCACACCGTCTTTGATGTCAATTTCCACTTTTTTCCCGTTGCCCATCACGAATTCGTCGATACAGTTGTCCACCACCTCTTTGATGAGGATGTAGATACCATCGTCAGGGGCAGCACCATCGCCCAGTTTCCCGATATACATACCAGGTCGTAAGCGGATATGTTCTTTCCAATCGAGCGAACGGATGTGTTCTTCGTTGTAATCGACGTTTGTGTTTTCGTTTTCGGCCATGTTGGGGAATGCGTTATAAAATCAATAGCCCACAAATTTAAAAGATTCGAAGCCTTTTTTTACTTGGACGAGCGAGCAGTTTTTAACAAGGTTATCAAAAGAAAATAGGGGTTTATGAACGCTTTTCTAAAGGATAAACCTCAAATAATTCCTCTTGTTTACTAAATTAAATGCGGCTTTTGGGTAGTTATTGGCAAATTGTGGTGGTATTTTGACTTTTTCTTGTGTCCATTTGAATTCATAGGCGCGTAGTTGACCATTTTCATCTTCGATTCGGTCAATTTCTTGTTTGGTTTGTGTGCGCCAAAAATGTGAGAAAACTGTTCTCTCTTCGTTGGCGAATTTCTTAGTGCGCTCAATAAAAAGATAGTTCTCCCAAAGTTGACCAACGTCGGTACGCAAACTCAGTGGATTGAATTGATTAATCAATGCGTTTCGGACTCCGTTGTCCCAGAAATACCATTTGCGTTTTTTGGTGATTTCGTTGTCGGCATTTTTGGTGTAGCCAGAAACAGGATACATGATGAATACTTTTTCGAACAAATCGAGGTATTTATCCACGGTGTTTTTGCTGATGCCCAATTCATTTCCAATACCTTCAACAGATATTTCACTTCCAACGCGAAAAGCCATCATTTGTAGCAGCTTCATGATTTTATCTCGTTTCTTGATGCCTTCAAAACTCAGCACGTCTTTTATGAGGTAGGAGAAAACCAACTCGTTCAGGTAGTTTTGTTTTTGTTTGAAGTCTGGAATATGCAGGAGTTCTGGATAACTACCATAAATCAATCTTTCTTCCAGATTTTCAGCTGTTTGCAGACTGTTTTCAACTGAAGCATATTCAAGTTGAGCCAAAGGGTACATGTGAAAAACATGTTTTCTGCCCACCAAGGGTTCTCCAACTTGGTTGTTTATTTCGAATGCAGAAGAACCTGTTATTAGCACTTTGACATCATCAATTTCATCTACAATCAATTTGAGCTTTTGACCAATGTTTTCTATTTCTTGTGCTTCGTCTATGATGAGTAATTTGTTGTCGCCTAAAACTTGTCGGTAATTGGCGACACTTCTTTCTTCAAGAAGCAAGTGGGTGCGCATGTCGTCACCGTTCAAAAACAGAACTGGTTCTTTGCTTTGATCGGCAATTTTTTTGATTAACTCTGTTTTGCCAATGCGTCTTGGGCCTAAAAGCACACAGACTTTTTTAGGCTTCAATTTGTCGAGTATTTTTCGTTCGTTGTATCTTGAAATTTGCATAATACAATCTTTTTATTGTGGCTTTGCGGTCGAGTATGCTCTGGTTTCCCCTTAAATATACCACCGATTCACACCACAAAGGTATGTTTTTCTTGTTGTAATTGACGAAATTTTGTGTTTTTAAGTATATTTTTTGACGGTATTTTATTACTTTTCGGTAAAATAATGACGGAATTTTATTGATTTCCGTCAGTGAAATGACGAAAATCAAATTTTTTCATCAAAATTAAGTGAATGATTTTGCTTTTGAACTGATGAATTTCGAAAGAATGATCATTGCACCAAGCTACTCCCAAATCATAAAATCAAAACCTAGGCGATTTCAAGAACTGATTCAGAAAAAATCGCGATTTTTAGGGTCATAATACGATAACCGTAGTTTTTTTTAGTTATTCTTCTTTTATGCTATATTTGATACATGAAAAAAATTGTCTTTGTGTTTTTTACGCTTTATTCCATTGGTTTGACTTTTGCTCAAGTTGGTAGAGATATTGAAGAAGCTTTTGATAATACTTTTGGTGGTATTGAGTGGTTCAGAGAGAACTTTAGTCTAGACATAACGCATAATTCTTTAGTTGGAGAAACGTCTGGAGTGAAACAAAGTTGGACGTCAATTGCTTATAACTTTGGCGTTATGATGAATTGGGATATCATTTATCGAAGGACTACCAAATTTACGATTGGTTATGGACTTAGGTTAGGCAATAATATATTCAGGAACGATGGTTCTTTTAATTTTTCTGACTCCATTAGCGCTACAAGACTTCAGATTTACAATGGCGAAGCAGCGCGTAAGTCATACAAAATTGTCATGCGTTTTGTAGAACTCCCGATAGAGTTTCGTTGGCGAAGCTATGTCTCTGGTCTAGGTATTACACGTTTCACGTTAGGTGGCGTTCTTGGTTTTCGAACGCGCTTTTTCGAAAAATCGAGATTCGAAAACACAACTTTTGAGCAACCTAATTTCCCTGACGTGAATAGAGTGCGCTTTGGGGTTTTTGGAAGAATTGGCTTACGCAGAATTGGTCTATTTGCTGGCTATTATTTCACGCCAGTTTTTCAAAATCCATCAAGTTCTAAGTTGAATGTTTTAAGTATTGGATTGAATTTTTCAATATAATAAATCACTGAGTGAAGCGGAGAGTTTTTGGCGGTAAAATGGCTGTTTCAAAGTCATCCAGAACAATGTAACCTTTTTGGATTAAGGCTTCTTTTTGTTGAGGATTTACACCAAATGGATACGCAATACAATCTGTATAAAACATCACTTCGATATATCGCTCGGTGTTGAAAATCAGTGTTTTATTAATGTTGGCGTGACTTTTTTTGAGTTGTCTGATGTCCTCCATCCAAGTGAAATCTGCGCTTCTGTCGCGAAATGGTTTGATGCGTTCTACTGAATAGCGCAGAGGTAGTGCAAATAGCAAAACAACAAGTGCTAGCGTCCATTTTTTCCACTTAAATTTTTCTTGGTTATTTAGGAGATATTCGATAAATAATGCAGCAACTAAAAAATAGGCTGGCGCGCTGAAAAGTATGTAGCCCTGCATTTTTGTTTTGGCCAAGGAAAAGATGACCAATGGCACAATTATCCAAGTCAAAAGTATCAAGTGCTTATAATCACGAGTTTTTTTAAAGAAGCCATACAGCATCCAAAGCAAAGGGAGGTAAATCAATTCGCCGAACAACTCGCGGATCAGATTGAGATAGTAATACCAAGGTTTTGCATGGTTTTCAATGTCGTCGATGAGATGTCGAAAATTGTATTGACTTTCCCAGATGGCTTCGTTTGGGAATTGTGCGTGAATGTAGATTTGCCAAGGCAATGCCACTCCCACGATAACAGTAATCAAGAGGAGAAAATGGAGCATCAAGCTTTTTTTTGAACCGTCGAATTTGTTCCATCCAGCAATGAGCCAAATGGGCAAAACAATGAGTGCGGGGAGCCATTTGGTGAGTAAGGCCATGCCAATAGCAATGCCACATAATATGTTGAACCATAGTGTTTTGCGTTCAAAGAAAACCAAGGCCAAATACACACCGAGTTGAATGAAAAACAGTAAGGCAATATCCACATGGTCGGTGGTTACCCGTCCTCCCGTTTGCTCTAAAATTAAGCCGTGAATGGCATAAAAAAATGCAGCATAAAGCCCCACTTTTTCGTTCCAAAGCATTTTGCCGATACTGAAAATCAACAATATACCTAATGTCGTGAGTAAAATAGAAGGCAATCTCACTGCAAATTCATTCACTCCGAAAATTTTCATACTTCCCGCCATCAACCAAAGTGTCATGGGTTGTTTGTGGAGCCAAATGTGATTTTCTGTCCAATTTTTATAATCGTAGGGCAGCACAGGATTTTTGTACAACATGGGTTTGAATGGCTCATCCATCATGTTTTTAGCCACCAAGGCATGATAGCGTTCATCCCATTCATGCAATCCAGCGTCGGAGGTTATGAAAATTCGCAAAACCAAGCCCAAAAATACAATCACGAATAGCGCGGATTTGTGTTGATGCGCTTTCAAAAAACGATACCCGAAAAACACAGCACTCAACATGAGCAGTAGTATCAATGTTCCAATGAGTTGAACGGGCATAAATTGCGTCAAATTATAGTGTTACTCCCAAATCATAAAATCGAAACCATAGCCGTGGTGGAGCACGTTTTCGAAAAAGATGGAATTGAAGATGGAATTGAAGGGTTCTTTTGAGAAATGGGGATTTGGTTTGGGATAGTTACCGTTGGCATCACTCAGAAACTCACCAATCCCTAGGTGTATGATAGTAAGTTGTTTATTTCCTAAATTGAATTTTCGAACGGAATTCACACATAAAATTTCTTTCAGCATTTGAACAACATTTACCTCTTTGTTTTCATCTTCCATGCGCGCTTGTAAGAGTTCGCGAGCTATCGAGTTCTCATTTTTAAGAACGGTGATTTCATGCTTTTTCCCAGAATTGAGCTGTACATAAGTTCTATTGTTTAGGGTATCAAAACTCAATTTGGCTTCGGGATTGTCGTGCGAATAATCACAATAATAAAGAGATTTGGGAGTCAAATATTTAAGTGTTTTATTGCTTTTGGCAATTTCTAGGGCTTTTCCAAAAAGGAATTGAACGACTTTGATGTAGTTTCCTTCTGGGAAATAACCCATGGTTTGAATAGAATCTGCTTGTTTTACTTCGTGTTTTTCATTGTAAATTTTATGATAGGCCACACATTGCCAAATGGGTTTGAAGTCGTCGTCGTTTCGTGTTTGTTGAATCTCCAGTACATGCCAGCCTTTGCTCGATTGTCCGATTGGAAAAATGCGGTTTTGGTCGGCACTCAGACATGCACTCAGAAGTTCCGATTGAATCAGCAGAAGGAGTAGAAATGTGATACGAATCATGCTGTGTTTAAAAAAGTGAAATAACATAAAACAAAGAAAAACCGAATAGATAAACCAAGCCCAAATAACTCAAAATTTTCATAAATGTGCCTGGTTGAGCTTCCTCGGGGATGTTTTTAGAGGTGATTACTGTGAAATTCAAGAGCGCAATTATTGGTGCAATGAGAAAGGAAATGATTGTAGCTGTATTGACAATGGTTCGCAAACCTTGAGCATCTCCTAAAAACGACAAAATGAGCAGAAGTGAACCAATACTGGTGAGCAGCAGGGTGTTGCGGTACATTTTATTTGGACTCAGCACTTTTACTGAAATCAAGCTCATGGCATTGCTGATGGCGCGACTGTATCCATCCAACACCGTAATAAACGTAGAAAACATAATCGAAAATGCAGCCGAAGATAAAATATAATAGGTCCATTCTCCAACTGTTTTGGTGTAGATACCAATCACAAAAGCAGAAAAATCAGCTGGTTTTCCGGGCACAGTTGCCTCAGTTCCATAGACCATCAGAGCGCCCATGGTGAGAAACATGACAGCCAAAATTGCCGAAATCCAGTATCCAAAATTGAACTCGCGCAATGTTTCTTTCAACGATGGTCTGTAACCCGATTCTTTTATTCGCTCAACCGTCCAAATACTATTCCACACTGACAAATCGACCGCTGTTGGCATCCATCCCATTAAAGGCAAAATGAAAGCAATGGCTTCAGTTGAAATAGTGGGCAGCAAATCCAAATGACCTTGTTTGCCTTTCACCAAAGCAACAACAAAAGCGATGCAGGTGGTGAATAGCAAAACGATTCCGAGAAATTTTATGAGTTTATTCAAGGTGCTGAATCTTCCAATCCACAGAATGGCGGTAGTGACAAAAAAGAGTAAAAACAAAGTGAAGTGCTTGATTCCAGTGAGTTCATTCAGTCCCAATAAGTTTTCCATGAAACCATAGGTGACAATGCCCACGGCGCCTGACACGAAAAACATACTGATGAATGTTATGGCCAAATAGGCATAGAGCCAAAATTTATTCAAATCCCAATAGGCGTGGAGTATCGACTCGTTTTTTACATTGGCATAGCGCGAGGCAAATTCGAAAAACGGAAACTTGAGCACGTTGGCAATTACAATAGCCCAGAGCAGAGTAAAACCAAAATTGGCACCCGCTTGGGTAGATTGCACCAAATGTGATACACCTATCGCAGTAGAGGCGAATAGGATGCCAGGACCGAGTACTTTTTGCCAGTTTCCCATATTAAAGTTTACTCACAATTTCAGCGATTTGCACGGCGTTGGTGGCTGCCCCTTTTCTCAAGTTATCTGCTACAATCCACAAGTTGATGGTGTTGGCTTGAGAGAAATCTTGACGAATGCGACCCACAAACACATCGTCTTTTCCAGATGCATAACGCGGCATGGGGTAGTTGTTGGTATCAGGATTGTCTTGCAAAGTGATGCCTGATGTTTCGTGCAATATTTTTCTGATTTCGCCCAAATTGGGTTCGTTTTCAAATTCAATATTCACGGCTTCTGAATGTCCACCAACAACAGGCACGCGAACCGCCGTAGCAGTAACAGAAATGTTTGGGTCCAGGATTTTCTTGGTTTCCTTGGTTAATTTCATTTCTTCTTTGGTGTAGCCATTGTCTTCAAAAACATCACAATGAGGCAAACAGTTTTGGTCAATCGGGTAGGGGTAAACCATGTCGGATTGAATTCCTGCACGTTCATTTTCCATTTGCTTGACTGCCTTTACACCTGTTCCGGTTATGGATTGGTAGGTGGACACTATAACGCGTTTCACACCATATTTTTTGTGCAAAGGCGCTAAAACCATCACCAATTGGATGGTTGAACAATTCGGATTCGCAATGATTTTATCCGCTTTGGTAAGCAAATGTCCATTGATTTCTGGTACTACGAGCTTTTTGTCCTCGTGCATGCGCCAAGCCGAACTGTTGTCGATAACTGTTGTGCCGACTGCTGCGAATTTAGGGGCCCATTCCAAAGAAACAGAGCCTCCAGCTGAAAAAATCGCGATGTCGGGTGACAATTTAACGGCATCTTCCAAGGTAACAACAGTGTAGTCTTTTCCTTCAAAACGTAGGATTGAGCCAGCCGATTTTTCAGAGGCAACCGGGATTAATTCTGTTAGGGGAAATTTTCTTTCCGCCAACACTTTCAACATAACTTCGCCAACCATTCCTGTGGCGCCAACTACTGCTACTTTCATTATCTCGTCAAAATTTTATCTGCCAATACATCACTCAATAAAAAATAACTCTCCTCCGTCCAACCAGCAATGTGGGGTGAAAGGAGCACTTTTGAATGATTCAGCAAACGGTTTAAAGTTTCGTTTTTGTCTATTTCTGAAAAGCTACTGCTTTCAAATTCAATTACATCGAGGCAGGCGCCCCGTACTTTTCCGGCATCAATGGCATCGAGTAAATCTTGGGTTTTTATGATTTTCCCACGCGACATATTCAACAAATATATCGGTTTCGCGAAGGAATTGAAAAAGTCAGCATTCGCCCAAAAAAGCGTTTCTTCGGTTTGTGGCACGTGAAAACTTACCACATCGGCTTCTTCGAAAATGCGTTCCATTGAAGCTTTTTCCACCTGACCCAAATTCGCTACTTTTTTGTATTTATCGTAGGCCAAAACCTGCACATCAAAGCCCGAAAGTTTGCGCGCAAATGCACTTCCGTTGTTCCCAAAACCAATAATACCAACGGTTTTTCCATCCAATTCTACCCCGCGGTTGCCTTCTCTGTCCCAAATGCCTGTGCGCACTTCAGCATCACCTTTTTTGATGTGTCTGAATAAATTGAGCAACATACCTAGTGCATGTTCTGCCACAGCATTTCTATTGCCTTCTGGTGCATTATACAATTCAATGCCGCGCGATTCACAATAAGCCTCATCAATGTTTTCCATGCCTGCTCCCGAACGCGCAATGAATTCAAGGGATTTGGCGTTTTTCAGAAACATCTCATCCATCCTAAATCTCGAGCGAATCACAATACCTTGTGCACTTTCAATGCTTTCGATGCATTGCTCTTTACTGAAATATGTGGCGTCAATGCACTGATAGCCAGCGTTTTCTAAACGTTGCTGCAAAATGGGATGCACGGTATCAATGAAAACAACTTGCGGCTGCATGGCTTATGTGTAGAGTAAGATGCTGATTGAGAAATAGATAAACAAGCCAACAACGTCGTTCATCGTTGTGATAAATGGCCCTGTGGCTAAAGCTGGGTCAATTTTTATGCGGTTCAATCCCAATGGAATTATTGTTCCCATAATGGATGCTTGTAAAATCACGGTTAACAAAGCCACAGACACGGTAATGCCCAAATTGATGTCTTTGTAAAACACATAGTTGAGAATAAAAACAATCGACGAACAAACAAGACCATTCAGCATAGCCACTGCAATTTCTTTGGTAAGTCGATTGCGCAAATCATCTGTGCGTAGGGTGTTGTTGGCTAATCCCTGAACAACGATGGCCGATGATTGAACCCCAACGTTTCCTGCCATCGCTGGAATCAACGTGATGTAAATGGCCAACATGGCGTTCATTTCTATTTGCGGCTCAAAAGATTTAATTACCTGTGTGCCCAAAAGTCCGCCAAATAGTGCAATAATCAACCAGGGTAGTCGGGCGCGTGAAATTTTAAAAATACTCGACCGCGCTTCGATGTTGCCCGATATACCTGATGCCATTTGGTAGTCTTTTTCAGCCTCCTCTTGGATCACGTCGATGATGTCATCGATTGTAATTCGTCCAATAAGTTTCCCTTGTAAGTCTATAACTGGTACACTTTCCAAATTGTATTTTCGCATCACATTGGCAACCGCACTTTTGTCTTCACTTGCTTTTACAGAGATGATTTTTTTGCTTGAAAATAAATCTTCAACTAGGGCTTTGGGCTTTGCGAAGAGTAATTTTTTCAACGAAAGAAATCCGACCAGTCTATCTTTATCATCTACGACGTAAATGGTGTACACTTTTTCAACATTTTCAGCTTGTCGCCGCAATTCTGCAACACAGCGCAACACCGTCCATGTGAGTCGGGCTTTGATGATTTCTTTCTGCATCAAGCCACCCGCAGTGTCTTCATCGTAATTCAAAAGGTCAACAACCTCAGAAGCAATGTCCTCATCTTCCATCTGAGAAATAACCTGCTGTTGAATTTCTTCAGAAAGTTCACCCAAGATATCAGCCGCGTCATCGGAATCAATTTGCTCCAATTGTTCGGCGATTTCTTTACTCGACATGATTTTGAGCAACCTTTCGCGGGCATCCTCTTCAAGTTCGGTAAGCACCTCCGCAGCCAATTCTTCTTCCAATAGATCGAGAATGAATTTGGATTCATGAGCATCGATGGATTCAAAGATCTCCGCGATATCGGCAGGGTGCAGCTCAACCAAGATGCTTTCAATGATATGGACATCGCCTTGGCGCACGGCCTGGCGGATATTATCAATAAAATCTCTGGTTAATTTGAAGCTCATAACGGTGGCAAAGGTACTGCTTTGCTAATAAACTCTGTGATTCAATTATGAAAATTGACCCCTTACTTTTTATTTTGTTACTTTTGCGGCATAACTCTAGCACAAGAATTTATGTCACACGGACTTTTACACGGCAAGCGAGGAATCATTTTTGGAGCATTAAATGATATGTCTATCGCTTGGCAAGTTGCGCTTCAGGCGCACGCTCAAGGAGCAAAATTTACATTGACCAATGCACCAATCGCCATGAGAATGGGCGAAATCAATGGATTGGCCGCGCTTACGGGTAGCACGGTTATTCCTGCCGACGCCACGAAAGTTGATGAATTGGAAAATCTCTTCACACAGTCGATGGAGATTTTGGGCGGCAAAATTGATTTCGTTTTGCACTCTATTGGTATGTCGCCCAACGTTAGAAAAGGTAAGCATTATACGAGTGCAGATTACAATTATTACAGCCAAACCATGGATGTTTCAGCAATTTCGCTACACAAAACATTGGCTACGGCTTATAAGTTGGATGCCTTGAGCGAATGGTCGTCTGTTGTGGCTTTAACGTATATCGCGGCACAGCGTATTTTCCCAGACTACAATGATATGGCTGACGCTAAATCCTTATTAGAATCAATTACACGTAGTTTTGGTTACCATTATGGTATCAAAAATAAAGTGCGCGTGAACACAATTTCTCAATCGCCAACTGTTACCACAGCGGGACAAGGCATAAAAGGTTTTGGAGGATTTATAAAATTTGCTGAACAAATGTCGCCTTTGGGGAATGCCCCAGCGGTAGATTGTGCCAACTATTGCGTTGTTATGTTCTCCGACTTAACGAGATATGTGACGATGCAAAATCTTTTCCACGATGGCGGTTTCTCTAATGTAGGGGTTACGCAGCAAGTGGTGGACATGTTCGAAGAACTTTAAATCGGGCTTTCTGTTAAGCGCTCATATTTTTAATAATCAATTATTTACACCGACATGTAAGCGTTTACATGCAAGGCAAACTGACTATTTTACTAGGATTTGACAAAAATACCTTGCACAAGATTAAAATTATCGCTACTCAATATCATCCCAAACTCCTTTGTCAGCGCCTTGAGAGCTGTATTCATATACTATCTCCAAGGCGCTTTCGCGGATTTTGGGTGCTATTGAGTTTAACAGCAAGCCCAAAATAGATATCAATAAAACAAAAAAGCTGCGTTCGAAAATCGGACGCAGCTTTTTTTATGGGATTAATTCAATTATTTTGGTCCGTTTGCCGCAGCTGCTGCCGCTGCATCCAAAGCCAAAGCTTCTGTAATTACTAAGTTCGTGATGTCTTCACCTTTAGCATAGTGCGTTGCAGCCACATCGAGCACATAGGTTATCTTCATACGCTCGGCCACGTTGTCTATAGCTTTCTGGATGAGTTTTAAAATAGGTTCGTTCAAGCGTGCATTCAAGATTTGCATATCACGTTGCCACATTTGCTCAGCTTGGTAGTAACGCTCTTGTTGTGTTTGAGCACGTTTACGAATTCGATCCAAAGTCATTGGACTTGCGCCTTCATTTGTAGCAATCTCTAATTCTTGTAAGATTTTATTCAATCCGTCTTCTATTTCTTTCAAATCGCGTTCGGCATCGTCCATTGTCAGTTGGATTTCTTTCTTCGCAGCTTTGTAGGATGGCAAGGTATCAATCACTTTTTGTACATCAAGGTGAACAATTTTAGTTTGGCTAAAACTGGTGAATGAACCCAATGCAATAATCGTTGCTAAAAATAACTTCTTCATTTCTCTTTTTGTTAATTGTTGTTTTTTACTTACTTTGTTTTAACCCCTAGCTCTTCTAGAACTTTTTTACTCAAATCCATTTTGGGGTCAGCATAAATGAGATTCGACTGATTGGCTTTATCGAAGACAAAGGTATAATTTCCTTTTGATGCCACTTTCTCTAAAGCTTCAAAGATTTTATCTTGTATGGGTTTGATAAGTTCCTGTCTTTTCTGGAACAACTCGCCATTCACACCAAAATAGAGTCTTTGCAGTTGCATTACTTCTTGTTCTAATTGTATAATTTCTTCTCTTCGTTTCTCTCTAACATCATCGGGAAGCAATACTTCCTCTTGCGCCAAAGATTCTTTTCTTTTTCTAAGTACAACATATCGGTCGTCTATTTCCTTTTGCCATCTTTCCGAGAGTTTATCCAACTTTTCTTTGTTTTCATGATACTCCGGCATTTGCTCCATGATATATTTTGAATCGATGTAGCCATACTTCTGCGCTGTAGAAACAAACGCTATGCCAAAAATTAAAAGGGCGCTTAAAAGATAAGATTTCATATACCTAATTTTTGATTTGTTAACGATTATAATTCTCCAAGATTCATACCAATCGTGAAGTGGAATTGACCTCTGTAACCACGACTTAGAATTTGCTGGTTGTGTGTGCCGTATCCTTGCGAATGTGGATCCAACATATCGAAGCCCCAACCGTAGTCTAAGCCCAACATACCGAACATAGGCAAGAAAATTCTAACACCAACACCAGCGCTTCTTTTCACATTAAAAGGATTGTAGTTTCTGATGCTCGTATAAGTGTTTCCAGCCTCCGCGAAACCGAGTATGAAGAATGTAGCACTTGGATTCAAGGAAATAGGGTAGCGCAATTCTAAAGTGAATTTGGTCGCCAATGGGTCACCGATTTGCGATGCCACGGCAAGATCATCATAGCCTCTAAGTGCAATAATTTCGCGGCCGTCCATCATCCCGATTCCTGTCAAACCACTCCCGCCCATATAGAATCGCTCCATTGGGGAAACGCCTTTTGAAGCGCTATACGTGCCCATAAATGCAAAACCAAAACGCGGCATCAAAACCAATTTTTTATCTTTAGTTAAGGGGAAGAAATATTCACCTGTAAACTTGATTTTATACATTTCAATGAAGTTGAACAAATCAGATTGTGTGTAGCTAGAGTAATCACTCACTCCATCAAAAAGAGAGTACATCGGTGTTGTTTTGAAGCTCAAATTGATTTTTGAGCCACCTCGAGGATAGATGAAATCGGTAATTGAATTTCTTGATAAGGCCATTTTGTAGGCAAACATATTCCCGTAGCCTTTATCAATGGCGAACCAATTGCCCCCGTTGAACACTTCATAATAATTATACGAAAGTTCATGATAAACGGTGAAATAATCGTCTGGCCATTTCAAACGCTTACCCAGTCCAACGCCTATACCTGTAATGTTGATTTTTGATAATCCTGCCTGCGATGCACCACCAAACAAACCACCTTGGTCCATGCGGCTGTGATTGGCCCAAAACGAAAGCGAGGTTGGTTTTTTGCCTCCTAACCAAGGTTCTGTAAAAGACAAATTATAGGATTGGAAGAAACGTCCGTTGGCTTGACCTCGGATACTGAATTGCTGACCATCACCAGCAGGAAGCGGTTGCCAAGCAGACTTATTGAAGATGTTTTTGATAGAGAAATTGTTGAACGACAAGCCCAATGTTAAAATTACACGACCGAAACCGTAGCCTCCAGAAAGTTCAATTTGATCTGAGGGGCGTTCTTCAACGATAAATTCGATATCCACAGTGCCATCTTGTGGGTTTGGAATTGGATTCACTTGGAAGGCTTCAGGGTTGAAGTAGCCCAATTGCCCCAATTCGCGTTGCGTACGAATGATGTCGTTTCGGTTGAATAAATCCCCAGGTCTGATTCGAATCTCTCTGCGAATCACATTTTCATTGGTTTTGGTATTGCCGCGAATGATGATGTTTCTCACTCGGGCCTCTTTTCCTTCCACAATACGCATTTGATAGTTGATGCGATTGCCTTCGGTGATAGAAACTTCGACAGGCACCAAGTTAAAGAAAAGGTAGCCTCTATCCATGTATTGTGAAGAAATGTCGCGTCCATCTGGACTCATAAAAAGTCGCTGCTCCAATAATGCTTGGTTGTAGGGGTCGCCAGGTTTGATACCCAAAACGGTGTCTAGAAACCCTGTTGTGAAGATAGAGTTGCCCACCCACTCAATTTCTCCAAAATAATACATCTGACCTTCTTCAATTTTAATGTCGATCATCAGATTTTTATTGTCTAAAAGGTAAACAGAATCGCTAACAATAGTTGCATCGCGCAAACCATTTTCGTTGAATTTGCGAATAACATTTTCTTTGTCCCGACGGTACGCTGCTTGGCTGTATTTCGATTTTTTGAATAGATTGAGTAAGCTTCTGCGTTTTGTGTCTTTCATAGAACGACGTAACTTTCCGGCTTTGATACTCTCGTTACCAGTAAAAGTAATGTCCTTGATTTTTACTTTATTTCCTTTGTCCACATTGATCACAAAGTATTCTGCATTGTTCACCAAAGTGTCTTTGTAGCGCTCAATATTTACTTGAACCTGATAATATCCTTTTTCTAAATAGTAGCCTCTTACTCTGAATCGGGTAACATTAATCAGGTTTTCTGAAATTGTACGCCCGGAATACAGATTGATTTCTTCTCGAATTTTATCGGCATCTTTTTTGGTTACATTATCACTGAATCGGAAATACGACAGTTTAGGTCTGGTTTGTACTTTTATTCTTAAATACGCAATATCCCCCGTTATTTTATCAACGGTAATTTCTACATCAGAGAATAGACCTTCTTCCCACAGATTTTTGATGGCTTGAGCGATTTTTTCACCGGGAATCATAACGCGGTCGCCTTGTTTTAATCCGGCAATGGCACGAAGCGCATTGTGGTCAAAATTATCAGCTCCTTCCACGGCAATCGGACCCAATTCGTATTCTTGTGGCTTCAAATAATCTTGAGCATGCACTTGAATTGGCATAGCGCCGAGTACCAACAAGGAAAGAATAAAAAGGAATTTGTTCATATGCATATTATTTTACTTGTTCAGAAACCAATCCAAACCTGCGTTCTCTGTTTTGATAATCGTAAATAGCCTCGGCCAAATGTTCTGCGTCGAAATCGGGCCAAAAAACTTTTGAAAAGAACAATTCTGAGTAAGAACTTTGCCATAATAGGAAGTTACTCAAGCGATGTTCGCCGCTGGTTCTGATGACCAATTCAGGGTCGGGCATTGCAGCTGTGGTCAGGTGGTTGCTGAATTCCAAGTCGTTGATGTTTTCCAAGTCAAGATTGCCAGCTTGTACTTTGGACGCAATTTGTTTCACGGCTTCAATAATTTCCCATTTCGCACTGTAGTTCAAAGCCAAAACCAAATTGATCCTATTGTTTGTGCTGGTTCGTTCAATAGCATCATATAAAGTTTGTCGGCATGAATCGGGTAAACCATTCGTGTTCCCAATAGTCATTAATCGAACACCATCTTCGTGCAGACCATCGACTTCTTTAACGATTGTATTCACGAGTAAATCCATCAATCCATCTACTTCTTCTTTCGGTCGATTCCAATTTTCAACGGAAAAGGCATAAAGCGTAAGGTATTGCACTCCGAGTTCCGCGGCAGCTTTCAAGGTTCTACGAACCGCCTCAACGCCAGCAAAATGCCCAAAGAGTCTCTCTTGACCATTTTGCTGGGCCCAACGACCGTTTCCATCCATAATTATTGCAATATGCTTGGGAACGTTATTGGGGTTGATGTGATTCAAATAATTCATTCTGTATTGTGCGAAAACAAGGTGCGAAAATACTACAGATAACGCACATTGACAATGTTTATTTCATAAAAAACTAAAAAAGGGATACATAGCATGCATCCCTTTAAAACTATTTGTTCAGGTTCTTATTCAGCGAGAACAATTACCTTGTTGTTTTGCATTTCAATAACGCCTCCTTTGATGTGAACAAAGAGCTGCTTATCATTTTTAGAAGACACTTCTACTTTCCCTTCGATTGGGTCAAAAGTTTGTGTGGCTTGTGCCAAATCGATTTTGATTGTACCTTTAGTTAGACCCGAAATAATTGGTGCGTGGTTGCTCATCAATTGAAATGATCCGTTTGCGCCAGGAAGCACAACAGATGTAACTTCGCCGCTGAACAATTTCGCTTCGGGGGTAATTATTTCTAAGATCATAAACTGTTTTGTTGTTTATTAAACTTCAGCTAACATTTTCTCACCAGCTGCAATCGCTTCTTCGATACTACCTTTCAAGTTAAATGCTGCTTCAGGGTATTTGTCCAATTCACCGTCCATAATCATGTTGAATCCTTTAATGGTTTCTTGAATATCAACCAATACACCTGGGATACCAGTAAACTGCTCTGCTACGTGGAATGGTTGAGAAAGGAAACGCTGAACACGACGTGCGCGGTGAACAATCATTTTGTCTTCTTCAGACAATTCGTCCATGCCCAAAATCGCGATAATATCTTGAAGTTGTTTGTAGCGCTGCAATGTTTCTTTCACTCTCTGCGCACAATCATAATGTTCGTCGCCAACAATTTCAGGAGTCAAAATGCGTGAAGTTGAATCCAATGGGTCAACCGCTGGATAGATACCCAACTCTGCAATTTTACGCGACAATACTGTAGTTGCATCCAAGTGAGCAAATGTTGTTGCTGGAGCAGGGTCAGTCAAGTCATCCGCAGGAACATAAACGGCCTGAACAGATGTAATCGAACCTCTTTTTGTAGAAGTAATACGTTCCTGCATGGCACCCATTTCTGTAGCCAAAGTTGGCTGGTAACCTACCGCTGATGGCATACGACCCAAAAGAGCCGACACCTCGGAACCTGCTTGCGTGAATCGGAAGATGTTATCCACGAAGAAAAGGATATCTTTTCCTTGACCTTCTCCGTCACCATCGCGGAAATATTCAGCCAAAGTCAAACCAGACAAGGCAACACGAGCACGAGCACCTGGAGGCTCATTCATTTGACCAAATACGAAAGTTGCTTTTGATTCCTCAAGCGCTTTTGTATCTACTTTTGAAAGAT
>Ga0169931_10001199_pt1 | contig 42917 bp, 39 predicted proteins | sample Kivu_15m_20L_FD_129675 | JGI IMG/M metagenome (GOLD analysis project Ga0169931, IMG submission 129675) | Freshwater microbial communities from Lake Kivu, Western Province, Rwanda to study Microbial Dark Matter (Phase II) - Kivu_15m_20L... | ecosystem: Environmental > Aquatic > Freshwater > Lake... | reverse complement strand
GAGTTGCGCGTGTCGTATGCGGTCGCGTCGCGCGATTACCGCTAGACGTCACTCGCCGGGGGTCTCGTTGAGTCCGTCGTTGAAGGCGCGGTACGCCTCGTAGATCTCGCGACACGCTTGACACATCGGCAGGCGACCCGGATCACGCGACGGAATCCAACGGTGCCCGCACAACGCTTCGATGGGTGTTCCCTCGATACGGGCACGCAACACGGCGGCGGCGGCCGATTCGTCACCGTCGGTCTTCACGATGTGGGCGACGCTCGGTTCGCCCGTGCGCGTGTCGATCGTTTCATGGGTGTCGGTCGCGCCACCGGGCATCGACATCACGGTGTTCATCGCGTTCGTCACGGTCGTCATGTGCCGACGATCCCGACGGCGATTGCGACGCACGACGCACCGGCGATGACCGGCACGAGGAGCTGCGCCCACGACGGCACGTGCCACGAGCGGGGCGCGAGCACGAGTGCGCCGACGATCGCGCCGATGATCGCTCCGCCGAAGTGTCCGCCGACGGAGATCCCCGGAATCGCGAGGGTGAGCAGCACGTTGATGAAGAACGTGACGCCGAGCCCGGTGCGCAGCGGGTTCACGCCGCGTTGACCGACACCGACGACGCTCGCCGCCATGACGCCGAACACGGCACCCGATGCGCCGCCCGTGGCTGCGTACGGCGACACGATGAGCGCACCGAGCGAACCGCCGAGCAGTGCCGCGCCGTACAGCAGACCGAAACGCAACGGCCCGATGACCGGCTCGATGAGACGACCGAGTTGGTAGAGCAGGAACATGTTCAGACCGACGTGCAGCAGGCCGAAGTGCACGAATCCCGCCGATATGAGCCGCCACCACTCACCCTGCTCGAGGAACTGACGGGCGATGACGAAATCGAGTACACGATCACCCGTCGTCGTGCCGAGCACCGCGGATCCGATCTCGTCGAGCGTCAGCCACAGAAAGATGCCGACGTTCACGGAGATGAGCGCGTTCGTCACGAGGAACGGTGAGCGGCGATGAAATCGTCGCGACGGCGGGCGGAACTGGAATCCGACCCCCGGGTTCACCGCATCGCGCGGATTCGGTGGCGGGAACGCGTTCATTGCGGGGCGGCGTCGGCCTCGGCACGGTGGGCGAGGTACCACTCGACGGTGGCGCGCAAACCGGTCGCGAAATCGGTGTTCGCCTTCCAGCCGAGGATCTTCGCCGCGCGCGATGCATCGACGCGACGACGCGGCTGACCGTCGGGCTTGCTCGTGTCCCACACGAGTTCGCCCGTGAAGCCGACGACCTTGGCGATGGTCTCGGCGGTTTCGCGGACGGTGATCTCGCGGTCGTTGCCGAGGTTGAGCGGTTCGGTTCCGTCGTGGCGCTCGGCTGCGGCCACGATCGCCTCGGCGGCGTCGACGACGTACAGATAGTCGCGACTCGCCGTGCCGGTACCCCACACCGACACCTGTGCGGCGCCGCGCTCCTTCGCTTCGACACATTTCTTGATGAGTGCGGGAATGACGTGCGACACCGACTCGTGGAACTTGTCGCCGGGGCCGTAGAGGTTCGTCGGAATGACGAAGGCGAAGCGCTGACCGTATTGTGCGGCGTTCACCTGTGCATGCACGAGCAGCGCCTTTTTTGCGATGCCGTACGGCGCGTTCGTCTCTTCGGGGTAGCCGTCCCACAACGACTCTTCGCGGAAGGGGACCGGCGTGAACTTCGGGTAGCTGCACACCGTTCCGAGCACGACGGTCTTGGCGACGTTGCACCGCCTCGCGGCTTCGATGACGTGCGTGCCCATCATGAGGTTGTCGAGGTACAGGGGTGCGGGTTCGACCATGTTGTAGCCGATGCCCCCGACTCGGGCCGCGAGATGTACGACGTGCGACGGGGAGTGTTCGGCGAACAGCGCCTCGGCAACTCCGGGTCGGGTGAGATCGGCATCGCGCCGGCGCGGAGCGATGACGGTCGCGCCCTTGCGCCGGAACGCCTCGACGACGTGGCGACCGAGGAATCCGTTGCCTCCGGTGACGAGAACGGTGCGTGACTGCCAATACGTGGTGTCGTTCGACATCGTTCATACATCGTACGTCCGGAGTCAGAATGGGAGTCGTGAACGGGGTTCGGGTGGGGCTGACGCTCGAGCAGTGTTGGCGTGAGTCACCCGGTGGCACCGCAGTTGCCGCACTCGAGACCGCGCACGCACTCGCGCGCCGTGACGATATCGACGTACTTGGAATCGTCGGTCGGCATCGTGGCACCGCAACTGTCGGCTATGCGCCGCGTGTTCCCCTGCGACGAATGCCCGTCGGCGGCCCGCTGCTCGTCGAGACGTCGTTGCGCTTCGGTTGGCCGCGCGTCGACCGCGTCGTTGCCGGACTCGACGTCGTGCACTGCACGACGATCATTCCGTTCGCTGTCGGGCCCGACGTACCACTCGTCGTCACGGTGCACGATCTCGCGTTCCGGCACCACCCCGAGTACTTCACGCGCCGCGGTGTCGATGTGTTCGAACGAAGTCTCGCCAAGTTGCGCGACTCTGCCGACATGCTGCTGTGTTCGTCCCGGGCGACGATGCGCGACTGCAGCGCGGCGGGCTTCACCAATGACCGTCTCCGTCTCGTCCCGCTCGGTGTCGACGTGAAGGTCGCTCGTGACGATGCGCGCCGCACCGTGCGCGAGCGTCGCGGTTTGCCCCGCGAGTTCGTCCTCTTCGTCGGCACGCTCGAGCCGCGCAAGAACCTCGCCGGATTGCTCGACGCACTCGACCGCCTCGGTGCCGACGCACCGCCGCTCGTCGTCGCGGGATCGACGGGCTGGGGGGACGATGCCACGCGTGCGCGCCTCGCGCGCGCCGCGAACGTCACCATGGTCGGTCACGTCGACGAGGTCGACCTGGCGGCGCTCTATGCCGAGGCGCTCGTCTTGTGTTATCCGTCGTTCCTCGAGGGGTTTGGTTTGCCGATTCTCGAAGCGATGGGCCAGGGCACACCCGTCGTCACGAGCCGTGGGACGTCCACCGAGGAGGTGGCCGGCGGCGCGGCGGTGCTCGTCGATCCGCACGACACCGAATCGATCGCCACGGGAATCGCCGATGCGTTGGCGCGGCGTCACGAGTTGTCGCAACTCGGCGTGCAACGCGTACGCGGCGCAACGTGGGACGCCACCGCGGAGATCACGGTGCGGGCGTACCGTGACGTCATCGCTGCACGCGGAAAGTCCCGCTCGTGAACGCGCGCCGCACGATTGCCGTGAACATGTTGTGGTGCCGTCCCGGCAAGGTCGGTGGTTCCGAGGAGTATCTCGTGCGACAACTGCTCGGCGCCGCCGAAGCTCGCACCGAAGGGGTCGCCGCTGCGGACATCGACGTGGTCGTGTATGCGCCGCGCGACTTTTCCCACGCTCATCCCGACCTCGCCTCGGCATGGCGAGTCGTCGAGGCGCCGTCGGATTGCGCGCGTCGTCCGCTGCGCGTGGCCCTCGAGTCGACATGGCTTGCCGGGGTGACGCGTACGGCCGACGCAGTGCACGACGGTGGGGGAACCTCGCCCTCGATCGGCTCGGCACGCCGTCTGCTGACGATCCACGACCTGCAGTACACCGAGTTCCCCGAGTACTTCTCGGCGGTGAAGCGGGCGTGGTTGGAGCGCAGAGTGCCGCGCTCGGCTCGGCGTGCAACCTACATCGTCACTCCGACACGATTCGTGGCCGACACCGTCGTTCGCACCTTCGGTCTGCCGGCAACGAAGATCTCCGTCGTGCGTCACGGCATCGAGCCGACGCTCGGCGCGCACGCAACCCCCGAGACCGAGTTGCGCCGGCGCTTCGTACTCACCGCGCGCAACGTGCTCGTGTTCCCTGCGATCACCCATCCGCACAAGAACCACGCGTTCCTCCTCGAATTGCTCACCGGACCGTGGCGCGGGCGTGACGTTCAGCTGGTGTTCGCAGGCGGTGCCGGGCGCGAGGATGCGGCGTTGCGAAATCGTTGCAGCGAGCTCGGTCTCGACGACGTCGTGCGGTTCACCGGCCGAGTGTCACCGGCCGATCGCGACGGGCTGCTGCGCATGGCGACCGCACTCGTCTTCCCGAGCCGCTACGAGGGATTCGGCGCGCCCGCTCTCGAGGCGATGGCACTCGGTACTCCGGTCGTGTGTTCCGACCATCCTGCACTCGTCGAGGTCGTCGCCGACGCCGGGGTCGTGCGACCGCTGCGCGTCGATGCATGGGCCGACGCACTCGATGCGGTTGTGCAACGAAAAGCGGATCTCGTCGACCGTGGTCGGCGCCGCGCCGCCGACTTCACTGCGCGCGCATCGGGTGCAGATCTGCTCCGCGCGTACGAATTGGTGCTCGCATGACGCAATCACGTGCAGGTCGCTTGCGCATCGTCGTCGTGTGCCCGCACTTCGCGCCCGACATCGCGCCCACCGGCGTGGTGATGACGCGCATCATCGCCGAGTGGGCCGCCGCGGGTCACGAAGTCCACGTCGTCACCGCTCTGCCGTGGTACCGCGGCCACCGTGTCGAGCACGCATGGCGCGGCCGCGCTTGGCGTACCGAGCGCACGGACTGGGGGAGCATTCGACGCATCCACCCGATGTCAACGCGCTCGAAATCGAACATCATCGGTCGCGCGCTCGGTTTCGTCGTGTTCAGCGTGCTCGCCGCGTTCCATGCCGCGCGCATCGGGGGGCGTGGTCGTGTCGATGCCGTCGTCGCCATGTCGCCGCCGCTCACGCTCGGCGTCGCGGGTTGGGTTGCGGCCGTCCTGAGGCGTACCAAGCTCGTTTTCAACGTGCAGGACGTGTTCCCCGATGCCGCCGTCGCCACCGGTGCGGTGAGCAACCGATTCCTCATCGCAGTGGCATCGGCACTCGAAAAGTTCACTTACCGCCGCAGTGCCGCCGTCGTCGTGCTCTCCGACGGTCTCGCCGACAACGTGCGGGCGAAGCTGCCCGGCGCATTGCAGTCCCGCGTCGTCGTCATCGGAAACTTCGTCGACACCGTTGCGATCGCCCCGCAAGATCGTCTCACTGCGTACCGCCGCGAACTCGGACTCGATGCGCGCCCCGTTGTCATGTATGCGGGCAATGTCGGTTTTTCGCAGGCACTCGACTCGCTCATCGATCTTGCGCGCGAGATGCCCGACGTCGACGTCGTCATCAACGGCGACGGTGCGGCACGCAACGCGTTGCGCGAAAGCGCCGCGGGGTTGCGCAACGTCGTCTTCGGCGACTACCAGCCCGCCGAGCGACTCGCTGAGGTGCTCGCCACCGCCGACGTGCACGTCGTCACGCTGCGCGCCGGACTCGGATCGGTGAGCGTTCCGTCGAAGACCTATTCGATTCTTGCAGCGGCGCGGCCCGTCGTCGCCGCAGTCGATGCCGATTCGGCGATCGATCGTCTCGTGCGCGAATCCGGGGGCGGTACGTGGGTTGCGCCCGAGGACGCGCGCGCGCTCGCCGCGGCCGTGCGCGACGTCATCACCGACCCGTTGCGTGCGCGGGACATGGGCGAGCGCGGTCGACGCTGGGTCGAGTCGCATGCAACACCGCAGGCCGTTGCGCGGGAGTACGAGCGGGTGATTCGCGGGACGCGCGGTAGCCTCTAGCACTCGTGAGTTCGTCGTCGGCCAACAAGATCGCCCGTCTCGCAGCCAAGGGTCGCCGTGGGGCGGGCCGCGGCGTGCGGGTGACTGGCGGTTCGGTGTTTCCCACCGCGATCATCGTCGTCCTCGCACTCGGCGCGGCGCTCATCGCGTATGCCCGTCAGACCGATCGCGACCTCACCGCTTCCGACGTCGCCACCGAGACCTATTACTCAGCCGTCGGCATTTACGTCTGCGACCGCTGGGTCGACTTGCCCGCGCCGGCTGCCGACGCTGCAGTTGACGAGGCAGTTGCTGCGGCTCTCGTCCCCGGAGCCTCGGGCGCCGTGTCGTGGCAGCCACAGGTTCTCGCCGGCGAACGCCGCGCCCGACTCGGCACCTTGCTCGAGCTGTGGGGTATCACGCTGACGAACGACGCGCTCACCTTCCCCGCCGACATTGAGGGTGGTGCCACCTTCACCGAAGCCGACGATGCATGCAGCGGCGCCGGTGGTTCGCTGCAGGTGTCGAGCTGGTCCGATCCGAATTCTGCCGATTCACGCAAGGTGTCGATCGCCGAACTCGCAGCGGTGCGCCTCACCGACAACGGTCAGGCCCTGACGATCGGATTCGTGCCGGAGCGCACCGACCTCGAGGTTCCGCCTGCGGTGGCCGATCTCGCGCCGCTGCTCGCCGGCAACTAGTTCGACCCGCGACACTCGCGCATGTTCGCCGTCGTCCTCGTCGGGGGCTTCGGTACCCGATTGCGTCCGCTGACGTACCACGTCCCCAAGCCGTTGTTGCCCGTCGGACATCGTTCGCTGCTGGAGGATCTCATGGATCGTCTCGCGCGCGGTGGCGTCACCGATGCGGTGCTCGCCCTCGGCTTCAAACCCGAGCCGTTCCTGCAGGCGTTCCCCGATGCGAATTGCGCGGGCGTGCGACTCCACTACGCGATCGAGGATCGTCCGCTCGACACTGCGGGTGCGATCGGATTCGCCGCCCGACAGGTTGGGCTGCACGAGCGCAACGAGACGTTCTTCGTCGCCAACGGTGACGTCATCACCGAACTCGATCTGTCCGCGTTGCTTTCGTTCCACGAGTCACGCCGCGCTGCTGGTGCACTCGCCACCATTCATCTCACGCCGGTCGACGACCCGTCGCAATTCGGCGTCGTCGAAACCGATGCGCAGTCGCGGGTACTCGGCTTCGTCGAGAAGCCGCCTCCCGGCACGGCAACGAGTCGTTACGTCAATGCGGGGACCTACGTATGCGAGCCGGCGACGCTCGACCTCATGCCCGGTGACGAGCCGCTGTCGATCGAGCGCGTCGTCTTCCCGCAACTCGCCGGACGCGGGGCGCTCTTTGCTTATCCGACCGACGACTACTGGCTCGACGCCGGGCGACCCGACACGTACCGTCGTGCGAATGCCGATTTGCTCAACGGCCGCCGCGGTGCACCGATCGACCCCGTTCATCCCACTGCGCAGGTGTCGTCAACGGCACGGATCGTGAACAGCATCGTGGGTGCGCGCAGCGTCATCGCCGATGGTGCAACGGTCACCGACAGCATCATCATGCCGTCTGCGCACATCGGTCGCGGCGCGCGCGTCACGGGCAGCGTCGTTCTCGACGAAGTTGCCGATCGGGCCGACGTCGTCGACGCGCTCGTCGCGACGGCTCCCGACACCGCGTAGCGCAACAACACCGCGCAGTTGTCGCGCGACTAGCGGAAGAGATCCTCGGCCGCGGGGCGGATGAGTTCGTCGACGCTCGACTCGCGCAGCCATGACGCATCGAGTCCGCGCACGACTGCCACGGGGATGCCCGACGATTTGCCCATGACGAGTTCGGCGGCTGACGCAACTTCGTCGGCGATTGCCACCTCGGTGACGTTCATGGTGCGCCCGAGGGCGTCGGGCGTGCCGCGCAAGTCGAGCACCGCGGCGATGCCGGCGACACCGATGGCGACGTCGGTGAGACCCTTGCGCCATGCCCGCCCGAACGTGTCGCTGACGACGACGCCCACCTCGCACCCGGTGCGTGCGCGCACGATGTCGCGGATGCGCCGTGCCGAACGGTCGGAATCCTTCGGCAACAGTGCCGCGGTGCCGTGCTCGACGTTCGACAGATCGACGCCGCTGTTTGCGCACACGAAGCCGTGCTCGGTTTCGGTGATGATGAGATCACCGCGTCGGCGCACGATGCGCTTCGCCTCCGCCTCGACGAGGCGCTTGTGGTCGAGGGGGTCGTTCGGATCGACGGGAACGAGACGGCCCTCCGCCTTGCTCACCACTTTCTGGGTGACGACGAGAACGTCTCCCGTCGCGAGCGGGCCGTTGGGCTCGCCTACGCATGCCGCGACGATGAGTTCGCCGAGGTTGTCACCCGGACGTACCTCGGGGAATCCCGTCACGCCCCACACCTGCAGACGACCCATCACGCACCATCCTGTCGCGATGCACCCGTCGCGGAGAGGGTCGCGTGCGCGAGTCCCGCCGCTGCTGCGACGTCACTCATCACCGTGTTCGTCACGATGCAACGCATGCCCGTGGCGCGCACCTCGTCGGCGAAGTCGGCGTCGGCGTCGTCGACGACGAGCGTGCCGCACACGGGCGCGTACATGCGCGCAACTCCGACAACCGACGCTTCGACGCCGAGCTCGCGCATCATGCGATCGGCCGGGCCCTTCAGCGCCTTGCCCCCGATGATGGGGGAGACGGCGACGACGTCGTCGCGCCGTGCGGCGAGTGCGGCATCGACGCCGCTCAACGCTCTAATTGGTCCGATCGAGACGAGCGGATTCGACGGTGCGATGACGATCGTGCGGGCCGCGGCGATGATTCCGGGTGCGACGGTGTGCGCCGTGTCGGCACCGTCGAACTCGACGGCTTCGATGCTCACATCGTGGCGGTGGCGCACGAAGTACTCCTGGAATCCGATCCACTCGCCGCGCGAACCTGCTGCACAGTCGGCGGCGAGTCGCACGCGTGTCGACACCGGATCGTTCGTCATCGGAACGATGCGTTCGTCGAGCGCGAAGGCCCGGGCGATCTCGGCCGCGATGATGTCCGCCCCCGCGCCTTCCGCGCGCCGCGCCGTGCGGTACAGGTGAGTCGCAAGATCGACGTCACCGAGATTGAACCACGTGGTCGCCGCCGCCGATGTTGCGGGTTTCACTGCGGCGTAGCGGCGCAGTGATTCCATCGCGCGCCACGATTCGTCGCGCATGCCCCAGCCACGCGTCGTATCGATTGCGTCGGCGAGCGTGTACGTGACGGTGTCGACGTCGGGCGACACGTACAGCCCGTGCACGACGACGTCGTCGGCGGTGTTCACGACGATCGTGATGTCGCTGCGCGGGTGGACTTCGCGCATGCCGCGTGCGAAACGGGCGGCACCGACACCCCCGGCCAGAACGCAGATCACCCGCACCAGCGTACGAACGACCCCTGCGCGGCGGTCTCGGTCGCTCGGGGCCGCACACGACTATCATCAATGCGTCATGCCCGCTGCGCTCATCACCGGCATCACCGGTCAGGACGGCCAGCACCTTGCCGAGTTGCTCTATTCGAAGGGTTACACGGTGTTCGGTCTCGTGAAGGGCCAGAACAACCCGAAAATCGCCCAGCTGCGCGCCGAGTTCCCGTACGTCGAGATCGTGAGTGGCGACCTCACCGACTTCTCCAGCCTCGTGTCGGCGCTCGACCACACCAAGCCCAACGAGGTGTACAACCTCGGCGCCATTTCCTTCGTCGCGATGTCGTTCAACCAGGCCGAACTCACCTCGAACGTCACGGGCGTCGGTGTCCTGCGCATGCTCGAGGCCATCCGGCTCGTCGGTGGCACCGCGAACAACCCGATTCGCTTCTATCAGGCGTCATCGTCGGAGATGTTCGGCAAGGTGCGTGAGATTCCGCAGACCGAACTCACGCCGTTCCATCCGCGCTCGCCGTACGGCGTCGCGAAGGTGTTCGGGCACCACATGACCGTGAACTATCGCGAGTCGTACGGCATGTACGCGTGCTCGGGAATCCTCTTCAACCACGAAGGGCCCCGCCGCGGTCTCGAGTTCGTCACGAGAAAGATCACCAACGCCGTCGCCCGCATCAAGCTCGGACTGCAGAACGAGATCGTGCTCGGCAACCTCGAAGCCAAGCGCGACTGGGGGTACGCCGGTGACTACGTCAACGCGATGTGGCTCATGCTCCAGCAGGATGTCGCCGACGACTACGTCGTCGCCACCGGCGAAACGCATTCGATCGAGGAATTCCTCGAGCTGGCGTTCACCTTCGCCGGTCTCGGCGACTGGCGACCGTTCGTGCGCCAGGATCCGCGATTCTTCCGTCCGGCCGAGGTCGACCTGCTCATCGGTGATCCGTCGAAGGCACAGGGGAAGCTCGGCTGGCGCCGCGAGGTCGACTTCCCGTCACTCGTCGAGATGATGGTGCGTCACGACCTCGATCTCGAGGCCAAGCGCAACAGGTAACTGCGCAGACGCAGTCCGAAGAACACGAACGCCGTCGCGGCGCTCGACAGCAGCGCAATCTCGACGCGCAGGTAGAGCTCGTTGCTCGACCACGCGGCAGTGACGACGTACACGACGAAACTCACGGTCCAACCGAGTGCCACGACGCGGTGACCGGAGAGCGCGAGCACCGACTGGGCGAAGGCCTGGGCGAGCATGTAGATCGCACTCGACAATGCGAGCAACGTGAGCGTGCGACGGTCGATGCCCCCGCCGTAGACCAGCTCGAGCACCCACGGACCGACGGCGAACGCACCGGAAACACCGACGACACCGACACCGCCGACGAGCAAGATGAGTCGGCGCAACACGTCACGAAACTCGGTGGCATCGCCGAGCGTCGACAGTCGTGTGAGACGGGGAAGCATGGCCGCCTGCACGGCCTGGAACAGGAACAGCGGCACCCTTGCCAGGAGCACCGCGTTGCCGAAGCGGGTGACCGTATCGGGCGGTGCGGTGGTACCGAGAATGTCGACGGTGAGCGGACCGGCGTTGACGAGTGCCGCGGCGAACAGCGAGCCGAGCAGCAACCAGCCGAGATTCGGGGCGAGTTCGCTCCACGTCGCGGGTGATCCCGGCCCCGAGGACAGTCGGCCGGATGCTGCAACGACGGCAACGATGATGAGCGGCGTGAGGGCGACCATGAGTGCATACGGGCCCGGTCGCGAAATGCCGACGAGGAGGAGAACTGCTGCTCCTGCGACGCGCAGTGCACCGTCGAGCGCGATCATTGCGCTGTACGTGCGGAAGTGGCCCTTGCCCGAGCACACACCGCGGGCGAAATAGAACGGCGCATAGGCGAGCAGCGCGACGAACAGCCCGATCGTGACGACGCTCGAACCCTCGAACAAGTCGTTCGTCAGTGGTCGGGCGAGCAACGTGACGATGACGAGTAGCCCGACGGTGATGCCGATGACGAGCGGTGCAACGCGCCGCAGCACCGGACCGATTCCGTCACCGAGTGCGCGGCGATGGGCGATCGCACGACTGATCTCCTGTTCGATCGGCAGCAGGAATCCGGGCACGAGCGCAAAGAGAACGAACCACAGAGACGTGATCGGCTTGAACCCGTCGACACCGAGCGCGTCTTGTCCGAGTCGGAAGAACGCGTAGATCGACACTCCGCCGACGAGCAACCCGAGACCGATCGTCGCGCTGCCGCTCGGCAGTGCCGCACGCGACGTGCGCAGAGGTGCAGGATCGACGTCGGACAAGCGCCCCGAGGCTATGGCATCGGTAGGCTCGGTTCGTCGTGTCCGACGCCCAGCAAATGCCCGTGGGGCACAGTGAGGCTCCGCCCGTCGTCGTCGCGATGGTCGTTCACGAGCCCGGCGCGTGGTTCGGCGAGGTGCTCGATGCGCTTGCGAACCAGGACTACCCGAACCTGCGCCATCTCTTCCTCGTCACCGGAACCACGGTTCCCGGCGTTCACGACGTCCTGCGCGGCAAGTTCCCGCGGGCGACGGTGCGCACGGTCGAGGGCAACCCCGGCTTCGCCCCGCTCATCAACCAGGTCCCGTCCCTCGTGGAGGGCGCAGCAGGGTTTTTCTGTGTCGCCCACGATGATGTCGCCCCCGCACCCGATGCCATCCGGCGACTCGTCGAAGAGGCGTTCCGCTCGAATGCTGCGGTCGTCGGTCCGAAACTCGTCGAGTGGAACGACCCGACCGTGTTGCAGCACGTCGGCTTGCTCGTCGATCGCGTCGGGGAAGTCGTCGACGTCGTCGACCCGGGAGAGCGGGACCAGGAACAGCACGATGCGGTGAGCGACGTGTTCGCCGTGCCGTCGGCGCTTCTTCTCGTGCGCAACGACCTGTTCCGCGAGTTGGGCGGGCTGTCGCCGTCCATGCCATTTTTCGGTGAGGAAGTCGAGTTCTGCTGGCGCGTGCACCTTGCGGGTGCGCGGGTCATCGTCAACCCCGCGAGCGTCGTGCGGCACCGCGGCGGATTCGTGCAGCGATCCCAGATCTCCCATCCCGAGTTTCGGGCAGCGCGCCACCGCCTGCGCACGGTTGTCACGTTGAGTCACCGTTCGCGACTCGTGCGCGCCGTCCTTGCCTATGCCGTCGTTGCCGTCATCGATCTCGTTGCCGGTGCATTTACGGGTTCGACCCGCACCGGGCTCGCCGCGCTGCGTGCGATCCCCGCGATGCTCGCCGAGGTGCCGCTGCTGCTGGCGCGGAGGCAGTCGGTTGCCGTGATGCGTCGCGTCGGGGCGCGCGAGATCGCCGCGTTGCAGGTGAGGGGCAGTGCGCGTCTGGCTGCGTGGCTGCGCCATCGGCGCGCGTTGCGCGAATCGTCGACGTCCGAGCATCCGACCGAGATCGACGCACGCGCGGTCGTTCCGTCACGCTCGTCGCGTGCCGCCGGACTTTCGATCGTTGCTGCGGTCGTCGTGTGGCTCATCGCGGTGCGCGACGTCGCACTCGACGGCGTTGCGACGGTGGGCAGGTTCCTTCCGGTCGTTGCATCGGGCGAGTCGTGGTCCGATGTCGTGCGCATCGCATGGACGGGATGGTCGCCCGTCGGCTTCGGTGACGCCGGAACGGTGCCGTCGTTGTTCACCACGGTGTCACTCGGTGCATTTGCATCGCTCGGTCGCATCGACGTCGTTGCGTCGCTCATCGTCATCGTCGCGTTGCCCGTGGGCGCCATCGGCACGTGGCGGCTCGGAGGCATCTTCGATTCGCTGCGGGCACGCACGTTCGCTGCACTTGCGTACGTCGCGCTACCCGTTGCCGCCGCTGCGATCGCAGCGGGCCGCACCGACGCCCTCGTCGCGTGGACGTTCCTGCCGTGGATCGTCGACTTCGCCCGTCGCTGGAGCGGCACGGACGACGACGACGTCGCCGCGACCGGTGCGCGTCGTACGCAGCTCGTCGGTTCGATAGCGCTCGTCGGTTCGCTCGCGATCGTCCTGGCGCCGTCGTTCGTCGTCGTTCTCGCGCTCGTCGCGCTCGGCACGGTCGTCGCCTGGCCGTTGGTCGGCGGCGGCTTCCGGCGCACCGCGTTCCAGGTGGCATCGCTCGGCGTGGTCGTCTGTGCCGGTCTCGTCATGCACTTCCCCTGGTCGCGACGCTTCGTCGCCCGCGATGTCTGGGCCTTCCTCGTCGGCACGCCGACGGTGCCGGGGTCACAGAACGTCGTCGACGTACTCGCCCTCGGCGCGACGTCGCCGCTGTGGAAGTGGTTCGTCGTGGTCACGTACGTCGCGGTTCCCGTCGTACTCGTCACCGTTGCCCGTCGCGCCGGAGAGTGGGTGGCACGCCTGAGCATCGTCGGTGGTGTCGCGATCGTCGTATCGACCCTCGCGCAAAACGGGAACGTCCCCGTGCCTGTTCCCGAGCCCCTCGTTCTCGCGTCGCCTGTTGCGCTCGCACTCGCCCTCGTCGTCGGTGCTGCTTCACGCGGCGTCGAGGGACTGCGCCGGCGCGCATTCGGTCCCGGTCACGTGGCCGCAGTGCTCGGTGTCGTTGCCTGCGTTCCGTTCGTCGTTCCGGCGCTCGTCACGGCGGCCGACGGACGATTCGACCAGCCGCGCACCACGCTCACGAGCCTGCTTGCCCAGTTGCCGCACGATCCGCCCGAGGGGGATCACAACGTCGTGTATCTCGGCGACCCGCGAATCCTGCCGCTTGCCTCGCGTCGAATCACCGACCATCTCGCATTCGGTGTCGCACCCGACGGGCCGTTGACGTCGGCGGCGAACTTCCTGCCGCGGCGCACCTACATGGACGAGGCTCTCGAACGCGACGTACGCGCCCTAGTCGACGGTCGGTCGCTGCGCGTCGGACGACTCCTCGCTCCGCTCGCGGTGCGCTACGTCGTCGTGCCGCTGCGCGACGGAATCACGACCCCCAACGTCGCAGCAGAAAGCGAGGCGCGACGGGCCATCGATGCACTGAGTGCCCAGCTCGATTTTCGACGGATCTACACGTCGACCGACGTTGTCATCTTCGAGAACGCCGTGAGTCTTGCGGTGGCCACCGTGCTCGACGAGAAGTCGTCGCTCGCGAGTGCACAGGCGGGTGACCAACTGTTGCTTGCAGCCGACCTCGCTGCCACTCGGGTTCCGTTCACCGGACTGCGCGCCGGTGTGTCGAACGTGGGAGCGACGTCGCCCGGCGCATTCCACGTCGCGGTTCCGTTCACCGACCGCTGGGACCTGCGCGTCGACGGCGCCGAGGTGGCACCGCGCGTTGCCTTCGGTATGTCGACGGCGTTCGATGCGCCCCTCGCGGGATCGGCGTCGCTCACGTACGACACACCGGTCACGTACCGTGCGGCGCTGCTCGTCCAGTTCGCGCTGTGGCTCGCCGTTATCGTCGCCTGCCTGAACCCGTCCCGCTTCCGCGGTCGCATGCGAGCGGCGCGAATCCTTCCCGTCGTCGCGCTGCGCGGTGACGACACCGATCGCGTGGTGCTGTGATGTCACCGCTGGCCTGGCGTCTCCGCAGTGCGTGCGCAGCCGCATTCGTCGTCGCGATCGTTGTCACCACTTCATGGGTCGTGCGTGACGCGACACCCGATGCGACGAACGGCGACGGCGGCGCCGAATTCGTCGCGTATGGCGGTGTCGTTCCCGAGTACCGCAGCGGTGCGGTTGCGCGGGCGTGGTTCTGTCCGGGAATCCCCGGGCGCGACCGGTCGATCACCGGCGAGATCATCGTTGCCAACCCGTCGGAGAACCCGATCGGTGGTTCGCTCACGCGCTTTTCCGTGGACGGAACGGCGCGCAGCGAGCGCTTCACCGTCGCCGGACGCTCGACGCAGCGTCTCGACGCTCGCGGCAACGTCTCGTCACGCTTCGTATCGTCGCTCGTCGAGATCGACGGCAGTGACGCGATCGTCGAACAACGCACCTTCCATCGCGCCGGCAACGCCGTCGCCCAGTGTGCCGTTGCACCCGCATCGTCGTGGTTCGTCGCCGACGGATTCTCCGGTGCAGATTCACTGTTCGACATCGTCATCACCAATCCGGCACTCGACCCGGCGATCGTCGACGTGTCGTTCACCACGGCCGCCGGGGAGCGTTCGCCCCAAGCGCTGAAGGGGTTCGTCATTCCCGGTCGGTCGGTACGCGTGCTCGACGCCGGTGACCTCGATGCACGCAACGAGGCGATTCTCGCCGTGTCGGTGCGTTCCACGGTCGGTCGGGTCGTCGTAGGCCGATCGCAGCACTACCTCGGACGCGGTCGACTCGGCTACACGATGGCTCTCGCCGCTGCGGGTGCGTCGTCACGTTGGTATTTCGCCGCGGGGGAGAAGGGCGACGCCGTCGACGAGCAATTCGTCTTGTTCAATCCGGGAAGTGACGATGCGCGCGTGACCGTCATCATCGCACCGACGTCGGGCGGTGCCGAGGCGCCCGATCCGGTTCTGCTCACGGCGCCGGCGCGCCGTGTCACGACGTACTCCACCGCACAGCTCGCCGGGCTGCGACCGGGAACCTACGCGGTGATCTTCAGTGCGACGTCGGCAGCCGGTGACGCGGCGCGCGACGTGGTCGTCGAACGGGTGACGACGCGACGCATCGACGGCGCGACGGTGACGACCGTGCTGCTGGCGGCGACGGCACCGTCGACGCAGTGGCTCGCACCCGCCGGTGCCGCGACGACCATCGACGGCGGACTCGTCATCTTCAATCCTGGCGGCGAGCCGGCGACGGTTGCCGTGTCGGCACTCGGCCCTGCGGGCGACGTTCCTGTCGTCGGTTACGAATCGATCGTCGTTGCGCCGTCGACGGCGGCGAGGGTCACGCTGCCCGCCGATCTCGACGGGCGTGCGTTGCGGATCACCGCAGGAGCGCCGGTTGTCGTCGAACGTGCCGTAACCCGCGGGGGGACGCTGCGCGGCACGGCCGTTGCGCCGTTGCTGCCGGTGGTGTCGTGACCGACTCGGCGCTGTGGCGCGTGGCGATCATCGCGGTCGTCGTGCTCGCCGCCTCGGTGGTCGCACTGTGGCGTCGACGACGCGGTGCCGACGCTCCGACGCAACCCGTGCACCACACTCCGACGCAGCTCAACCGCAGCGATTTCGCCCATCCCGATCGCGAGTGGCTCGTCGTGGCCTTCACGTCGGCGACGTGTTCGACGTGTCGCGACATCGCGGCGAAGGTCGCCGTCCTCGAGAGCAGCCGGGTTGCGGTCGTCGAAGCGGAATACTCCGCGCAGCGTGACCTGCATGCGCGGTACCGAGTCGATGCGGTACCGATGGTGCTCATCGCCGATGCAGACGGCGTCGTGCACTGGGCCCGCCTGGGCCCCACATCGGCAACCGACTTGTGGGCGGCACTTGCCCGTGCGCGCGATCCCCGGATGCCGGTCGCAACGTGTCACGGTGACGTCGCACCGACCGACGCCGACAACGCGCCGCGGCACTGACGCGTTCGTCTCGTGGCGTTGCGCTTGCGGTCGTATCGCTGAGTCGCGGCGGCCACTCCGTGCCGGGGACGCTCAGGAGTCGGCGGTTTTGTCGTCGCGGTCCTGGGCCGGTCGGGGCGCCTTCTCGTGGATCTGCGGCGTGCCGAGACCTTCCTGAATGAGTCGGGCGACGGTCGGTCCGTCGATCGTCTCGTGTTCGAGCAGCGCCTCGGCGACCTTGTCGAGACCGACGCGGTGCTTCGACAGGATGTCGCGGGCGCGCTGCTCCTGGCTGCGCAGGATCTTCGACACTTCGTCGTCGATGCGTCGCGCCATCTCGTCGCTGTACTCGCGACCGCTCGTCATGAGATCCTCACCGAGGAACACCTGTTGCTGCGAACCCCATGCCATGGGTCCGATGTCGTCGCTCATTCCCCATTCGCGCACCATGCGTCGGGCGATCGACGTTGCCTGTTCGAGGTCGTTGGCAGCGCCGCTGTTCAGACCGCCGAACACGATCGACTCGGCGACGCGACCACCCATCGCCTTGCAGATGACGTCGAGGAAGTATTCGCGCGAGTACGTGTGGCGTTCCTCGGGCAGGCTCCACGTGACCCCGAGCGCCATGCCGCGGGGGAGGATCGTCACCTTGTGCAGCGGATCGCTGTGCGGCAGAACGGTGGACAGCACCGCGTGACCACCTTCGTGGTACGCAACCGCACGCTTTTCCTCGGCGGTGAGCGCGAGGCTCTCGCGCCGGGCACCCATGACGACTCGATCGCGGGCATTTTCGAAGTCGATGCGCTCGATGTTCTTCGATCCGCGGCGAACGGCGATGAGAGCTGCTTCGTTGACGAGGTTGGCGAGGTCGGCTCCGCTCATTCCGGGCGTCGCCTTTGCCATCGTCTCGAGATCGACGTCGCTGCCCATGCGCTTTCCGGTGGTGTGCACCTTGAGGATGGCGTGACGCTCCTCGGCTTCGGGGAGCGGAACGATGATCTGTCGGTCGAAGCGCCCCGGGCGCAGCAGCGCCGGGTCGAGGATGTCGGGGCGGTTCGTGGCCGCCATGACGACGACACCCTCCGATGATTCGAATCCGTCCATCTCGGCGAGCATCTGGTTGAGCGTTTGCTCACGTTCATCGTGTCCGCCGCCGAGACCGGCACCTCGCTTGCGCCCGATCGAGTCGATCTCGTCGATGAAGATGATCGCCCGCCCCATCTTGCGCGCCTGCTGGAAGAGATCGCGCACGCGGGATGCGCCGACACCGACGAACATCTCCATGAAGTCCGAACCAGTGACGCTGAGGAAGCCGACGCCCGCTTCACCTGCAACTGCCCGGGCAAAAAGCGTCTTGCCGGTACCCGGGGGGCCGACGAGCAGCACGCCCTTGGGTACGCGGGCACCGATCTCCTTGAACCGCTCGGGCATGCGCAGAAAGTCGACGACTTCGCGGATCTCCTGCTTCACGCCCTCATAGCCGGCGATGTCGGCAAACGTCGTCGTCGGCTTGTCGGCGTCGTAGGGCTTTGCCTTGCTGCGCCCGATCGACATGATGTTGCCTGCCTGACCCATGGCGCGGCGTTGCATCCAGATGAAGAAGCCCATGATGAGGAAAAACGGCAGCAGGATCGGGATGAGGCTCGTGAAGAAGTTGCCCTGCGGAGTGTCGTAGTCGTAGTCGACGCCCTTCGTCTTCAGCAGCTGTTCATCGGCATCGGACAGTGCAGTGGCACCGGTCGTCGAGAAGGTGGATCCGTCGCTCAGCGTTCCGCTGATGACGTTGGTGAGATTGTTGATCTTCACCTCGCGTACGCGGCCGTCCTCGACCAAGTCGAGGAACTCGGTATACGTGACGCGGGTCGTCTCGGCCGCCGGGATGAGCCGCGGGCCGATGATGAGTGCAATGGCGACGCCGACGATGAGCCACACGGCCCACTTCGGCATTTGACGCTGGTTCGTCGGCCGCTGCGTACCGTTCGACTTGTTCGGACCGCCCGCGTTGTTGCCGAAGCGGCGTTGCGGACGTCGCGAATCGCGGGGTGTCGGTGGCGGTGGAGGTGGGGGGAGGCCTGCCATGTCGTCATGCTAAGGGTCGCGAATCAGTGCCATCCACCGCAGTGCGTGGATCGAGAAGTAACTTCTGTCGCATGTCGCGACGCTGTTCACGCTCCGCGTGCAACGAACCGGCCGTTGTCACGTTGAACTACCAGTACGCGACGGCAACGTGCTGGGTCGACGACGTGTCCGACGACCTCGATCCGCACTCCTATGACCTGTGCGACAAGCACATGCGTCGACTCACGGTGCCGAGCGGTTGGCGTCTCGAAGATCGCCGCAACCGCTTCCGCGCGGTTCTGCCGAACCAGCTCGCCGGCTGATCGCTGTGCAGCGTCGGGACGCGACGACGTGATCTCGGCGAACTGGGATCCGCCGTTCGACGAGCGTCCTTACGGCGAGCGCACGTATGCGCACCACGTCTCGCGCTCCGGCAGTCCGCGCACGCGGTTCAGCGTCGGATTCGTCATCGGTGGATGGTTGGCCTGCTACTCCGTCGCCACCATCATCGGCCTCGTCATCGTCTCGGTGTCGGGAGCCGACCCGGGCGGCGACGACCAGCCACCGTGGTTCTTGTTGGCGAGTGCGCTGAGTTTATGGATTCCCTTCGTCGTCATGCTCCGCTACGCGTCGCGGGCGCGGGGGACCGGCACGTTTCGTGACGATTTCGGTCTGCGTTTTCGCTGGGCCGATCTCGCCGGAATCCCCATCGGCGTTCTGTCGCAGTTCTTCGTCGTCGGGCTCGTCTCGTACCCGTTCCAGCGCGCATTCCCCGACACCTTCAATTCCGCCAAGATCGAGGAGCGGGCACGATCGCTTTACGACGCGGCCACCGGTCCGTGGCTGTGGGTGCTCTTTTTCGTCGTCATCATCGGCGCACCTCTCGTCGAGGAACTCGTGTACCGGGGCTTCATCCACTCGGGCCTGCGCTCGCGGATGAACGACGCCGTCGCACTCGTCGTTGCGGCGGCGTGGTTCGCGCTCGTTCACATGCAACTCGCCGAACTGCCCGGTCTGTTCGCCTTCGGTCTCGTGCTCGGCACGTGCTACCACCTCACGCGGCGTGTCAGCATGTCGATCGTGGCACACATGGCGTTCAACGCAACCGGAATCCTCTTTCTCGTTCTGCGCTGAACGGGCGCCGTCGCGCGACGCCCCGAGCAGGCCATGATGAGAGGCGTGAACGAGACACCGGCGGTCACCGACGAAGCTCGCGACGCTGACGACGTCTCCGCGCACGGCCTCGACGCACTCGACGCCCCGCTCGACGACGTGCACGACGCTGCGGCGGGCTCCACTGCCGCTGCGCGCCGCACGAGTCGTGTCGTTGCCGCGGCCGTCGTCGGCACCGCCACCCTCATCGTGTTCTGGGCGCTGCAGCCGCGGCTCATCTTTGCCAACAACACCCCGACGGGCGGCGACATGGGCGCGCACGTGTACGGCCCGGCCTATCTGCGGGACCATCTGCTGCCTGCTCTGCGACTGAGCGGCTGGAGCAACGACTGGTACGCCGGTTTCCCCATCTATCGCTTTTACATGGTGGTGCCGGCGCTGCTCATCGTGCTCATCGACCTCGTCGTGCCGTACGGGATTGCGTTGAAGCTCGTCGCCGTCGTGGGGCTCGTTGCATTTCCGGCGTGTGCATACGCTTTCGCGCGCCTGGCCCGACTGGCGTCACCATTGCCCGAACTCGTCGTCGTCGCCGCGCTCGTGTTCCTCTTCGACGAGAGTTTCACGATCTACGGCGGCAACATCGCCTCGACGATGGCCGGGGAGTTTTCGTTCTCCATTTCGCTCGGTCTCACGCTGCTCGCATTCGGGTTGTTCTTCCGCGCGGTTGAAGACGGCACTCACGTGGCTCGTGCCGCGATCGTGCTCGCACTGGCGGCGCTGAGTCACGGAATCGTTCTGTTGTTCGCGTTCGGCGGCGCCGTGACGTATCTGTTGTTGCGCCCGGGGTTGCAGCAGTGGCGCCGGGGAGGCTTCGTCGTCGGCGTCGCCGTGCTCCTGTCTGCTTTCTGGGTGGTGCCGTTTCTCGGCAATCACGCATTCATGACCGACATGAAATACGAGCCGCGCCCGAGCGGCGCCGACGATTCGTTCGTATCGATGTTTTTTCCGCTGCACCCGGCGCTCAACGTGGTCATCTTGTCCCTCGCGCTCATCGGGTGGGCGGCGATGATCCTGCGTCGCAACGTCGTTGGCATCTGGCTCGGCGTCGTCGGCGTCATCCTGTCCGTGAGCGTGTTCGTCGCCCGCGACAGCCTGCCGGTGATCGGATTGCTGTGGAATCCGCGGATCCTGCCTTTTTTGCATCTCGTGCGCTACTTCCTCGCCGCCATCGGTGTCTACGAAGTGACGGTCGCACTCGTGCGTTACGCGGTAATCGAGCGGCTCGAGCGCCGTGCCGCGACATCCGGCACCGATCAGGTCCTGCCCGTGGCGATACGCCGTCGCCCGGTGCTGAACACGACCGTCGTCGCCGTCACGCTCGCCGTGGTGGTCGTGGCGCTCGGTCTGCGCTTCCAGGAGTTGCCGTTCGGTTCGGTCCGCACGACCGACTCAGGGGAGAGCCGTTATCGCTGGGGGCCGTTGTCCGTCGACGTCGCCGATGACGGTTTCGTCGACGGATGGGCGCGGTGGAACTTCAGCGGCTACGAGGGCAAGACGGCGTATGGCGAGTACCGCGACCTCGTCGAGACGATGAAGCGAATCGGAGCCGATCCGGCCCACGGCTGCGGTCGCGCGTTGTGGGAGAACAACGGTGAGCTGAACAAGTACGGCACGACGATGTCGCTCATGCTGTTGCCGCACTGGACCGACGGTTGTATCGGGTCGATGGAGGGGTTGTTCTTCGAGGCGTCGGGAACCACGCCGTACCACTTCCTCACCGCAGCGGCGATGTCCGAGCGCAGCAGCAACCCCGTACGTGAACTCCGTTACGTCGACAACGACGCCGCAGTCGGTGTGCGTCACATGCGCGACCTCGGCGTGCGGTACTTCCTCGGCTTCACCCCCAAGGCGGTCGAGCAGGCGTCGCGTCAACCCGAGCTGCGCGAGATTGCACGCTCGGGACCGTGGGTCGTGTACGAACTCGCCGACGTCGCGCTGGTCGAAGCACTCGATCATTTTCCCGTCGTGGTGCGCACGGCGGGGGGTGATCCGCGCGAGCGATGGCTCGAGGTCGCCACCTCGTGGTTCCAGAATCCCGGGGAATGGGCGGCGATTCCCGCCGCCGATGGTCCCGCTTCGTGGACGCGCGTGGCCGTTCGCGTCGACGACGCACGCCGCGTCGGTGAACCGGGCGAGACCGGCCGACGCGTCGACGTCGTCGTTCTCGCTCCCGATTCCGGCGACGACGTACTGCGCACGTCGGTGCGCAAGGCGATCGTCTCCGACGTCGTCACCGGTCGCGACACGGTGTCGTTCGTCGTCGACGAGCCGGGAACTCCGGTGCTCGTGCGTACCAGTTACTTCCCCAACTGGAAAGCCGAAGGTGCAGACGGGCCGTGGCGCATCGCACCGAACATGATGGTCGTCGTGCCCACCGAGCGCGAAGTGACGATGTCGTACGGCTCGTCGTTCACCGATGGGTTCGCGTATGCGCTCACTCTGCTCGGCGCTGCCGCGCTCATCGTTGCGCGCCGGCGACAGTTAGCCTGATCCGAATGGCCGATCTCAACGCCGTCGTCAAGGCGTACGACATTCGCGGCACGGTTCCCGATCAGCTCGACGAGAACCTTGCGCGAGCGCTCGGAGTCGCGTTTGCCGCATTTTCCGGTGCGTCGCGCGTGGTCGTTGCCCACGACATGCGTCCGAGCGGTCCGGGACTTCTGGAGGCATTCCAGAAGGGGCTCACCGAGATGAGCGTTGACGTCGTCAATCTCGGTTTGGCGAGCACGGACCTGCTGTACTTTGCCAGCGGCCGACTCGACGTACCCGGCGCGATGTTCACTGCGTCGCACAATCCCGCGCAGTACAACGGCATCAAGTGCTGCCTGTCGGGTGCGCGATCGATCGGCATCGACAACGGCCTGCGCGAGATGCGCGACATCGCACAAGCGGTGCTCGACGGCAAGCCGCCGAAGCCGAACGGACCTCGTGAGGGAACCGTCACCCGGCGAAACATGCTGTCCGACTTCGTCGAGCACGTCGTCGGCTTCATCGACACGTCGTCGTTGTCACCGCTGCGCATCGTCGCCGACACCGCGAACGGCATGGGTGGTCTCGTCGTGCCGGCGGTGTTCGACCGTCTCGCACCGTTCTCGCTCGAGGTGATGTACGGCGAACTCGACGGCACGTTCCCGAACCACCCCGCCGATCCCATCCAGCCCGTCAACCAGCGCGACCTGCAGGCACGGGTCCTCTCCGGGAACTTCGACGTCGGACTCGCCTTCGACGGCGACGCCGACCGCGTGTTCCTCGTCGACGAGAAGGGTCGCACGATGTCGGGAAGCACGACAACGGCGCTGCTCGCATCGATCTTCTTGCGCACGCACCCCGGCGCCACGATCCTGTACAACCTCATCTGCTCCCGCGCCGTGCCCGAGGTCATCGCCGAGTCGGGCGGCACCGGTATCCGCACGAAGAACGGCCACAGCTACATGAAGCAGGTGATGGCCGAAACCGGCGCCGTGTTCGCCGGTGAACACAGCGGTCACTACTACTTCCGTGACAACTACCGTGCCGACAGCGGGCTCATCGCATCGATGGTCATCCTGGGCGAGATGGCCCGCACCGGCAAGTCCCTCTCGGAACTTCGCGCACCGTTCGAGCGTTACGCGAGCAGCGGCGAAATCAACACCGAAGTCGACGACATTCCCGCGGTCATCGCCCGCATCGCCGATCGTTTCGCCGACCGTGCACAGGACCGCCTCGACGGTCTCACCGTCGACTGCGGGACGTGGTGGTTCAACGTGCGACCGTCGAACACCGAGCCGCTGTTGCGCCTCAATCTCGAGGCACCGACCCGCGAAGAGTGCGACACGCACGTTGCCGAACTCCTGCTGCTCATCACCGCGTAGTCTCATCGCATGCAATCGCACTCCGTCCGTCGGCGCGTCGTGGTGCAATCGTGACGGCGTCGCTCGATCCGCGGCTGCTCGCGATCCTTGCGTGCCCCGCCGACAAGGGGCCGCTGCACTTCATCGCCGACGAGGGGTTCCTGTACAACGTCCGCCAGCGGCGCCGCTACGAGGTCCGCGACGGGATCCCGGTGATGCTCGTCGAGGAATCGATCGTCGTCGACGAAGCCGAGCACGCTCGAATCACGGCGCGTATCCGGGACGAGGGAATCGCTCCGACCTACACTTGATCGTCGACGGCTGATTCGATCGGTGCCAGCAGGCCCCAGCCCGATTTCGATCGTGCATCGGAGGCACCATGTCCACCACCTCAAAGTCCTTTGCCGCGCGCCGTGACTGGCGTGTGGCCGATCTCGCGCTTGCCCCGTTCGGCCGCAAGGAGATCCATCTCGCCGAGCACGAGATGCCCGGCTTGCGCACGTTGCGCAAGGAATACGGTCCGTCCAAGCCGCTGAAGGGTGCGCGAATCTCGGGTTCGCTGCACATGACGGTGCAGACCGCGGTGCTCATCGAGACCCTCGTCGAACTCGGTGCCGAGGTGCGCTGGGCGTCGTGCAACATCTTCTCCACCCAGGATCACGCCGCATCGGCGGTCGTGGTCGGACCGAACGGCAGCGTCGACCAACCGAACGGCGTTCCCGTGTTCGCCTGGAAGGGGGAGACGCTCGAGGAGTACTGGTGGGCGACCGAGCAGATGATGACGTGGCCCGACGGTGACGGTCCGAACATGATTCTCGACGACGGCGGCGATGCGACATTGCTGCTGCACAAGGGAGTGGAGTACGAAAAGGCAGGCGCGGTGCCCGATCCGACGACGGCATCGAACCAGGAACTGGCGATCGTGCTCGGATTGCTCACGCGCGGCCTCAAGCAGGATCCGACGAAGTGGACGCGAATGGCGAAGGGAATTCGGGGCGTCACCGAGGAGACGACGACCGGTGTGAAGCGCCTCTACCGCATGGCCGAAAAGGGCGAGTTGCTCTTCCCGGCGTTCAACGTGAACGACAGCGTGACGAAGAGCAAGTTCGACAACCTCTACGGATGTCGCCATTCGCTCATCGACGCAATCAACCGCGCCACCGACGTCATGCTCGCCGGCAAGATGACCGTCGTCTGCGGCTACGGCGACGTCGGCAAGGGATGCGCGCAAAGCTTGCGTGGCCAGGGTTCGCGCGTTGTCGTCACCGAGATCGATCCGATCAACGCACTGCAGGCGGCGATGGAGGGCTATGCGGTCGACACCCTCGAAGACGTCGTCTCCGTGGCCGACGTGTTCGTCACGGCCACCGGCAACGAGGCGATCATCACCGTCGATCACATGGCACGCATGAAACACAATGCGATCGTGTGCAACATCGGCCACTTCGACAACGAGATCGACATGGAGGGCTTGGCGCGCAGTGGCGCGGTGCGCGACACGCTGAAGCCCGGCACCGACTTGTGGACGTTCCCCGACGGCCACGCGGTGATCGTGCTCGCCGAGGGGCGACTCGTCAACCTCGGGTGTGCAACGGGGCATCCGTCGTTCGTCATGAGTTGCTCGTTTTCGAACCAGGTCATCGCCCAGATCGAGTTGTTCAACAATGCCGCCAAGTACCCGGTCGGTGTTTACGTGCTGCCGAAGAATCTCGACGAAAAGGTGGCGTCACTGCACTTGTCGGCACTCGGTGCGAAGCTGACGAAGCTCACGGACGAACAAGCCGACTACCTCGGCATCGAGCCGTCGGGACCGTTCAAGCCCGAGCACTACCGGTACTGATCGCGAGGCGCGGCAGCCACCACTGCACGAGTGGTCCGATCGTCAGCGCGAACACCACCGTTCCCACGCCGACACGTCCGCCGAGCAGCCAGCCGACGACGAGCACCGTCACCTCGATCCCCGTGCGCGCGACGCGCACGGGAATACCGCGCGCGGCGAGTCCGGTCATGAGGCCGTCGCGCGGACCGGGTCCAAGGCCGCTGCCGATGTACAGCGCCGAACCGAGAGCAACGCAGACGATGCCGGCGACGACCATTGCGCCGCGCACGGGCAGCGAATCGGGTTGCGGAATGATGCGCAGTGCGATGTCGGCAACGGTGCCGATCTCGAGCGCGTTGAGGATGGTGCCGATTCCCGGTCGTTGACGCAGCGGGATCCACAGCAACAGCAGTGCAAGGCCGGTAAGCACGATGACGCGACCGATGGTCACTCCGGTCTGCACCGCCACGCCCTGGTGAAAGACGTCCCACGGGGGATTGCCGAGACGGGCGTCGATCTGCAACGAGATTCCGACGCCGAACAGCGCCAAACCGAGCACACACCGCGAAAGGCGGGTGGGCATGCGATCAGGAAGCACCGAGCGACACTACATCGTTCAGGCATTCGCACCGTTGCACGTCGTCGCGTTGGCGCGATACGACGATGCCGATGTGCGGGAGCGAATCATCGCGCTGAAGTCCGCACGCCGTCGCGACGTCATCTGCGACGTCGCACACGAGATGGCTCACGTGCTCGCGACGACGACGTGTCTGCATTGTTCGGTGCAACCCGACGTGGTCACATGGGTGCCGGCATCGCGACGACGAATCATGTATGCCGGCGCCGATGCGACGGCCGATCTTGCCGCGGTCGTGGCCCGTCTTCTCGGTGTCGAGTCGCGGGCGCTGCTGCGTCGGCGCGGTGATGCACGCCAGTCGTCGTCGGTTCGGTCCGAGAGACTCGTCGGTCCGGACTTGCGTGCCTCTCCGCGTGCGCGGGGACGATCGATCCTGCTCGTCGACGACGTAACGACGACGGGCGCAACGTTGCGTCGCGCCGGCGACGCGCTGCGTCGGGACGGCGACGCGTGTCACGTGCGCGCCATCGTTGCCGCGTGGACTTCCCCGACGAGGGGTGACGGGTAGGCTGAGGACTTCATGGCGATTCTCGACCGCGTCTTGCGGGCAGGAGAGGGCAAGCGTGTCAAGGCCCTCGCCGCACTCGTTCCCGACATCAATGCCCGTGAGCGGGAGTTTGCCGCCCTCGGTGACGATGCCCTGCGCGCCAAGACCACCGAGTTCCGCTCGCGCCTCGAACGCGGCGAGACACTCGACGATCTCATGGTCGAGGCCTTCGCAGTCGTGCGCGAGGCCGCGACCCGGGTGCTCGGCCAGCGTCATTACGACGTCCAGTTGATGGGTGGGGCCGCGCTCCATGCCGGCTGGGTGGCCGAAATGGGTACCGGGGAGGGCAAGACCCTCGTGTCGACGCTGCCCGTCTATCTCAACGCCCTCGGCGGCAAGGGCGTGCACGTCGTCACCGTGAACGACTACCTCGCCCGTCGCGACGCAGTGTGGATGGGTCAGGTGCACCGCTGGCTCGGTCTCGAGGTCGGTCTCGTCGTACCGGGCGTTCGCAGTGCGCCGCACGAAAAGCGCGTCGACTACGGCTGCGACATTACGTACGGTACGAACAACGAGTTCGGATTCGACTACCTGCGCGACAACATGGCGGGATCGGTCGCGGAGAAGGTGCAGCGCGGACACAACTTCGCCATCGTCGACGAAGTCGACTCGATCCTCATCGACGAGGCGCGTACGCCGCTCATCATTTCGGGTCGCGTCGCCGACGCGGCACAGACGTACTACAAATTCGCGTCGATCGTTCGCACGCTCGAACGCGGTGTCGACTTCGACGTCGACGAAGCGAAGCGCATCGTGGTGCCCACCGAGCCGGGTATCGAGAAAGTTGAACGGGCGCTCGGCGTCCAGAATCTTTACGACGAGGTCCAGCAGAACCTCGTTCACCAGTTGCAGGTGGCGCTGAAGGCGGCGGTCCTGTACCACCGCGACAAGGACTACATCGTCGCCGACGGCGAGGTCAAAATCGTCGATGAGTTCACCGGCCGCATCCTCGAGGGACGTCGCTGGAGCGAGGGAATCCACCAGGCCGTCGAAGCGAAGGAAGGCGTGCGCATCAAGGAAGAGAACCAAACTCTCGCCACGATCACGTTGCAGAACTACTTCCGCATGTACGAGAAGTTGGCCGGCATGACGGGAACCGCCCAGACCGAGGCGGGGGAGTTGATGAACACCTACGGCCTCAATGTCGTGCCGATCCCGCCGAACAAAACCCGGGTGCGACTCGACGAGGCCGACCTCATCTTCAAAACCGAGGAGGCGAAGTTCGCCGCCGTCATCGAGGACATCGCGCAACGTCACGAAGCTGGTCAGCCCGTGCTCGTCGGTACCGCCAGCGTCGAAAAGAGCGAGGTGCTGTCGCGCAAGTTGCAGCAGCGCGGCATCGACCACGAAGTTCTCAATGCCAAGCAGCACACGCGTGAAGCGTCGATCGTCGCCCAGGCGGGTCGCCCGGGTGCGGTCACCGTCGCCACGAACATGGCGGGTCGCGGTGTCGACATCCTCCTCGGTGGCAACCCCGAGGGTCTCGCACGTCAGCAAGTTCTCAAGGAAGGGCACCATCCCGACACGCTGCTCGACGAGTTCGCGCTGCCCGTCGCCCTCGAAGAGATGCCGACCGACTACCTCACGGCGCGTCGCAAGGCACACGAGCGACTCAACGAACTACTCACCGAGTACGGCAAGATCTGCGCCGAGCAGGGTGACGAGGTGCGCCGTCTCGGCGGATTGCACGTCGTTGGTACCGAGCGTCACGAGAGTCGCCGCATCGACAACCAGTTGCGCGGTCGCTCGGGTCGTCAGGGTGATCCAGGTTCGAGTCGCTTCTATCTCAGCCTCGAGGACGACCTCATGCGGCTCTTCGCCACCGGCGCGTTGTCGTGGGTGATGAACCGCGCGCTGCCCGACGACGAGGCGATTGAGGCGAAGATGGTGACGAAAGCGATCGAGCGAGCGCAAACCACCGTCGAGCAGCGCAACGCCGAAATCCGCAAGAACGTCCTCAAGTACGACGAGGTGATGAACCAGCAGCGCAAGATCATCTATGCGCGGCGCGATCAGATCCTCGAGGGACGCGACCTCAAGGCGGCGGCCCTCGAGTACCTCGCCGACGCCGTCGACTCGCTCATCGAGTCGTACTGCGTCTCGGAGGCGCAGGACGAGTGGGATGTCGAGGGTCTCGCCGTCGAACTCGCCTCGTTCTGGCCCGGGTCGGTGCAGGCGTCGGCACTCGGCTCGTGCGCAACGACCGACGAGATCTACGACCTCGTCATGGCCGACGCTTCGGCGCACTACGAGCGCCGCGAAGCCGAACTCGGCTCCGCGATGATGCGCGAGATCGAACGTCAGGTGATGCTGCGGATCATCGACCAGCGCTGGCGCGAGCACCTCGAAGAGATGGATTATCTGCAGGAGGGAATCAACCTGCGCGCAATGGGTCAGAAGGACCCGCTCACCGAGTGGCAGCGCGAAGGTTTCGAGATGTTCGGTGCAATGATGAGCGGAATCGCCCAGGACTTCGTGCGCTACGTCATGCACGTTCAGGTCGTGCGCAACGAAGAGCAGAGCGCGTCAGCCGGGCCCTCACCAATCGCGAACGTTACGACGAACCGCGCCGACGAGCCGGTCGTCAACCGACCGCGCCAATCCGGTGCGGCCCCGAGATTGACCCCGGGATCGACCCCGGGATCGACCTCGGGTGCCGTCGCTGCATCGTCGAGCGCCGTCGACTGGTCGAAGACGCCTCGCAACGCGCCGTGCCCGTGCGGTTCGGGGAAGAAATACAAGCAGTGCCACGGCAAGGCGTAACGCCGGGTGTATGTCGTCGAGATCGGTTGCCTATCGCCCCGCGATTGACGGGCTGCGTGCGATTTCCGTACTGTTGGTGCTACTGAATCACGCGGAGATTCCCCCGTTTTCGGGTGGATTCATCGGTGTTGATGTGTTCTTTGTCATCAGCGGATTCTTGATTTCGTCAATCATTTTTGATGGTGCGAAGACGAGCGGCTTCGGTTTCAGAGAGTTCGTTGAGCGCCGATTTCGCCGGATTCTTCCGCCCCTCCTCGTGCTGTTGGTCGTTACCACAGTGGCTGCACACTTCGTGCTCGTCGAGCTTGATCGTGTGAACTATTTCCGGTCGCTGATCTCAGCAGTCAGCTTGTGGCCCAACATCTTCTTCTGGCAGGACACCGGCTACTTCGATTCGGGAGCCACGTATAAGCCGCTACTTCACACGTGGAGTCTGGGCGTGGAAGAACAGTTCTATCTGATATTCCCGTTTCTGTTCGTGGCCGTTGCAAGAGCGCAACGGAACTTCGGCGGATTCATTCTGGCAATTCTTGCGGTGGCGAGTTTCCTATCCATGGGCTTCGTCTCCGAGGGTGCGCGCTTCTATTTGCTGCCTTTTCGCGTTTGGGAGCTTTTGGTTGGGTCGCTGTGTGCCTTGTATCTGGGGACAGCAGTGAGCCGAACCAGCACCCGAAGTCGCCGTTTCTCAGCCTTGATTCTCAGTCGTCAATCACTCATCGGGATTGGCATCATTGTCGTTGCCAGTGCGATGATTGGCAAAGACGATTCATGGCCATCGGTTCTCACCGTGCTACCCGTGGCGGGTGCCGTAATGGTGGTGGCAGACAGCTCGCCACACTCGTTCGGTAATCGGCTGTTATCGAACCCCGTGCTTGTGCGGATCGGGCTGTGGAGCTACAGCATCTACTTGTGGCATTATCCATTGTTCGCGTTGACGCGTTATCGGCTCGTTGGGAAGATTGACATTGCACTGAGTGTGATTCTGATCGTTGTGTCAATCGGACTCGGCTGGGCATCATGGAGATTCATCGAGCGACCAAGTCGAGACGTGAGTCGCCTGAAGACACGGACCGTTGTTGGCGGCGTGATGGTCGCTACTGCGGTGCTCCTTGCACTGAGTATCGGCGTCGTCCGGGCTGATTCGTACACAATTGCGAGCAAGCAGTACGCGAGCATCGATGGTCGAACCCGCATCGTGGTCGTCGGCGACTCCCACGCATCGCACCTAATGGCGGGGCTGAGCGAAGCCCACCCGGGAGAAATCGAGCTCGCGGCGTCGGCAGGCTGCGTGCCGTTCTGGGGTGTTGATCGATATGACTTCAGATTCGACCCTGGTGAATGTGCCATTTTCATGGATGAGACACTCAGCGGTGTAGTGGCAGCAGAGAGCGTGGAAGTTGTAGTACTCGCATCGATGGGGCCCGTGTACATCTCGGGCGTCGCGTTTCGCGGCCACGACCAGGAACGTGTCACCGACGATGCTTTGCTACTTGTCGATCAACCGGAGATCCAAGATCGTGCCCGCGTGTTCGAGATTGGCATGAGGAACACTGTCCATAGACTTCTGCGAAGTGGAAAGAGCGTCGTTTTCGTGATTGATGTTCCGGAGTTGGGAGTACTTCCGCAGCAATGCCGGCCTGAGAATCCTCGATCGTGCGAGAATGAGCGTGGAGACATTGATCAAAGAGGTGCTCAGTATCGCGACATCGTCTCACGAGTCGCAGCCGATTTTCCCGCCCTGCGTGTGTTCGACCCGACCCCGCTGTTTTGCAATGCCCTCACGTGCACCGGACTCATCGGAGATCGTCGCTTGTACAGCGACCCCGACCACTTGAGTGAGTTTGGTTCACGTTACGTGGGCGTGAGATTGAATGCTGCAATCAATGAGACGACGCCGTAAGCGTGCGCGACTTCACCTTTGAACTCCGAGACGTGCGGCGCCGCATCGACGAGGCGGCGGGCTACCTGAAGATCGATGCCGCGCGTGTGCGGCTCGCCGAACTCGAGATCGAGGTGGCGCGTCCCGACCTTTGGGACGACCAGGACCACGCCAAGAAGGTGAACTCCGAGTACTCGAACGTGTCGGCCGACGTTTCGGAGTTCGACCGACTCGTACGGTCGATCGACGATCTCGACGTTCTCCACGAAATGGCGCGTGAGATTGATGATGAGTCGCAGGAAGCGGAGATCGAACAGGGCATCACGGGTTTGTGGCGCGCTCTGGATGACGTCGAGTTGCGCAGTTTGTTCACGGGTGAGCACGACACCGCCGATGCGATTATCCAGATCAACGCGAAGGACGGTGGTGTCGACGCACAGGACTGGAGCTCGATGCTCCTGCGCATGTATACGCGCTGGGCGGAGCGGCGCAGTTTCTCCGTCGAAATGGGCGACGTTTCGCAGGGCACCGAAGCCGGCATTTTGTCGGCCGATTTCACGGTGCGCGGTCGCTACGCGTACGGCCTGCTCACGTCCGAACGCGGCACGCACCGTCTCGTGCGGATCAGCCCATTCGACAACCAGGGGCGTCGGCAGACGAGTTTCGCCACCGTGCAGGTGTGGCCCGTGCTCGACGAGCCCGATGTCGAGATCAGCGAAGCCGACATCGACATGGAAGTGTTCCGCGCATCGGGTGCGGGCGGTCAGCACGTGAACAAGACGTCGTCGGCGGTGCGTCTCATTCACCGTCCGACGGGACTCGTCGCGTCGTCGCAACAGGAACGCAGCCAATTGCAGAACCGCGAGAATGCGATGAAGAAACTGCGCACGATGCTTGCCACGCGCATCGAGGAGGAGCGCGAGGCCGAACTCGCACGCATCGCCGGCAAGCAGGCGACGGTCGGATGGGGAACCCAGATCCGCTCGTACGTGCTCCAGCCGTACCAGATGGTGAAGGATCTGCGCACCGACGTCGAAATGGGTAACGTCGACGCCGTGCTCGACGGGGATCTCGACGAGTTCATGGAGGGCTATCTCCGTTGGCGGCGCACGGGAGCCGATCAATGATCCGTCTCGAAGAGGTGACGAAGATCTACGGCCGTGACACGGTTGCGGTGAGCGACGCCACGTTCGACATCTCGAAGGGGGAATTCGTCTTCCTCGTCGGCCCGTCGGGTTCGGGGAAGTCGACGCTGTTGCGTCTCATGAGCCGCCAGGAAGTCGCCGACGAGGGTGACGTGTGGGTGGCCGGACGCAACGTCAACGAGATGTCGCCCTCGCGCGTGCCGCACCTTCGCCGTCTGCTCGGCAACGTCTTCCAGGACTACAAACTGCTCACCAACAAGACCGTGTTCGAGAACGTCGCCTTCGCCCTCGAGGTCATCGGCAAACCGAGGCACGTCATCGCCGAACAGGTTCCGCTCGTGCTCGATCTCGTCGGTCTGTCCGGCAAAGAGGAGCGTTTTCCGCACCAGTTGTCCGGCGGGGAACAGCAGCGCGTGTCGATCGCCCGTGCGTTCGTCAACCGCCCGCTCATCATGCTCGCCGACGAACCGACGGGCAACCTCGACCCGGCGACGAGCGAGGGCATCATGGCGCTGCTTGCCGAGATCAACGACACCGGCACGACGGTTGTCATGGCGTCGCACGACCATCGCGTCGTCAACGCGATGCGCCGTCGCGTGATCCAGCTCGACCGCGGTGTCATCGTGCGCGACCAGGAGCGCGGAGTGTACGAGTGATGCTCACCCGTATCGGTTACGCACTGCGTGAAACGTGGGCGAGCTTCCGCCGCAACCTCACGCTCACTATGGCCGCCGTGCTCACATCGGCGATCGCACTGTTGCTCGTCGGGGCAACGTTCCTCATTCAGCGTGCATTCGAGAACCTTCTGGTTCAGTGGCGCGGCGACGTGGCGATGATCGTCTTCGTGCGCAGCGATGCCTCACCCGAGCAGGTCGATCTCATCGACCAGACCTTGCGTGCTTCACCCACGGTCATCGACGTGGACAAGTTGCGTTACCTCGACAAAGCCGAGAGTTACGCCGAGGCGCAGCGCATTTTCGTCGGCGATCCCGTCACGCTCAGCCTCCTTACTCCCGAGACAATTCCGACGCAGTTCAAGGTGGTTCCGCGCAGCGACGATCCGGCGCTGGTGCGCAGTCTCGGTGAGCAGTACCGCACGTTGCCCGGTGTCGAGGCCGTGGCGCTCGCCGAGGACGAGTTCGAGGTGATCTCGACCCTGTCGCGCTTCGTGCGCACCGTCACCCTCATCATGTCGCTCATCCTCCTCGTCGTCGCCGTCGGTCTCATCTGGAACACGATCCGCACGGCGATGTTCGCCCGGCGTCGCGAGATCGAGGTGATGAAGCTCGTCGGTGCGACGAACTGGTTCATCCGCGTGCCGTTCATGCTCGAAGGCTTGTTGCAGGGCCTCATCGGTGGTGTCGTCGCCTGCGGTGGCGTGTGGGTGCTCAACGGTGCGTGGACGAACGGCGTTGCGGGCTTCAAGCCGGGTACCGGAATCAGCAGCCTCATCGTTCCCGGTGGCTATCTCGGTGGTGTGATGTTCGCCCTTCTCGCGATCGGTGCGCTCATCGGTGCGATCGGCTCGGCAATCGCCGCCTCGCGCTTCCTCGATGTCTGACGAACACGGCGATGCGATGCCGTCGCTCTTCGACCGCCTCGGCGGGATGCCCTTTTTCGAGCGACTCGTTGCCGCCTTCTACGAGGGAGTGCGCACCGATGGGCCGCTCATCGCCCTGTACCCCGAACCGGACGATCTCACCGGCGCGCGCCGTCGACTCGCCACGTTCCTTGCCCACTATTGGGGTGGGCCCGACGACTATCTCCGCGAGCGCGGGCATCCCCGCCTGCGACTGCGTCACATGCCGTACCTCATTGACGCCGACATGCGCGATCGCTGGTTGCGACACATGGGTGCGGCCGTCGAATCGTGCGTCGCGGATCCGGCGATTCGCGAGGAAATGCTGCGCTACTTCGTGCGCGCCGCCGAACACCTGCGCAACGACACCGGATTGCCGATCACGCCGAGTTCGTACCCGCGCGACTAGCGCAGGGCCCAGCAGGCGATCGCGCTCGCCGCGGCGACGTTCAGCGAGTCGACCCCGGAGTGCATCTCGATGCGCACGCGCATCGAGCAGGCGTCGAGGATCTCGTCGGACAACCCGTGCCGTTCCGAGCCGAGAAGAATGAGGCGTCGCGCAGCGGCGGGCAATGACACGCTCGACAACGGTGTCGCATCGGCGCGGGGCGTGAGCGCGATCGTCGTCACGTCACGATCGCGCAGCGACTGGATGAATTCACCCACGTCGGGTACCCGTGTGTGGCGCACGCCGAACGCGGTGCCCATTGCGACGCGCAACGATCGGCGGGAGAACGGGTCGGCACCGTTCTCGTCGAGAAACAGTGTGTCCCAGCCCATTGCCGCTGCGTTGCGCACGATCGAGCCGACGTTGACGGGATTGTCGACGTTGTCGGCGAGGATGCCGCGGGTGAACGACGCGGCGAGTTCGGTCCACGCCGGCGGTTCGGGGCGGATGAAGAGCGCGAGCACGTCGAGCGGAACGCCCACTCCGGTCACCCGGCGGCGAACCTCGTCATCGGCGCGGAACGAATATGCCTCATAGCCCGATGCGAACTCTGCGAGGCGCCGCTCGCCCTTGTCGCTGCACAACACGAGCACCGGCGTGCACCCGGCGGCGAGTGCGCGTTCGGTGACGAGATCGCCCTCGGCGATGAAGAGCGGACCTTCGGCGCGCCGTTGGATCCGACCCGTGAGACGACGCTCGCGCCAGCCGAAGGGTGCGAGTCGCGGGTCGTCCGCCGACTCGATCGTCAGAAGTGCCAGGGGTACTTCGACCAATCGGGGTCGCGCTTCTGCAGGAATGCATCGCGACCTTCCTGGGCTTCGTCGGTCATGTACGCGAGACGCGTCGCCTCGCCGGCGAACAGTTGCTGCCCGACGAGACCGTCGTCGATGAGGTTGAACGAGAACTTCAGCATGCGTTGCGCCGTGGGGCTCTTGCCGTTCACTTCGCGTGCCCATTCGAGGGCGGTGCGCTCGAGATCGTCGTGATCGACGACGGCGTTCACCATGCCCATGTCGTGCGCTTCCTGTGCGTCGTACTCGCGGCCGAGGAAGAAGATCTCGCGGGCGAACTTCTGTCCGACCATGCGGGCGAGGTACGCAGAGCCGTATCCGCCGTCGAAACTGGCGACGTCGGCATCGGTCTGCTTGAACCGCGCGTGCTGGCGACTGGCGATGGTGAGGTCGCACACGACGTGCAGGCTGTGTCCGCCACCCACCGCCCATCCCGGCACGACGCAGATGACAACTTTTGGCATGAAGCGGATGAGTCGCTGCACCTCGAGAATGTGCAGTCGCCCCGTACGTGCCGCGTCGATCGACGACGCATCGGTGCCGTCGGCATAGCGGTAGCCGTCGCGACCGCGGATGCGTTGGTCACCACCCGAGCAGAAGGCCCAACCGCCGTCCTTCGGCGACGGGCCGTTGCCGGTGATGAGCACGCAACCGACATCCGGTGACGTGCGCGCATGTTCGAGAGCGGTGAACAACTCGTCGACGGTGCGCGGGCGGAACGCATTGCGCACTTCGGGACGGTTGAAGGCGATGCGCACCGTTCCCTGATCGACGGCACGGTGGTAGGTGACGTCGGTGAACGAGAAGCCGGGAACCGGCGTCCATGCGGCGGGGTCGAACAGGGGAGAAGGAGAGCCTTGAGTCACGACTTCAGTGTGGCAGCCCGTGACGCGTATTCGGGTCGCGCAGCGAGAAAGCGCCGTTCCCAGTCGGCGCTCTGGGTGTCGGACTGCTGCTTCGTCGTCGGAGACGGAACGACGTCGAGTTCGACCCCGACGGTCGCCAGTACGCGTCGCACGGTCGCGTCGTGATCGCGCACGAGCTCGTCGAAGCTCACGTCGAGCGGCATGATGCCCCGCGTCGTGAAGTATCCCTCCCAGCCGCGGTTGCCGGCATCGATGTGATGGAGTGCGGCGACGATCGCCGCCTCGTCGTAGGTCGCCTCACCCCGCTCCTGCATCCAGCTGTTCCAGCTCTCCGTTTGTGCCGCACGCACATAGGAGATGGCTTGGCGGATTTCGTTGGAGCGGCGGATGCGCACCCACGAGACCGGCGCACCCCAGAAGTCGAGGTCGCGCCCCTCGTCGAGCATCGTCTCGACGAGTTGGTTCCAGTGCACCTTCAGACCGAATACTCCGTTGGATGTGACGTGACGTGCCGCGACGCCGTGCAGGTAGCGCTCGAACGATGCGCGGGAGTACAAACCCACGTGTCGCACCGGTGCACGGCGCAACAGCTTGCGCGCGGCGATCTCGATGCGTCCGCGCAGCGAGAATTGCGGATCTCCGATTTCCTCGCGCAAACGTGTGAAGTTGTCGGCGTGGAGATTGAGGATCTCGATCGGATGTCCGGCCGCCGCCGTTGCGCGCAGGATGCTGCACAGCAAAGTCGATCCGGTGCGTTGCACCGATGCGATCGCCAGTACGCGACGAATGTCGCCGTGATTCGTCACTTCGCCAAGACTACGCATCGCGCCCCTGCTAAGGTCGGCACGTCGCCACGCACCGCATCACCCCCCACGATCGCAGCGAGATGAACGTGCCATGAAGGACAATTTCCCCTCGTGATTGCGCTGATCGCGGCCCACTTCGTCGTTGCGGCGCTGTTGTTGTCGCCGCTGCGCCGTCGGCCGGTCATCGGGGCGGTACTCGGCATCGCCGTCACGCTGTCGACGGCGGTCGTCGCTCTCGTGCGCGGGCGCGACGGTGTCGTGTCGGAGCGCGTCGAGTGGATCTCTGCGCTCGGGCTCGGCATCGACGTCTCTCTCGACGGCTTCGGCGTGCTCATGACGGTCATCGTCGCCGTGCTCGGCGCCGGCGTGCTCACGTACTCGATTACCTACTTCGACCACGACGGCACGTACGCGCGGTTCGTCGGCTTGTTCGTCGCCTTTGCCGGTGCGATGACGGGTCTCGTCGTCGCGGGCGATCTCTTCACGATGTTCGTCTTCTGGGAGCTCACGTCGGTGTGCTCGTTCCTGCTCATCGGGCTCAACGACGGCTCGCCGAGCGCGCGCACGTCGGCGGTGCGGGCGCTGCTCACCACCGGTCTCGGCGGTTTGTGTCTCCTCGCCGGCGTCGTCGTGCTGCAACTCGAATTCGGCACGACGCGCTTCGCCGACCTTGCCGGTGTGGCACAGGCGGGAGGGGCAGTAAACGCCGCGGTCATCCTCGTGCTCCTTGGTGCCTTCACGAAGTCGGCGCAGATGCCGTTCAGCTTCTGGTTGCCCGGCGCGATGGCGGCACCCACGCCGGTGAGCGCCTATCTCCACTCCGCCACCATGGTGAAAGCGGGAATCGTGCTCGTTGCGCGTCTCGCACCGGTACTCGCCGACGTGTTCGTGTGGCGCTGGTGGGTGGTCATCGCCGGGTCGTTGACGATGCTCGTCGGCGGCATCAATGCCATGCGTCAGACCGATGCGAAACTGCTTCTCGCGCACAGCACCGTGTCGCAGCTCGGATTCCTCACCCTGCTCGTCGGTATCGGCACGTCGACGGCGACGTACGCGGGTGTCGCGCATCTTCTCGCCCATGCCGTGTTCAAGGCCGCGCTGTTCCTCGGTGTCGGTGTCATCGATCACGAGACGGGAACTCGCGACATCTCGGTGATGCGCGGTGTGGCGCGTCGACTGCCGGTCACCGCCGTGGCGATGGTGCTCGCCGCCGCATCGATGGCCGGCGTCATGCCGCTGCTCGGCTTCGTGACAAAGGAGAAGGCACTCGTCGCATTGCTGAAGGACATCGGTGCACCCGGGACCGTGGCGCTCGTCGGAGTCGTCGTCGGCTCGGTCCTTTCGGTGGCGTACAGCGTGCGCCTGTTGCGCGGTGTGCTCGCCCCCGACCGGGGTGACGCACATTCCCACGAGTCCGGTGATGACGCTCATCATCACGTACACGGATCGCCGGCAGCGCAATGGGCACTGCAAGGGCCCGTCGTCGTGCTCGCCGCCGCCTCGCTTGTCGGCGGGTTCTTTGCCGGGCGGGTGGGTGAGTGGGTCGGCGCTGCGTCACGCTCGCTCGACGACAAGGCCTCGTACGAGCTCGTGCTGTGGCCCGGGGTGAACACCGCATTCCTCATCTCGGTGGCAGTCGTCATTGTCGGTGCGATCGTCGGTATGCGCGTTCCGTTGCGCAAGTTCGAGTCACGCGGGGTCGGTGAGCGGGCCTTCGACGCGACGTACGACGGCGCGATCGCCGCTTCGAAGCGTCTCACCGCCGTGACCCAGTCGGGTTCGTTGCCCGCATACGTTGCCGCCGTCGTCGCGGTGGTCGGTGCCGCCGTCGTCACCGCACTCGTTCAGGGAGCGAGCATCTCCAACGTCGTCCTCGTCGCCGACGATCCGTTGCGCATCGTCATCGTCGCGCTCACCGTCGTCATGGCGATCGGAGTTCTCGTCGTGCCGTACCGGTTCGCAGCGGCGTTGCTGCTCGGCGGGGTCGGTTTCGGGGTGGCGATGCTCTTCGTCGGTTACGGTGCGCCCGACCTCGCGCTCACGCAGTTGCTCGTCGAGACGCTCACGATCATCGTGTTCCTCCTCGCACTGCGATCGATGCCGCGTCGATTCGCAGCGTCGTCGCGCTGGGCGCCCGCATCGGTGCGACTCGCCATTTCTGCGATCGTCGGCGTCGCCGTGCCGCTGTTTGCGACCGCGGTCATTGCCGCCCGTCGTGCGCCGTCGGTGGCGGGCGACTATCTGGCGCTGTCCGAGCCGCAGGCGGGGGGCCGCAACGTCGTCAACGTCATCCTCGTCGACTTCCGCGGATTCGACACGCTCGGTGAGATCACTGTGCTCGCCATGGCGGCGCTCGGCGTGGCGAATCTCGTGCGCATGGCCCTGCGCCGACGCGACACATCGGTGGTGGAGGAACGATCGTGACGTTCCGTCGATCGGCAATCCTCGAGGAGCTCGTCGAGCGGTGGTTGGTGAAGGTTGCCGTTCTCGTGTCGGTGTACGTGACGTTCCGCGGTCACAACGCCCCGGGCGGCGGCTTCGCCGGTGGGCTCATCGTCGGGGCGGCATTCGTCCTGCGCCACCTCACCGGGGCGCCGTTGCGCGTTCGCGGTCGCGTCATCGAGCATCCAGCCCGTCTGCTCGGGGCGGGCCTGCTGCTTGCGGTTGCCACGGCTGCGGCGCCGGTGCTCATCGGCGAGTCCACGCTCGAGTCGCACATCTGGAAGCTCGACGTTCCGCTGATCGGGGAAGTGAAACTCGTGTCGTCGACGTTCTTTGATCTCGGCGTCTACTTCGTCGTCATCGGCGTGATCCTCATGATCCTGCTCTCGCTCGGTGACGACGGTGCGCGGGTGATGGCCGACGACGGGCGGTCCGGGTCGTGAGCGTGTCGATCATCGTTCTCGTCGGCGTTCTCTTCGCCATCGGCACATACCTCATCATGGAGCGTTCGCTCACCCGCATCGCCCTCGGCGTCGGCGTTCTCGGCAACGGTGTGAATCTGCTCATCGTCGCCGCCGGTTCGGCACCCGGTGACGCACCGATCATCGGGCGTGCCGGGGAAACCACCGATCCGCTCCCGCAGGCACTCGTACTCACGGCGATCGTCATCGGCTTCGGTCTCGTGTCGTTCATCCTCGCACTGGCCTGGCGTTCGTGGACGATCACCGACGACGACGAGGTGGAGGACGACCTCGAGGACCGGCTCATTGCCCGCCGCTCCGATTCGCGCGCGAAATCCGGGGACGCACCGCATCGTGAGGACGTGTCGTGACGAACGCGCTGCTTGCCGCACCGATCCTCGTCCCGCTCGCCGCCGGTGCGTTGTCGATCGTCGTCCGCCGACTCGTCGTGCAGCGCATCGTGAGTTTCGTCGCCCTCGGCATCGCACTGGCGGCAGCCGTGACGACGCTCGTGCGGGCGGTGGCGCCGGGTGACATCCAGGTGACTCGTCTCGGGGGCTGGCCGGCACCGATTGCCATCACCCTCGTTGCCGACCGCTTGGCCGCCATTCTCGTCGTCGTTGCCCTGGTCGTCGTCACGATCGTGCTCGTGTTCGCGATCGGACAACGTGCATCCGACGAGCATTCGTGGTTCTACCACCCGACGTACATGGTCATTGCTGCGGCGATTTCTCAGGCATTTCTCGCCGGAGACTTGTTCAACCTGTTCGTTGCATTCGAGATCATGCTCATGGCGAGCTACGTACTGCTCACCCTCGAGGGCAGGGACGAGCAGATCAAGGCGGGCACCACGTACGTCGTGCTCAACGTGCTCGAATCGCTCGTGTTGCTCACGGCAATCGGTCTCATCTTCGCGGCGACCGGCACGGTGAGCATGGCCGAGTTGCCCGAGCGACTTGCGGCATTGCCGCCTCCCGTGGCGACGGGTTTGCAACTGCTTCTCCTCGTCGCATTCGGCATGAAGGCTGCCGTGTTCCCGCTGTTCTTCTGGCTGCCCGATGCGTATCCGGCTGCACCGAGTTCGGTGACCGCGGTGTTCGCCGGACTGTTGACCAAAGTGGGTGTGTACTGCATCATGCGCACGCAGACCTTGTTGTTTCCCGATGCCCTCGGTGATCTCGTGCTGTGGATCGGCGCGGCGACCATGCTCGTCGGTGTCATCGGTGCCATCTCACACCATGACATGAAGCGAGTGCTCTCGTTTCACATCGTCAGCCAGATTGGATACATGGTGTTCGGTATCGGCGTGGGTGGTGCCGCTGCGCTTGCTGCGACGGCGCTATATCTCGTACACCACATCCCCGTGAAAACGTCGCTTTTCCTCGTCGAGGGGATCATGGAGCGCGATTCGGGCAGCAGTTCGTTCGACAACGTCGGTGGTTTGTCGCGACGGTCACCGATGTTCGCCGTGCTGTTCATGCTCCCGGCGCTCAGCCTCGCCGGAATCCCGCCGCTCTCCGGTTTCGTTGCCAAGTTCCTCGTCGTGCGAGCCGGCATCGACGGTGGTCACTTCGTCGTCGCCGGTATCGCCATTTTCGTCAGTGCACTCACGCTCACGTCGATGGTGAAGATCTGGGTGAACGCTTTCTGGGGTGAGGTCGAGCCGGCATCGCGCACCGCCGTCAGGGGAGTGCTGCGCCATCATCCGACCATGGCAGCGGCAACCGTTGCACTCGTCGCCGTCACGCTCGTCATCGCCGTCTTCAGCGGACCGCTCTACGACTTCGCGCTCGATGCCGCGCGCGAGATGACGAATCCCGCAACGTACGTTTCGGCGGTGAGGGGTACACCGTGATCCCGCGCTCGCTCGCCCTGCTCGTCATGTGGGTTGCGCTGTGGGGCGAGGTGTCGGTCGCCAACGTCGCCTCGGGCGTCATCGTCGTCGGGCTCATTCACTGGCTGTTCGCCGAGCGCGCACGAGAGACGCACCGCCTGCGCCCGTGGAATGCGGTGAAGACGGGTGCCTTCGTCGCCCGCAGCCTCGTCGCGTCGAGCGCGCGGGTCGTGCTCGCCGTCGTCGCACCGACTTCCGCCCGAACGTCGACTCGCGTGCTCACGGTGCAGCTGCAGTCCGGCTCGCGGTTCGTCGGCGCGATCGTCGCCAACTTCATCACCCTCACGCCGGGCACCATGACGCTCGAGTTGAACGATTCGCTCACCCTGCACGTGCACGTACTCGGTGACGTCGAACCGGACGCTTTCCGACTTGAGATCCTCGATCTCGAGCGGCGCGTTGCATCCGCCGTCACCATCGTTCGCAGGGAGGCCGCATGATCGTGGCCGTATCAACGACCGTCCTCGACTCCGCGATTCTCGGGGTGCTGGCCGTGGCAGCCGTGCTCGTCGTCGTGCGGATCGTGCGTCCCGGATCGCTCGGCGACCGGGCCGTCGCCTTGGACACCCTCACGGCCGTCATCACGTGCGGACTGCTCGTCGTGGCCGCGCGCACCGGCGACGGGCTGCAGCTCGACCTCGCGGTCGTGCTCGGGCTGCTCGGGTTCCTCACGTCGGTGACGGTCGCCCGGTTCATCGAGGCGCGCCGCGGAGATCACCATGACTGACGTGCTCACGACCGTGCGTGACGTCGTATCGGTGGCCCTGTTCGCCGTCGGCGCGCTGCTCGCCCTCGTCGCATCGATCGGGCTGCACCGATTGGGCGACACCCGCGCGCGGATGCACGCCGCGACGAAACCGGCCACCCTCGGCGTGGTGTGCTGCGGCCTTGCCGCCGCCCTGCAACTTGCGTACTTCAGCGACGTGACGAAGATTGTCGTCATCGTCGTGCTGCAGCTCGTCACCGCCCCCGTGGGTGCCCACGTGCTGGGCCGTGCCGTCGGCGAAGATGGCGACGGGGGAGGACGCTCATGACCGTGCAGCACACACCGAACCGCTTCACCGCGCGCACGGCGATCGTCACCGGAGCCGGGTCGGGAATCGGTCGGGCCACCGCGGTGCGGCTCGCCGCCGAAGGTGCACGACTCGTCGTCACCGACGTGAGCGCGCAGCGCCTCGACGATCTGCGCGCCGAACTCGGAGGCGCCGTCGTTGCGTCGGTCGTCGGCGATATCAGCGAGCAGTCGACCGTCGATGCGTGCGTGGCCGCCTGCAACGGCACCGTTCATCTCTTGGCGAACGTCGCCGG
>Ga0169931_10001198_pt1 | contig 42917 bp, 43 predicted proteins | sample Kivu_15m_20L_FD_129675 | JGI IMG/M metagenome (GOLD analysis project Ga0169931, IMG submission 129675) | Freshwater microbial communities from Lake Kivu, Western Province, Rwanda to study Microbial Dark Matter (Phase II) - Kivu_15m_20L... | ecosystem: Environmental > Aquatic > Freshwater > Lake... | reverse complement strand
GTGGTCCGACGGCCGGGTGACGCCGACGCGCCCGGGCGGACGACGGCCCACACGGCGATGGTCGGCACGACCGCCGCCACCTGCGCCGGGAGCACGATCGGCGCGACGATCCCGGCGACCCGGTCGGCCGCGAGGAGTTGCTGCACGGCCCGCACGATCGCACCGGCGTGGTCGGCCCCTGCGGGGTCGATGAGCACGAGAGCGACCTCGGGCCGCCGCGCCGACGCGGCGAGCAGATCACCGACCGCGTCCCCGAGCGCGTGCGCGGGGTCGGGGTGCGCCGACCAGGCGAGGGCGGTCGTCGTCACCCGATGGGCGGCAGCAGGGTGAAGGGGACCACGGTCCTCGGACCGGCGTCGATCCTGCAGTGAGCCTCGATGGTGCCCGGCTCGGAGAAGGTGATCTCCGGCCGCACGAGCTGCCGACCGAACCGGCCGGGCTCGATCTGGAGGGGCTGCACGTTCCGGGCGACCTCGACGCCGTCGCGGAAGAACTCCACGGTGAGGGCCGAGAACCCCTGGTGATCCGTGGGACAGTGGACGAGGACGACGAGATGCGCCGCCCAGACGTAGGGAAGTGGTTGGGGCGCCACGGCGGAGAACTGGACGCCGAGGAGGTCGATCCGGGTCGACGGTCCGGCCGCCTGGCGCATCTGGATGTCGTCGAGGAACAGGGCGGCGAGAATGTGCACGGGGCGAGGCTACCGACCGGGGTCTAGGGTCGGCGGCCATGGACGGCTACGAGCAGATCCGGTACGAGGTGGCCGGGGGAACGGCGCACATCACCCTCGACCGCCCGGAGAAGCGGAACGCGATCACGTTCCGGATGCAGGAGGAACTGCACCATGCGCTCTGGGACGCCGACGACGACACCGAGGTGCACTCGGTGGTCATCCGCGGGGCCGGGACGTGCTTCTCGGCGGGGTACGACCTGCTCGGGGCGCCGCCGCTCGCCGAGGGGCGCCGAGGCGTGCGGTCCTTCGACGACGACGCCTGGCAGCTCGAACGCTCACAGCGTCTCCGGATGGCGATCTTCGACATGCACAAGCCCGTCATCGCGCAGGTGCACGGGTGGTGCCTCGCCGGCGGGTGCGACATCGCGCTGCTGTGCGACATGGTGATCGCTGCGGAGGACGCCCGGTTCGGGTTCCCGCCTGCCCGTGACCTCGGAGCGTTGCCGACGAACTTCTGGCTCTACCACGTGGGCCCGCAGTGGGCGAAGCGGCTCATGCTGACGGGTGACTCCGTGACCGGCGCCGAGGCCCAGCAGCTCGGTCTGGTCCTCAAGGCCGTCCCCTCCGCCGACCTCGCCGACGAGGTCGACGGCCTCGCGGCGCGTCTCGCCATGATCGACACCGACCTGTTGGCGGCCAACAAGCGGATCGTGAACCTGGGCATGGAGCTCATGGGTGCACGGACCCTGCAACGGCTCTCGGCGGAGAACGACGCGCGCGGGCACCTCGCCTCGACGGCGATGGAGCAGTTCCGGAGGAACGTGAAGGAGAAGGGGCTCCGGGCGACGCTCGCCGAACGCGACGCGCGGTTCGGCGACGGGCGCGCCCGCGTGAACGGGCCGGAGCGGCGCGACGAGCGCGGCTACCTGATCGAGGACTGACGCCGGGTCAGAAGTACCAGGGGAAGCGGGACCAGTCCGGCGTCCGCTTCTCGAGGAAGGCGTCCCGGCCCTCGACCGCCTCGTCGGTCATGTAGGCCAACCGGGTCGCCTCACCGGCGAAGATCTGCTGGCCGACGAGGCCGTCGTCGATCAGGTTGAAGGAGTACTTGAGCATCCGCTGCGCGGTCGGCGACTTGCCGTTGATCCGCCGGCCCCAGTCGAGCGCGACCCTCTCGAGCTCGGCGTGGGGGACGACCCGGTTGACCGCACCCATGCGGTGCATCGTCTCGGCGTCGTACTCCTCCGCGAGGAAGAAGATCTCCCGGGCGAACTTCTGGCCGACCATGCGGGCGAGGTAGGCGGAACCGAACCCGCCGTCGAAGCTGCCGACGTCGGCGTCGGTCTGCTTGAACCGAGCGTGCTCGAGCGAGGCGACGGTGAGGTCGCTCGTGACGTGGAGCGAATGGCCACCCCCGGCGGCCCAACCGTTGACCACGCAGATCACGACCTTGGGCATGAAGCGGATGACGCGCTGCCACTCGAGGATGTGGAGCCGGCCGGCCCGTGCCGGATCGATCGTGTCGGCGGTGCTGCCCTCCGCATAGCGGTAGCCGTCACGCCCACGGATCCGTTGGTCGCCGCCGGAACAGAACGCGTGGCCGCCGTCGCGCGGGGATGGGCCGTTGCCCGTGAGCAGCACGCAGCCGACGTCGGGGGTCATGCGCGCGTGGTCGAGCGCCCGGTAGAGCTCGTCGACGGTATGGGGTCGGAACGCGTTGCGGACCTCGGGGCGATCGAAGGCGATCCGCACGGTGCCGTGGTCGACGGCCCGGTGGTAGGTGATGTCGGTGAAGTCGAACCCGGGCACCCCGCGCCAGGCGGCAGGGTCGAAGGTGTCCGAGACGTCGGGGAGGCTGCTCATCGTCTGTGACCCTAACGCCGCATCCCGGTGCCACGACGAACGCAGCCGGCAAGGCTGTCACCGCCGCCTGTGCGCGCACCGTTTAGGCTCCCGAACCGTGATTGCAGCGACCTCCTCGACGCTCTCCGAGGCCGAATCCAAGGCAGTTCTGGCCCGGTACGGCATCCCGTTCCCCCGGGAGGAGCTGGTCCCCGACGCCGTCGCCGCCGGTGCCGCCGCCGAGCGCCTCGGGTTCCCGGTGGTGGTGAAGCTCAACGGCGACCGGATCGCCCACAAGACCGAGCGGGGGCTCGTTCGTCTCCGGCTCACCGATCGCGCGGCGGTGGAGCAGGCGGCGTCGGAGCTGCTCGCGAAGGCCACCCCCGAGGACGGTCCGGTCGAGGTCCTCGTCGCCCAGATGCTCCAAGGGAACCGGGAGCTCATCGCCGGTGTGGCGCAGGACCCGCAGTTCGGGCCGACGGTGGTGCTCGGGGTGGGTGGGGTGCTCGCCGAGGCACTCGCCGACGTGTCGATCCGACTCGCACCCCTCACCGCGTCCGATGCGCTCGAGATGCTCGACGACCTGCGGACCCAGGCGCTGCTCGGTCCGTTCCGTGGCGAGCCGGCGGTCGACCGGGACGCCGTCGTGACCGTGCTGCTGGCGCTCGCTGACGCCGCAATGGATCCGGAGATCCGATCGGTCGACCTGAACCCGCTCATCGTCGTCGACGGCCGCCCGGTGGCTGTGGACGCGCTCGTCGAGGTGGCATCCGCATGACCCGACCCACCGCCGAACAGTTCCAGGCCCTCTTCGATCCCCGTGGGGTCGTGGTGGCGGGTGCGTCGAGCCACCCCGGCAAGTTCGGGTTCGTGAGCCTGCACAACGTGCTCGCCGGCGGGTACGAGGGGCGGGTCTTCGCCACCAACCGGGACGGAGGGTCGATACTCGGGATCCCGACGATCCCGACGCTCGCCGAGTTGCCCGATGGCGCTGCGGACCTGTGCATGGTCTGCACGCCCAAAGGTGCTGCAGCCGACGTGCTGCGTGACGGGGCGTCGCGTGGGGTGAAGGCCTTCTTCTTCACCACGGCCGGCTACGGCGAGTCCGGGCCCGAGGGGCGTCGGGACGAGGAGGATCTCGTGGCCCTCGCCCGTGAACTCGGCGTGCTCGTGGCCGGCCCGAACGGCCAAGGGCTCGTGTCGACCCCGGCGCGCCTCTGCGCGCAGATCGTCGGGCCGAACCCGGTGCGCGGTCACATCGGTGCGGCGAGCCAGTCGGGCAACCTCGTCTCCTCGTTCATGAACCTCGCGTCGTCATCCGGCGTCGGGATCTCACGGGGCATCTCCGCCGGGAACGCCGCGATGGCGTCGGTCGTCGACTACCTCGACTGGTTCTCGAACGACCCGGAGACGAGTGTCGGGCTCGCGTACCTCGAGGGGGTGGGCGAGGACGGGCGTGGCTGGTTCGAACGCATGCGATCGATCACGACCCGTATGCCGGTCGTGGTCTACAAGGGGGGCGCGACAGCGGGTGGAGCACGGGCGGCAGCGAGCCACACCGGCTCGCTGGCGAGCGACGACCGGGTCTTCGACGGGGCGTGCCGCCAAGCGGGTGTGACCCGGGCGGCAACGGTCGAGGAGGCCTTCGACACCGCTGCGTCGTTCGCCACGCAACCTCTGCCGAAGGGACCTCGGGTGGTGGTGGTGACCACGGCCGGCGGCTGGGGAGTCGTCACCGCCGATGCGATCGCGGGGTCGGATCTCGAGCTGGTCGCCCTGCCCGACGATCTCCGCCGGTCGATCGACACGAAGCTACCGCCCCGATGGAGCCGCTCGAACCCCGTGGACCTTGCCGGTGCGGAGACGAGGGACACGATCCCCGAGGTGCTCGAGCTGGTCGCAGCGCACCCCGACGTCGACGCGGTGATCCTCCTCGGCGTCGGCATCCAGTCGAACCAGGCGAAGATCAACAAGACGGGACGCTTCTACCCCGATCACGGGCTCGAGCGGATCGTCGACTTCCACGAGCGGCAGGACGCGCGCTACGCCCGCACCGCAGCCGACGTGTCGGTCTCGACGGGGAAGCCCGTCCTGGTTGCGAGTGAGCTCGCCGTTGCCGACCCGACGAATCCCGGACCGGCGACGGTGCGGGAGACCGGCCGGTACTGCTATCCGACGCCGCAACGAGCGGTGAGGGCGATGCACCACATGTGGCGGCACGCTCGTCGCCTCGAGCGCGGATGAGTCGAGGTCGGGGCCCCGCAGTTCTCGGGGCGGTCGCTACGCTCCTCCTGCTCGTCGGCCTGCTCGGAGCACGCACCGGTGGTGCGGAACCGCCCGGGCCCGTTCCGGAGCCGGCGGCGGGTCCGATGACGCCCGTTCTGTCTGCACGGAGGCTCCCATCCGTGCTCGTCGAGCCGGGCCGGCGTGCGCAGTTCGCCCCGGCCCTCGACGAGCTCGCGGTGAACGTCCCCGTCGAGACGACCTGCGTGCTCGCCGTCGTCGAAGGCGGACCGACTCTCCTCGACCGCAACGCTGCGACCCTGCTGCGTCCTGCCTCGAACCAGAAACTTCTCACGGCCTACGCCGTTCTCGCAGAACCCGCCCTCGGGCCTGACTTCCGGTTCCGCACCACCTTCGAGACGACGGCCCGGGTCGTGAACGGGGTGTTGCAGGGCGACCTCCACGTGATCGGTTCGGGCGATCCGGTGCTCGTGACCGAGGACTACGCCGCGACGTCGGCGGAACTCGCCGCGGTGCGGACACCGGCGGAGGGTCTCGTCGATGTGCTCCGTGCGGCGGGCGTGCAGCGGATCGCCGGGCGACTGCTCGCGGACGAGTCCCGCTACGACAACGTTCGCTACCACCCGAACTGGCCGGAGAGCCTGATCGCGCAGGACGTCGCCGGCCCCCAGTCCGCCTTCCTCGTGAACCACGGGTTCCTCACCGTGCCCGATGGTGCGCCGTCCTCGCCCTGGGCGGCCCGCTCCGACGAGCCGGCTGCGGCGAGCGCAGCACGTCTCGTACAGGTGCTCGCCGACGGCGGCATCGCGGTGGACGGCGGGGGTGGTGCGGCGCCTGCTCCACCGGGCCGACGGGTGGTCGCGTCGCTGACCTCACCCGCGATGCGGGACATCGTCGGGTACCTGCTCCGGACGAGCGAAAACACCGTCGCGGAGTTGCTGCTGAAGGAGCTCGGTGTCGTCGCTGCGGGCACCGGATCGACGGTGGCGGGCGCGGCCGCGGTGCTCGAGCGGCTCCGGGCGGACGGGTTCGCGGTGGACGGTGTGGTGGTGAGCGACGGCTCCGGACTCGACGACGGGTCGCTCCTCACCTGTCGGCTGCTCGACGCAGTGATCGCGCGTTCGGGGCGTCGGTCGCCGCTGGTGGAGGGCCTCGCCGTCGCCGGGGTGTCGGGCACGATGCGGCGTCGGCTCGCAGGTACCGACGGAGAGGGCCGAATTCACGCGAAGACCGGCACGATGGGATCGATCACCTCCCTCGCCGGTGTCGTCGACGGCCACGACGGGTCGGTGGTTCGGTTCGCGATCATCGCCAACGACGGGAACGCGAACGGCTCGAAATACCTCGAGGACCGGTTAACGCTCGCCATGGCGATCTTCGACCCGGGGCCGCCCCTCGACCGGATCGGTCCACGGGGATGACGCGACGGCTGCCGATGTTCCCGCTCGGGACGGTTCTACTTCCGGGGGAACGGCTGCCGCTGCACGTCTTCGAACCCCGCTACCGTGCGCTCGTGGCCGACGTCCGGGACGACGAAGGGACGTTCGGGGTGGTGCTCATCGAGCGCGGCAGCGAGGTCGGCGGCGGTGACGTGCGCACCGATGTCGGCACGGAGGTCGCCCTCGAGGCTGCGGAGCAGTACCCGGATGGACGCTGGGGCCTCGTCGTTCTGGGCGTGCAGCGGATCCGGGTCGTGGCATGGGAGCCGGATGCGCCCTACCCGTGTGCCCAGGTGACGGCCTTCGAGGACCTCGACGGTGCGGCGACGTGCCCGGCGGAGGTGCTCCAGTCCCTCGACGGGTCGGCCCGTCGGGTGCTCGCGCTCGCGACGGAGGCGGGCCTCGCGGTCGCACCGACGACGTTCGAGCTGCCCTCCGGCGACGTCGACGCCCTGTGGTACCTGGCCTCCCTCGTACCGCTGGGCGCCTTCGACCGACAGCGAGTCCTCGCAGCGGACAGCGCCGTTCGCCGTGCCGCCGTGCTCGCGGACGTCCTCGACGACGTCGAGGGAGCGCTCCGGCACCGGCTCGCCGGCCGCGACGACGCCTGAGGTTTGCCACCTGCGCTCTTCTCGGCAAGGCTTGTCGGGTCGGAAGGAGGACTCGTGGCTCGTGCGGACTCGTCGCCGACCGATGTGGTGAAGGATCTCCGGGACCTCCTCGTCGCCTATGCGCGGCAGGAGACCCTCGATCCGTTGCGCGCGCTCGGTCGCTACCTGGCGTTCGGGTTGATCGGCTCGCTCCTCGTCGCCCTGGGTGGCGTCTTCCTCGTGGTCGGGGTGTTGCGCCTGCTGCAGGACGGCACCGGTGGTGCGTTCGACGGCGGTTGGTCCTTCGCCCCGTACCTCATCGTGCTGGTCCTCGTGCTCATCGCCGTCGGAGCGCTGGGCGCGGTCGTGGCTCGCACCCGGTCCGAGAACCTCGGGAGCAGATGAGCATGGTCCACCAGGACGGGAACGGTCGGATCGACCGGGCGGCGATCGAGGCGAAGTTCCGTGAGGTCCAGGACGACCTGACGGCGACGGTGCAGGGTGCCCGGCAACGTGCGGTCGTCATTGGTGGCATCGCTGCGACGGTGGCGATCGTGGCGGTCTACGTGCTCGGGCGTCGCTCCGGACGACGGCGGTCGACCGTCGTCGAGATCCGCCGGCTCTGATCGATGGGTCTGACGACTCGCCTCGCCCGGCCGATCCTCGGTGCCCTCCGCAGGGACCCGCGACGAAGGGTGCTTCTCACCGTCGCGGGAGTTGCGTGGCGGCTCTGGCGTCGTCGCAGCGGGCGGCGTTCCGAGGTGATCTACCGAACGACGCTGCGGAGCGGTCGACATCTCGATGTCTCGACGTCGGATCCGCTCCCTCGGCGAATCGGCTCGCGCCGTCTCCGCCGGGAGGTCGCAGCGGCCCTGCGAGCGGACCACCGACGGTGACGGCTTCCGGCGGACCTGCCCAGGACGCCAGACTGTGCCCATGAGGATCCTGCTGCGGAACCCGCGCCGTGAGGTCGAGATCCGTGGACCGCGATCGGTCGCCGGGGTGCTCAACGATCTCTCCGTCGAGCGGTCGTCCGTGCTCGTGATCCGGAACGGGACGCTCGTCCCGGGGGATGAGATGCTCGCGGACGAGGACGAGATCGAGATCCGGCCGGTGATCTCGGGCGGGATGGGCCGCCCGGAGGGTCCGACGTGAAGTGTCGGGTCTGCCGCGGCTCGGCGGTGATCGACGTCCCGCGGCACAACGCCAACTTCTGTGCCGAGCACTTCCTGCGGCTCTGCCGTGACCAGACCCGCAAGGCGATCGAGGCCTTCGACATGATCGCCCCGGGTGACCGGGTCCTCGTCGCGGTCTCGGGCGGCAAGGACTCGCTGGCGCTGTGGCAGCTCCTCCACGAGCTCGGCCACACGGCCGACGGGCTCTACATCGGACTCGGCATCGGCGCGGGTCCGAAGGGGCGTCCGAACGACGAGGTCGGATACTCCGACGTGTCCGGTGAACACGTCCGTCGCTTCGCAGCGTCGAAGGGATTCCGACTCCTCGAGATTGACGTGCGGGAGGAGCACGGGTTCGACATCCCGACCGCCGCCGCGACGACCCGACGCGTGCCGTGCTCGTCGTGCGGTCTGACGAAGCGCCATCTCTTCGACCGTGCGGCGATCGACGGTGGGTACGACGTGGTCGCAACCGGCCACAACCTCGACGACGAGGCGGCGGTGCTCTTCGGCAACGCGCTGCAGTGGAACACCGACTACCTCGCAAGGCAGGCCCCCGTGCTGCCCGCCGGGAACGGCTTCCCCCGGAAGGTGAAGCCCCTCGTGCGTCTCACGGAACGCGAGACCGCGGCCTACTGCGTCCTGTCCGGGATCGACTACCAGATCGAGGAGTGCCCGCTCGCGGCCGGCAACCGGCACCTCGGGTACAAGGACCTGCTCGACCAGGCGGAGCGCCGTTCGCCGGGGACGAAGCACACCTTCTACTTCGGGTTCCTCGACCGTGCTGCCGAACGCTTCCAGAGCGGCGGCGAGGGCCCCGGAGTAGAGCTCGGTCGCTGCGGCGGTTGTGGGGCACCTACCTCGGAGGAGACCTGTGCGTTCTGCCGGCTGCAGGCCCGCGTGACCGGCGTGGGCGATGTCCCCGTGCGGATCACGAGCACTCCCGGGGTCGGGCGATGAGGAGCGGACCGCTCGTCGTCGGCGATCGGGCGCTGCTGAGCGACCACAAAGGGCGCCGGTACCTCGTGACCCTCACCGAGGGCGGAGAGTTCCACTGCCACACGGGGATCGTCCCGCACGCCGACCTCGTCGGACGCGAGGAGGGGGAGCAGGTCCGCTCCACGCGGGGCGGGTTGTTCCGGGTGCTTCGACCCACGCTGTCGGACTTCGTGCTCGAGATGCCACGGGGCGCCCAGGTCATCTACCCGAAGGACCTCGGCCCGATCCTGATGCTCGCCGACATCTTCCCCGGCGCGAGGGTCCTCGAGTCCGGCATCGGCTCGGGCGCCCTGTCGATGGTGCTGCTGCGGGCAGGGGCCGACGTGGTGGGCTACGAGGTGCGAGCCGACTTCGCGGCGCGAGCCCGCAAGAACGTGACGGCGTTCCTCGGCGAGGAGGTGCTCGAGCGCTACCGCGTGGAGCTGCGGGACTGCTACGAGGGGATCGACGAGACCGACCTCGATCGCGTCGTGCTCGACCTGCCCGAGCCCTGGCAGGTGGTCCCGCACGCAGCCACGGCACTTCATCCGGGCGGGATCATCCTGGCGTACACCCCGACGATCAACCAGGCCGCACAGTTCCGCGAGAGCCTCGCGGAGCACGGGTTCGGCGCGCCGAAGACGGTGGAGATCCTGCAGCGGAGCTGGCACATCGAGGGCATGTCGGTGCGCCCCGACCATCGCATGGTCGCCCACACCGGTTTCCTCTCCGTCGCCCGCCGCTTCGCCTGACGCGGCGATCGGGTCGGGGAGCACGGCAGAATGGGCGCGGTGTCCACGTTCGACGTGACGGTTCTCATCGCCGTGATCGGTGCAGCCTTCGGCGGGTTCCACGCCGGGTTCTGCCGCCGTGCGCTCGGATGGGTCGGGATCGCCGCCGGCGTGGTCGTCGGTGCGCAGCTCGCCCCGTTCGCAGCGCGAGCAGCGGCGTCGGGCGGTCGGGCGGTGCTCGCTTCGGTCGCCTCCGCGACCGTCGTCGGCGCGCTCGTGCTGGGGCGTTGGATGGGCTCGTTCCTCGGCTCGTCGCTCCGCACGGGCTTCCGGACGGGGCTCGGTCGATCGGTCGACGGCGTGCTCGGTGCCCTGCTCGGCGGCGCCCTCGTGCTCGTCGCCGCGTGGTTCGTGACCCCCGTGTTGCGCGCCGGTGGCCCCTACACGACGGGACTCGCGGAGGGGTCGCGCCTCGTGGCCCTCATCGAGGCCGAGGCACCGGAGGCGCCGGATCCTCTGCGTGTGGTGCGGAGCCTCGGCGGCGAGCGTCGTTGGTCGGAGCTGCTCGCAGCACTCGCCGAGCAGGAACCGGCCGAACCCCCCGTCGGCGTCGTGATCGCACCGGAGGTGGTCGACGTCGCACGTGCTGCGACCGTGAAGGTCGAGCGGGCGGCGTGTCACCGGGTCCAGGAGGGGACCGGCTTCGTCGTCGACCGGGTGGGCGATGAGCTACTCGTCCTGACCAATGCCCACGTCGTCGCCGGCACGACGACCGGGGGGATCCCGCTCACGGTCCGCTCCGCTGCGCAGGGCGTCGTGCTCGAGGCGCGGGTGGTGGCGTTCGATCCGGTCCGTGACATCGCGGTGCTCGCCGTCGCGGATCGCGGACTTCGGAGTCTCACGCTCGCCGCGGGGCCGGCGACGGTGGGCACCGTCGGGCAGCTCTACGGCCATCCCGGTGGGAGTGACGAGACCGTCGTCCGGTCGTTCCGGGTGGACGAGGTCACGAGCGAGCTCCTCCCCGACATCTACGGGGCACCGCTCGATCGACCGGTGCCACGTCCGGTGCTCGTGGTGGCGGCGTCGATCGAGCGGGGTGACTCCGGGAGCCCGCTCGTGACCGACGCCGGGGTGGTCGGCATGGCGTTCGCGTTGACGGTGCTGGAGCAGCCCGACGTGTCCGGTGTGGCCCTCGCCGTCCCACGGGAGGATCTCGCGGTCGCCATCGGTCGAGCGCGCACCGACCTCCTGCGGGACCCGAACGTCTCCGCGTCGACCGGTCCGTGCGTGGTGGGGCCGTGACCGATCGCTTGGCGGACCTGTCGCCGGAACGTCGGGCGGAGGACCTCCGGTCGGCCGCGGCGACGGAGGCCGACGTCGTGGTCATCGGCGGCGGGGTCGTCGGTGCAGGCTGCGCCCTCGACAGCGCCAGTCGTGGATTGCGTGTCGTCCTCGTCGAGCAACGTGACCTGGCGTCGGGGACGTCGTCCCGTTCCTCGAAGCTCTTCCACGGGGGCCTGCGGTACCTCGAGCAGCGGGAGTTCCGGCTCGTCGCGGAGGCGCTGAGGGAGCGGGGCCTGATGGTGCATCGGCTCTGTCCGCACCTCGCGGCGCCGGTGAGCTTCGTCTACCCACTCCGTCGTCGAGGCTGGGAGCGTCTCTACGTGGGCGCGGGTGTCGCGCTCTACGACCTCTTCGCCCGACGGGGTCCCGCTGCGCTGCCCCGCCACCGGCATCTCGGGGCTCGTTCCCTTCGGCGTCTCGTCCCGGCGTTGCGGGCCGATGCGGCGATCGGCGGGGTCAGGTACTGGGACGCGCTCGTCGACGACGCCAGGCACACGGTCGCGCTCTCGCGAACGGCGGCCGCCCACGGTGCGTCCATCCTCACGTCGATGCAGGTGGTCCGGCTTCTCCGAGCCGGCGACCGGGTCGTCGGGGTGGTGGTGCGCGACAGCGAGACGGGGGAGGAGGTCGAGCTCCGTGCCCGCCAGGTGGTGAATGCGACCGCCACCTGGACCGATGAGATCCAGTCGATGGCCGGGCGTGGCACGCTCCGGGTCCGGGCGTCGAAGGGGATCCACCTCGTCGTCCCTCGCGACCGGATCCCCGCCGATTCCGGGATGATCCTGCGCACGCCCTCGAGCGTGCTGTTCGTCATCCCGTGGCGTCAGCACTGGATCGTCGGGACGACCGACACGGACTGGCACCTCGACCTCGCGCATCCGGCGGCGACGGCTGCGGACATCGACTACCTGCTCGGTCAGCTCAACAGCGTGCTCCGGTCGCCGCTCGGTCACGAGGACATCGAGGGCGTCTATGCAGGGCTGCGTCCACTCCTCGAGGGAGAGTCGGAGGAGACCTCGGCGCTGTCGCGCGAGCACGCCGTGCACCAGACCGTGCCGGGCCTCGTGACCGTCGCCGGGGGGAAGTACACGACCTACCGGGTCATGGCCCGGGATGCGGTCGACGTCGTCGCCCGGAACCTCGGCGGTTCGATCGCTCCGAGCTGCACCGAGGACGTCCCCCTCGTCGGCGCCGAGGGCTTCACGGGGGTGTGGAACCGTCGCGCACGACTCGCCGCCGAGGCCGGCCTGCCCGGCTCCGTCGTCGAGCACCTGCTGCGTCGGCACGGCACCGACACCCTCGCGATCCTCGGACTCGTCGCCGAGCGCGCCGAACTCGGTCGTCCCATCGGGTCGGGCGGTCCGTATCTGCGGGCCGAGGTCGTCCACGCCTGCCGGGCCGAGGGCGCGCGGCACCTCGACGACGTGCTCGCCCGCAGGACGAGGCTGTCCATCGAGACCTTCCATCGCGGGGTCGCCTGCGCCCGTGAGGTCGCGGAGCTCATGTCGGTCGAGCTCGGGTGGGACGCGGCGGCGATCGACGCCGAGGTCGAGGCCTACGAGGAGCGGGTCCGCGCCGAGCGGCACAGCCAGACCCAGCCCGACGACGTGCGCGCCGATGCGGCCCGAGGGGTCGCCCGCGAGCGTCGTCGCCCGCGGCCGCTCCGAGAGGACTGAGCGGCCCGCTGCGCCGTTCGGTAGGCGTCGCGGCGGGTGTAGGGTCGCCGCAGATCCCGGGTGGAGCCCGGCGGAGCGGAGGTCGGAGCGCCATCACGTCCGAGCAGGAGCGGAACGGGACGCCGGGAGAACCCGAGCTCGTGGAGCTGCGGGCGCAGGCGGAGGCGATGGAGGCGGAGATCGTCGCGTTGCGGCGTCGTCTCCAGGACGCACCACGACGGGTGCGGACCCTCGAGGAGCGCCTCCTCGACACGAAGGGGCAGCTCTCCCAGGCGGTCTCCCAGAACGAGAAGCTCACGTACACGCTGCGGGAGGCCCGGGAGCAGATCGCCGCGCTGCGCGACGAGGTCGACAAGCTGACGCGTCCTCCCGCGGCGTACGGCACCTACCTCGGTCGCAACCACGAGGACGAGACGGTCGACGTGTTCTCCGGCGGTCGGAAGATGCGCGTGGCCGTGCACCCCGAGGTCGACCTCGACAAGATCGACCGCGGCGCCGAGGTGGTGCTCAACGAGTCCTTCAACGTCGTGCTCGCGCGGGAGGCCGAGCGCAGCGGCGAGGTCGTCACCATCAAGGAGGTGCTCGACGACGGACGGCGGGCCCTCATCGTCGGACGTGCCGACGAGGAGCGCGTGGCGGAGTGCAGCGACGTGCTGCGCTTCGAGCGCCTCCGGGCGGGCGACTCGGTGCTGATGGACGCCCGGTCCGGACTCCTCCTCGAGAAGCTCCCGCGACCCGAGGTCGAGGAGCTCGTCCTCGAGGAGGTTCCCGACGTCTCCTACGCGGACGTCGGCGGTCTCGACGATCAGATCGAACAGATCACCGATGCGGTCGAGCTGCCCTTCGTCCACCGTGACCTGTTCGCCGAGTACCGGCTGCCGGCACCGAAGGGGATCCTCCTCTACGGCCCGCCGGGCTGTGGGAAGACCCTCATCGCGAAGGCGGTCGCGAACAGCCTCGCCAAGAAGGTCGCCGAGGTCTCCGGTGACGACAAGGCGCGGAGCTACTTCCTGAACATCAAGGGTCCGGAACTGCTGAACAAGTACGTCGGTGAGACCGAACGGCAGATCCGGCTCGTCTTCCAGCGGGCACGTGAGAAGTCGGAGGAGGGCTGGCCGGTCATCGTCTTCTTCGACGAGATGGAATCGCTGTTCCGGACGCGTGGCAGCGGGATCAGCTCCGACATCGAGTCGACGATCGTCCCGCAGCTCCTCGCCGAGATCGACGGGGTCGAGACGTTGAAGAACGTCATCGTGATCGGAGCCTCCAACCGGGAGGATCTCATCGACCCGGCCATCCTGCGACCGGGTCGGCTCGACGTGAAGATCAAGATCGAACGTCCGGACGAGCGTGCCGCGGCGCAGATCTTCGCCCGGTACCTGACGAACGAACTTCCCATCGACGAGGAGGCGGTGCAGACCTTCGGGAGCGGTGACCGCGATGCCGCGCTCCGAGGGCTGATCGACCGCACGGTCGAGGAGATGTACCGCACCGACCAGCCGAACGAGTTCCTCGAGGTGACCTACCAGAACGGTGACCGAGAGGTCATGTACTTCAAGGACTTCTCGTCGGGGGCGATGATCGAGAACATCGTGCGACGAGCCAAGAAGCTGGCGATCAAGCGACGCATCGGCGGCGGACCCGGCGGCATCGGTCTCGACGATCTCGTGCAGGCGATCCAGCAGGAGTACAAGGAACACGAGGACCTGCCGAACACCACGAACCCCGACGACTGGGCGAAGATCTCCGGCAAGAAGGGCGAGCGAATCGTCTACGTGCGGACCCTCGTGTCGGCGAACCGAAAGCAGACCGAGCCGTCGCAGGGTGGCCGCGCCATCGAGCGGGTCGCCACGGGCCAGTACCTGTGACGCGTCGTCTCGGGCCCGACACCACCTCCGGTTAGGGTGCGGCCATGGCGCTGCGCAAGATCCTCGGGCTCGAGACCGAGTTCGGCATCCTGCACCGGGGCCGCGGCGACACGAATCCCATTGCCGCCTCGTCGAAGCTGATCAACGCTTACGTCTCCACCGTCGGCGCGGTCGGTGCCGCGGGGAGTCCGGTGAGCGTGCGGGTCGGCTGGGACTTCGTCGACGAGACGCCGTCGCTCGACGCCCGGGGTGAGCTCGTCCACGGCAGTTACGCCCCCGAGGTCGAGACGCACCTGGTGAACGCCGTGCTGACCAACGGCGCGCGCTACTACGTGGACCACGCCCATCCCGAGCTCTCCGCCCCCGAGTGCGCCGATGCACTCGACGTGGTGCGCTACGACCGCGCCGCCGAGCTGATCCTCCAGGACTCCATGGCGGCGGTGAACGCGACCCTCCCCGAGGGGGAGGAGATCGTCGTCTACAAGAACAACTCCGACCGCAAGGGCAACTCCTACGGGACGCACGAGAACTACCTGATGGACCGAACGGTCCCCTTCGGGCGGATCGTCGCACACGTGACCCCGCACTTCATCACCCGGCAGATCTTCACCGGGGCGGGAAAGGTGGGGAGCGAGGCGGCGGGGGTGAGCTCGGCCCAGGTGCCCTTCCAGCTCACCCAGCGGGCGGACTTCTTCGAGGAGGAGGTCGGCCTCGAGACGACTCTGAAGCGGCCGATCGTGAACACCCGGGACGAGCCGCATGCGGACGCGAAGAAGTACCGCCGCCTGCACGTCATCGTCGGGGATGCGAACCTCGCGCAGGTCGCGACGTTCCTGAAGGTCGGCACCACGGCGATCGTGCTGTGCATGATCGAGGATGACGCTATCGGCGCCCCGCGGGTCTTCGCGGACCCGGTGCGCACGCTGCGCGACGCCTCCTACGACTTGACGCTCCGGGTGCCGCACCGGCTCGACGACGGCACGACGATCACGGCGCTCGACCACCAGTGGGAGCTCCTCGGCCGGGCGAAGGCATATGCCGAGCGGGTCGACCTCGTCGACCTCGTCGGCGCGTCGGCGCCGATGGTTCTCGACCGCTGGGAACGCGTCCTCGGCGGCCTCGAGCGTGACCCGATGGATCTCGCCGACCAGCTCGACTGGGTGGCGAAGCTGCGGCTCTTCGAGGCCTACCGCACGCGCAACGGACTGGAGTGGGGTGACGCCCGGCTCGCTGCCATGGACCTGCAGTACCACGACCTCCGGCCGGGGCGGTCGCTCGCGGCCAAGGTTGGCCTCGAGGTCCTCGTCACCGACGAGGACGCGCGGCTGGCGACCACCGAGCCGCCGAGCGACACCCGGGCCTTCTTCCGGGGACGTTGCCTGCAGCGATGGTCGGACCGGATCATCGCAGCGAACTGGGACTCGATGGTCTTCGACGTCGGCGGCGACCCGCTGCGCAGGGTCCCGATGATGGAGCCCACCCGGGGCACCGCCGCCCACGTGGGTAGTCTCCTCGAGGAGTGCGCAACCCCTGCCGAGCTCCTCGCCCGGCTGGGGTCCTGAACGCACCCGGAGCAGCGAAGGACGCAACGCCATGGCGGAACGGACCCAGAAGCAGCGAACGACGACGCAACGGACCGACGATGCCCCCGTCGAGACCCCGGGCGTCTCGGAGAACGGCGAGAAGCTGAAGGCCGAGCTCGACGACTTGCTCGACGAGATCGACGAGGTGCTCGAGACCAACGCCGAGGAGTTCGTCAAGAGCTACGTGCAGAAGGGCGGCCAGTAGGCCACCGGAGAAGTGTCGGGCGGGCGCTAGGTTCTCGCCGTGCTTCCGTTCTTCAGCCCTGATCGGGACCCCGGCCCGGACTTCGCCGTCCTCGCCCGCAACGCGGGCCTGCTCGCTGCGGCACCCGCCGGGCCGGTGGACCACCTCGGGGTTACCCACGCGACCACGGTGGTGGCGTTCCGCATCGCCGGAGGGGTCGTCATGGCGGGCGACCGACGCGCCACCGCCGGACACCTCATCAGCCATCGGGACATGGAGAAGGTGTATCCGGCCGACCGGTATTCCGGTGTGGCGATCGCCGGGGCGGCGGGGCCCGCGATGGAGATGGTCCGGCTGTTTCAGCTGCAGCTCGAGCACTACGAGAAGGTGGAGGGGCGATCGCTGTCCCTCGAGGGCAAGGCGAACCAGCTCGCCGGGATGGTCCGGGGTCACCTTCCGATGGCGATGCAGGGACTTGCCGTCGTGCCGCTCTTCGCCGGCTACGACCTCGCCAGGGCGCAGGGCCGCCTCTTCCAGTACGACGTGACCGGCGGCCGCTACGAGGAGACGAACTACGCCGCAACCGGATCCGGGTCGATCTTCGCCTCCACCGTCGTCAAGCTCGGCTACCGCGAGGATCTCTCCGCCGACGACGCGGTCGACCTGGCGCTCTCGGCGTTGTTCCAGGCGGCGGACGAGGACTCTGCCACCGGTGGGCCCGATCCCGTGCGGGGGATCTACCCGATCGTCGCCACGATCGATGCGTCGGGGTTCACCCGGGTCGACGACGCCCATGTCGCCGCCCGGTTCGAGGCGATGCTCCCGACCCTGTCGGCAGCGACGGGTGCACCGGCGCCCTCGGTCGGAAAGGGGAGCCGCTGATGTCGATGCCGTTCTACGTCGCACCCGAACAGATGATGAAGGACCGCGCCGACTTCGCGCGCAAGGGCATCGCCCGCGGTCGTTCGCTCGTCGCGGTCGTCTGTCCGACCGGGATCCTCATCTGCGCGGAGAACCCGTCGAACACCCTGCACAAGGTGTCGGAGATCTACGACCGCATCGGCTTCGCGGGCGTGGGGAAGTTCAACGAGTTCGACCAGCTCCGGATCGCCGGGATCCGACACGCCGATCTGAAGGGCTTCGCGTACTCGCGTGAGGACGTCGAGGCCCGCAGCCTCGCGAACGCCTATGCCCAGATGCTCGGTCAGATCTTCACGCACGAGATGAAGCCGATGGAGGTCGAGATCCTCGTCGCCGAAGTCGGTCGTGACCGTGAGGGCGACGAGCTCTACCACATCCTCTACGACGGGACCGTCGTCGACGAACGGCGGTTCGTCGTCCTCGGCGGCGAGGCGGAGACCATCAGCGGACGGGTGGCGGAGGGGTACGACTCCGAGCTCACCGTCCCTGCGGCGATCCGGCTCGCCGTCGCCGCACTCGCGGGTCCGGACCGCACGCTGCGTGGCGATGATCTCGAGGTGGCGCTGCTCGAGCGGGACGCAGCACGCCGGGCGTTCCGTCGGCTCGAGGGGTCCGAGGTCGACGCCGCGCTTGACCGCTAGCGTCCCGGCGATGCAGCGGCGGATCTTCGGTCTCGAGAACGAGTACGGGGTCACCTGCACCTTCCGCGGGCAGCGTCGTCTCAGCCCCGACGAGGTCGCCCGCTACCTGTTCCGGCGGGTCGTGTCGTGGGGGCGCAGCTCCAACGTCTTCCTCGAGAACGGCGCACGGCTCTACCTCGACGTCGGATCCCATCCGGAGTACGCCACGCCGGAATGCGATTCCGTCGCCGACCTCGTCGCACACGACCGGGCGGGGGAGCGCATCCTCTCCCAACTCCTCGTCGCTGCCGAGGCGCGGCTCGCCGAGGAGGGCGTGGTCGGCGACATCTACCTGTTCAAGAACAACACCGACACCGCCGGCAACTCCTACGGCTGCCACGAGAACTACCTGACCACCCGGGAGGCGGACCTCGGCGCGTACGCCGAGGTGCTGATCCCCTTCCTCGTCTCCCGGCAGATCTACGCCGGGGCGGGCAAGGTGCTCCAGACGGCCCGGGGCGCGACGTTCTGCATCGCGCAGCGTGCGGAGCACATCTGGGAGGGGCTGTCCTCGGCGACCACCAGGTCGCGCCCGATCATCAACACGCGCGACGAGCCCCACGCCGATGCCGAGCGGTTCCGACGCCTCCACGTGATCGTCGGGGACTCGAACATGAGCGAGTACACGACCTTCCTGAAGGTCGGCGTGGTCGCGTTGATGCTGCGGATGCTCGAGGATCCCGACGCGCACCTGCGCGACCTCACCCTCGAGAACCCGATCCGGGCGATCCGGGAGATCAGCCACGACACGACGTGTCGACGAAAGGTCCGACTCGCAGACGGTCGTGAGATGTCGGCGCTCGACATCCAGTCGGAGTACCTCTGCGCCGCGTTGCGGTACGCCGCGACGGCCGATCTCGATCCCCTCGAGCGGCAGGCGTTGTCGATGTGGGAGCACTGCGTGTCGACGATCGAACGTGACCCCTTCGAACTCGATCGGGAGGTCGACTGGGTGATCAAGCACCGACTCGTCGAGGCCTACCGGTCCAAGCACGACCTCGGTCTCGGCGACGCCCGGATCCAGCTCCTCGACCTGCAGTACCACGACATCGACACCGAACGCGGCCTGTTCTACAAGCTGCAGCGACGCGGCCTCGTCGAACGCACGATCACCGACGACGCCATCGAGTCGGCACTCGCCAGCGCGCCGACGACCACCCGGGCCCACCTGCGGGGCGCGTTCATCAAGCGGGCCAAGGAACGCAAGCGCGACTACACGGTCGACTGGGTGCACCTGAAGCTCAACGACCAGGCGCAGCGGACCGTGCTGTGCAAGGACCCCTTCCGCGCCGACGACGAGCGGGTCGACAAGTTGATCGCGTCGCTCTGAGGAGACCGATGAGCCGGACGAAGGTCGAACGACTCTTGAACCTGACCGCAGCGTTGCGCTCGACGCGACGACCATTGACGAGGGACGAGATCCTCCAGCGGGTCCCCGGGTACCCCGATGACCCCGAGAGCGCCCGGCGAGCCTTCGAGCGGGACAAGGACGAACTGCGCTCCATGGGCGTCCCCATTCGGGTCGAGGGCCTTGCGGCCACCTCCGCGGAGCAGGTGGCGTACCGGATCGTGCCGGAGGAGTACGTGCTGGCCGACCCGGGGCTCGACGCCGAGGAGCTCACGGCGCTGCAGCTCGCAGCGAACGCGGTCAAGCTCGACGGGGTCGGCGGCCTCGAGGCCTTCTGGAAGCTCGGCGTCGAGTCGCCCGGCCCGGATGCGCCGGTCGACCCGGTCGCCCACCTCCGCACGGACCCGCGGCTCGAGCCGCTCTTCGCCGGGATCGCCGAGCACCATCCGGTGACCTTTCGGTACGGCGACGTCGACCGGACGCTCGAACCGCACCGCATCGACTTCCGCAACGGCCACTGGTACGTCTCCGGCCACGACGTGGGGCGCGGGGAGGGCCGGGTGTTCCGGGTGGACCGGATCGACGGCGACGTGCGCGTCGAGCGCGACCGGGCGTTCGAGCCGCCGGTGGCGCCGCATCCGGGCCTCGTCGACCCACCGTGGCGGTTCGGGGGTGACGCGGCGGTCACCGTCGACCTCGTCGTCGACGCGGATCGTGCTGCATGGGCGGAACGGCACTTCGGTGGCGATGCGGTGCGTGCCCGGACCCCCGAGGGCACGCAGTTCGCCGTGGAGGTGTCGAACCTCGCTGCGTTCCGCTCCTTCGTGCTCATGTTCCTCGATCGCGCCGAGATCGTCGCCCCACCGGCCGTCCGTGACGATCTCGTCGCCTGGCTCCGGGCGAGCCTCGACGGGAGCTGGTCGTGACGGGCCGACGGACGACCGCCAACGAACGGGTGCGCCGCCTGTTGTCGGTCGTGCCGTGGATCGTGGCCCGGGACGGACCGCGCGTGGACGAGGTCTGCGAACGGTTCGGCATGACCCGGGCCCAGCTGCTCGACGACCTCCAGATCGTCTTCCTGGTCGGCCTGTTCCCCTTCACCCCCGACCAACTGATCGACGTGGTCATCGAGGACGACCGGGTGTGGATCCGTCTCGCCGACTACTTCGCCGAGCCGATGCGGCTGACACCGGACCAGGGATTCCAGATCGTGGCCGCCGGGGCCGGGCTCCTCTCGGTGCCCGGATCCGATCCGGACGGCCCCCTCGCTCGGGCGATCGCCAAGCTCGCCGCGGTCCTCGGCGTCGACGCCGACGACGTGCAGATCGACCTCGGTGAAGCGGAACCCCTGGTCCTCGGATCGCTGCGAACGGCGGTCGCCGACCGCCGGCCGGTGCAGCTCGATTACCACACGTTCGGTCGCGACGTCCGCGGGGTGCGGGTCGTCGAGCCGCATCGACTCTCGGCACGCGACGGCGCGTGGTACCTCGAGGGGTTCTGTCGCAGTGCCGGTGCACCCCGGGTGTTCCGCATCGACCGGATCGATTCCGTCGAGGTCCTCGACGAGGTACTCGAGACGCCGATTCACGCCGGATCGACCGATCCGGTCGCGCCGTACGTCCCCGCAGCGGACGAGCCACGCATCGTGCTCGAGCTCGACGCAGAGGCCGCATGGGTCGTCGAGCAGTACCCGGTCGATGCGGTCGAGGAGCTCGGCAACGGGCGCCGCACGGTCCGGCTCGGTGTGAGCGGCGAGGCCTGGCTCGAGCGCCTGCTGCTCCGTCTCGGTCCGCACGGCCGGCTGGTCGAGGTCGAGGCGCCACTCGATCCGATGATGGCGTCACGCGCGGCGGAACGGATCCTGCGGCGCTACGAGACCTCGTCGTCGGGCGACTGAGGTCGGGCTCGGCCGGGTCCTGGGTCGAGGGCCTCCACGAGCCGGTCGACGTGGTCGCTGTAGACGGCGTCGATGCCGATGTCGAGGAGTTCGGCGATGACGCGTGGCACCTGGGCGTCCCACGCGAATGCGAGCCGTTCGAATCGGTGGACGAGAGCGATCAGCCCACCGTTCCAATCCGTGTGGTGCAGGTTCAGGGCATCGATGCCCTCGCTGCGCAGTCGGGCGGCACGACGCTCCACACCCTCCTCGATGAACCGGAGGCGGGTCGAGTCGACGAGTCGCACCTCGTCGGAGAGCCCTCGCCAGGAGGCGACGACCTCGACGTCGTGGTGGCAGAGCCAGAGCCGCCGGACCGATGCACCGCCGCACGCAGCCGCCACCTCGAGGACCCGGGTGGCGGCCGTCGGGTCCTTCACGTCGAGGGAGACGTCCACGGTGTCGCCGCAGAGCGCGTAGAACTCCTCGAGGGTCGGGATGTGCGAGGGGAGCTCGGCCGCAGCGACCTGTGCGATGGGGCGTCGCCGTGCCGACCGGCGGACCACACCGTCGTGGTCGAGCACGACCACCCCGTCCCTCGTGATCCACGCGTCGCTCTCGAGGCCGGTGGCGCCGAGTCGGAGCGCGAGGTTGAAGGCTTCGAGGGTGTTCTCGCGGGCATGGGCGCGCGCGCCGCGGTGCGCGAAGGCGATCGGAGGTCGACGGATCGACGGCAACCGGGGCATGCGCGCAGCCTTGTCCCGCGCCTCGACGGCGCGCCAGCCGGGCGGCGGGTTGGATCTCGCGATCTCGCCGATAGCCTGCCGCCGCGATGTCCGCCGGGGGTCGGTGGACGAGGATCCGTCAGGAGTTCCGCCGGTGGCGACGATTCGGGCGACGTGCAGCGACTGTGGCGACGTCCATCTGCGGACGGATCAGGTGACCGTGCGCGTCTGCCGCCGCGACGCGAAGGGCGCCTACACCTTTCACTGTCCCGATTGCGGCCGCATGATCGTCCGCCCTGCGGACCGAGAGACGCTCGACCTCCTCGTTGCCTCCGGGGTGCCGGTCGACGTGTGGGACCTTCCGGAAGAGCTCATCGAGCACGCAGACGGGGAACCCATCCACCATGGCGACCTCGCAGTGTTCCTCCGCGTGCTGCACGACGACGGTGCCTTCGAGCTCGCGGTCCTGGGTCTGGCCGGTGACGGGCCGGACGGCGTTTCCGCGCACTGACGGGACCCTTCTCCCGTGACCGGTCCCGTCGTCGTGACGAGCGCGATCGCCATCGCGCTGCTCGTCGTCATCTCGGCGCTCGTTCTCCTCGTGCGGATCCGGGCCGGTGTCGACTCGGTCGACGACCAGCTATGCGCCCGAGATCCGGAGATCGACGACGCCCTCGGCCGGTGGCGGGGTGTTGCTGCCCAGGCGGGGGAGGTACGGCGTCGGCTCGATGCTCGTGACGGCGTCGCCACGGACACGGGCGCAGGCGACGACGGGCCGTAAGCTCGGCCCATGTTCAACGTGACCGGGGGCGAGGTCCTTCTCGTCGGTCTCGTGGCGTTGCTCGTCCTCGGCCCGAAGCGGCTCCCCGATGCGGCCCGCTCGGCGGGTCGCGTCATCGGGCAGATCCGTTCGATCTCCGAGGGCTTCCAGCGTGAGGTCCGGGATGCGCTCGACATCGATGCCCCCGCTGCCACGCAGGGTCCCGTGACGAGGTCGGTCTCGGAGGTGCCACCGCGGCCGAACCTCGACGTGGCCGCCCCCGAGGACCTGGACACGACCGCCGAGGGACCGGACGCGGGGTGAACGTGCTGCGTCTCCGACGCCGGTCGAAGGGGGAGGAGCGGTCGGAGGAGCTCGGGGCGATGACCCTCGTCGAGCACCTTGCGGAACTCCGTTCCCGTCTGTTGCTCAGCATCGCGGCCGTGGCGGTCGGGGCGGTCGTCGTCTGGTTCGCGTACCCGTTGTTCATCGGGGAGCTCCGGGACCTGCTGCTGCAGAGCTGCCCCGACGACGTGCAGTGCGCGGTCATCCAGCAGTCGCCGATCCAGGGGTTGTCGACCCGGCTCACGGTGTCGGGGTACGGAGGGCTCGCGGTGGCGCTGCCCGTCCTGCTGTGGCAGGTGTGGCGGTTCGTCACGCCGGGCCTGTACCGCCGGGAGCGTCGCCTTGCCGCCCCCTTCGTGCTGGCGTCGTACGTGCTGTTCCTCTCCGGCGCGGCTCTGGCCTGGTTGGTGCTCCCGAAGGGTCTCGCGTTCCTCGCCGGATTCGGGGCCGGCACCGACCAGCTCTACTCGGTGAATGAGTACACGGGCTTCGTCGTCAAGACGGCGATCGGCTTCGGTATCGGGTTCGAGTTCCCGGTCCTCCTCGTGTTCCTCCAACTCGTCGGCGTCGTCGACCATCGTCGCCTCGGCGGGTGGCGACACTATGCGGTGGTGCTCATCGTCCTCCTCGCCGCGGTGATCACCCCCGGAGGCGACGTCTTCAGCCTGCTCGCGCTGTCGATCCCGATGTACGTGCTCTACGAGGTCTCGCTCCTGATCGGCTGGGCGATGGCCCGTCGTCGACACCGTCGCGCCCTCGACGGATCCTGACGATGGGAGGGGCGTTCCGACTCGACGCCTTCCAACGGGCGGCGATCGCTGCCCTCGATCTCGGTCGGAACGTCCTCGTGGCGGCGCCTACCGGTTCGGGGAAGACGGTCGTCGCCGAGCATGCCGTCGCAGCGGCGCTCGCGGCCGGACGACGCGCGTTCTACACCACGCCGATCAAGGCGCTCTCGAACCAGAAGTTCGCCGACCTCATCGGCATCCACGGTGCGGAGCACGTCGGGTTGCTGACCGGTGACGCGTCGATCCGGCCGGGCGCCCAGGTCGTGGTGATGACCACCGAAGTGGTCCGCAACATGCTCTACACGGGGACGTCCCTCGACGATCTCGACGTCATCGTCCTCGACGAGGTCCATTTCCTGCAGGACGCGTACCGCGGACCGGTGTGGGAGGAGGTGCTGCTCCACGCGCCGCCGCACGTACGGTTCGTGTGCCTGTCGGCCACCGTGTCGAACGCCGACGAGCTCGGCGCGTGGCTCGAGCTCGTCCGTGGGCCGACGGAGGTCGTCGTGGAGACCGAGCGGCCCGTGCAGCTCGAGCACCACGTCCTCGCCCGTGACCGGGCGACGGCCCGGCTCGTCATGATGCCGACGCTGGTCGGCGGACGCCCGAACCCCGACGGTGCCCGGCTCGATGCTGCAGCGGGGCCCCCCCGACGGCGCGGGCCCGCAGGCGGACGGCCCAGGATGCGCTTCGGTACCCCGCGCCGGGACGAGGTCGTCGACCTGTTGGCGAGCAACGACCTGCTCCCAGCACTGTGGTTCGTGTTCAGCCGTGCGGGCTGTGACGACGCCGCGCGTTCGTGCGCCGATGCCGGCATACGCCTCACGACCCCCGACGAACGGCGGAGGATCGCCGCGCTCGTCGAGGAGCATCTCGGTGGCCTCGCCGACGCCGATCTCGAGGCGCTCGACCACCGCCGGTTCGTGGAGGTCCTCGAGTGCGGGATCGCCGCGCACCACGCCGGCATGGTGCCGCCCTTCAAGGAGCTCGTGGAGGCGTGCTTCATCCAGGGGCTCGTCAAGCTCGTGTTCGCCACCGAGACCCTCGCCCTCGGCCTGAACATGCCGGCGCGCTGCACCGTGCTCGAACGACTGAGCAAGTTCACCGGCGAGCGTCACAGCGTCCTCAGCCCGGCCGAGTACACCCAGCTCGCCGGGCGAGCCGGCCGTCGCGGGATCGACGAGACCGGGACTGCCGTGGTCTTGTGGTCGCCGTTCCTGGTCTTCGACGAGGTCGCGTCGCTCGTGTCGAGCCGTTCGTTCAACCTCCGGTCGGCCTTTCGTCCGACGTACAACATGGCGGTGAACCTGATCGGCCGCTACGCGGAGGACCAGGCAGACCGCACGCTCAACCGGAGCTTCGCCCAGTATCAGGCGGACCGGTCGGTCGTCCGGCTCGAGCGGCGGGTCGACCGTCGGGTCGAGGAGGTTGAGCGGCTGCGTGCCGAGCTCGGCGAGGAGCGGGACGCTGTCGACAGCTACCGACTGCTCCTCCGGGCGGCTCGAGGTGAGGAGGGATCCGGTCGGCGTCGGGACGCGGCAGTTGACGAGGCGCTCGGCCGCTGTCGTCCCGGGGACGTGCTGCAGCTCGACCGGCTCACCGTCGCCGTGCTGGCGGCGACCCGGCGGAAGGGCGGGGCGATGCTCCGGGTCGTCGATGCCCGAGCGCGGACCCGTACGGCGCACGCTGCAGAGTTCTCCCGAGCCCCAGAAGTGATCGGGCGCATTGATGTGCCGACGCCCTACGCGCCTCGGCAACGGAACTTCCAGGAGGAGGTCGCCCGGCGGCTCGCGCGCGCCGTCCGCGACGGACGCCTCGTCGCGTCGGGGGAGGAGTCCAACCCGCCCGAGGGGGTCACCGACGCACCCGATCGACATGAGGCGGCACGGCTCGTGGAGAGCCACCCGCTGCACCGGAGCACCGGTCGCGACGCACTCGTTCGCCTCGCCCGCCGGCTGGAACACGCCGAGGCCGACGTGGCGGCGATGCGCCTCCGGGTCGAGTCGGTCGGGGACACCCTCGGGCGACAGTTCCGGCGAGTCGTGGATCTGCTCCGACGTCGTGGCTACGTGACGGGGTGGTCCCTCACCGATCACGGTGCCGTGCTCGCCCGGATCTATCACGAGTCCGATCTCCTCGTCGCCGAGGCGCTCAACGCCGGACTTCTCGACGACCTCGAGCCTCCGGCGCTCGCGGCAGTTGCGTCGTGTCTCACCTACGAGCACCGAAGCCGCGACCTGCCTCCTCCGCCGAGCCTTCCCGGCGCCGTAGCGGCAGAGCGATGGCGGGCGTTGCGCGCGCTCGCCGACGACCTGGTGCTCGACGAGGAGCGGCACCGTCTCCCTCCGACCCGTCGTCCCGACCCGACCTTCGCCGGTGCGGCTGCGGCGTGGTGCCGTGGGGCGTCGCTCGAGGACGTCCTGCTGCTCGCCGACCTCTCCGGCGGTGACGTCGTGCGGAACATGAAGCAGCTCATCGACCTGCTCCGTCAGGTGGGACAGATCGCACCGAATTCCGAGACCGCTGCATCGGCCCGACGGACCGTCGCGCGGCTCGACCGTGGGGTGGTCGCACTCGCCTCCGCGAATCGGGGAGCGTCGTGACCATCCGGCGGGGCGAGGCATGGGGGTCGCCCGGGAGGCTGCGTGAGGGGGCACCGGTAGTGCACGACGACGCCGAGCTGCACGGCATCCTGTGCCGGGCTCGTGCGGAGGGCCGAACGCTCGGCGAGGTCGGCCTGCTCGGTGGGGATCTCTGTCGTGCGCTCGGGGGGCCGGGTGATGCCGACCGCCTGCGGTCGGAGGACGCCGTGCGCCTTCCGGTCGACGTCGTGTGCGTCGACCTCGACGAGGGGACCACGTGGTTCGTCGCCCACCTCCTCGCCGGCTGGGGCCGTGCATTCGGGTCGGGTGCCGTCGCGATGAACGGCGACTGGCTGGGAGACGCCAAGCTCGGACCCCGCGCGCACCCGAACGACGGGGTGGTCGACGTGACGGTCGGAAGGCTGCCGCTCCGACAGCGCGGCGCGGCTCGCCGGCGCGCCCGCTCCGGCACCCACCTCCCGCACCCGGCCCTCGAGGTCCGCCGGGCGGCGGTCGTCGAGGTCGACCTCGGGCGCAGCGCACGGGTGGTCGCCGATGGCGTCCGGGTTGGTCGCAGCCGTCGACTGCGGCTGGCCGTCGAGCCGGATGCCCTCGTCGTGGTGGTCTGAGCCGCCCTCCTCGGGGATCCGCCGCCCGGCTCGGGCCCCCTCCTATCCTCTCCCCGGTGACCTTCTATGTCGCCGAGGAGTTCACGCCGGAAGAGCGTGACGTGCTCCGGCGCTACTTCACGGATCTCGACGGTCCGGTGTTCGCCCTCGTCAACCTCCCCGAGGTCGTCAAGGGAGCGCTGTTCGCCCGGTACTCTCGATCTCCCAAGAGCCTTCGCCGTCTGTTCCTCGACGAGTTCGTCGGTGAGCTCGACATCACCGACGACGACGGTCTCGACGCAACGGTCGGGCTCCGTCGGGCGGAGGAGCTCTACGACCGGGTCTTCTTCGAATACGGCGACGACTCCGTCGCCCAACTCGGCGGCGTGCACCTCGCCTGTGAGCAGGCGTCGAATCTCCTGACGAAGGTGCTCGAGTGGGGACGGCTGATGTCCTACCTCGAGCAGTCGACCCGCTACGTGAACTACGACGAGCGGCTCGGTGGTCGCTACCGCTATCTGCGGGATCCCGAGATCCTGGCGTCGCCGCTCGCCGCCCGCTACGTGGGCACGATGGATCGACTCTTCGACGCCTATGCCGAGATGTCGACGACGATGGTCGAGTTCTACCGCTCGGCGATCCCGAAGTCCGCCGGCGACTCGGACTTCGTGTACCGCCAGGCGATCAAGGCGAAGGCCCTCGATGCCGTGCGTGGCGTGCTTCCGGCGGCGTCGTTGTCGAACGTCGGTCTCTACGGGAGCGGTCAGGCCTACGAGGCCCTGCTCCTGCGGATGCGTTCGCACCCGCTCCCCGAGGCGCGGACGTACGCGTCGATGATGCTCGCGGAGCTCCGGAAGGTCGTTCCGTCGTTCGTGCGGCGAGTCGACGTCGCGGACCGTGGCATCGCGTGGTCCGACTACCTCGAGGACACGAGGGTCACCACCGAGGCGATCGCCGACCACTTCTTCCATGACGACGATTCCGGTTCCGGGCCGAGTGGTCCGGAGGATCCGGTCGTCGACCTCGTGGACTTCGATCCCGACGGCGAGGTCAAGGTCCTCGTTGCGATGCTCTATCCGCACGTCGACGCGCCGACCTGGAGCATCCGTGCCCGGGTCGAGGCCATGAGCGCGACGGACCGGGTGGATCTGGTGCGCGCGTACGTGGGGGATCGGTCGAACCGGCGCCACAAGCCGGGTCGGGCCCTCGAGGCGACGGACTACCGCTTCGACGTGCTCGCGGACTACGGCGCCTTCCGCGACCTGCAACGGCACCGCCTCCTCACGGTCGAATGGCAGCCGCTCTCCCCGCGTCACGGCTACACCCGCCCGCCCGTGCTCGACGACGCAGGCATCGGCGACGAGTACGACCTGGCGATGGAGCGGTCGTCGCAGCTCTACGACGACCTCTCCGGCCTGCTGCCCAACCAGGCCGCCTACGCAGTTTCCCTCGCCTATCGGGTCCGGTTCGTGATGCAGATGAACGCCCGCTCGGCGATGCACGTCATCGAGTTGCGCAGTCAGCCACAGGGACATGTGAACTACCGGCGGATCGCCCAGCAGATGCACGACCTGATCGCCACACGGGCCGGCCACACCGCGATCGCCGAGATGATGAAGTTCGTCGACCACAGCGACGGCGAGCGACTCGAGCGACTCGACGGCGAGCGGCGGGCCGAGGCCAAGCGCACCCGTTGAACCGTTCCGGTTCCGTACCTGCGCAGGCCGGCCGGGCGTCCTAGCCTTGCGACCGTGAGCAACGACCACGAGACCGAGCGGTCCGCACCGGAGCTCCTGCGGGACCTCTTCGTCTACGCACCGATCGGACTCCTCTTCGAGGCGCCGCGCCGGTTGCCCGACTACATCGAGGCCGGGAAGCGCCAGCTCGCGCTCGCCGAGGTGATCGGTCGTTCGACGGCCGGTGTGGTCGAGCGTCGCCTCGAGGCCGAACTCGCACCGTTGGGTCGCACGGTGGCCGCCGCCGCACAGCCGCTGCTCGATCTGCTCGGGCTGCGTCTCCCGACGACGTACGACGCCTCCGCTCCCGATGGAGGGGTCGACCCGACCGATGCCGCTCACGAGGCGTCGGAGCCCGTCGTCGGCGACGCCCTGCCGATCGCCGACTACGAGGATCTCCCCGCAGCGGACATCGTGCCGCGCCTCGCCGGCCTCGACGTCGGGGAGCTCCGGCGCATCCGATCCTTCGAGAGTGCCAACCGTGGGCGCAGGACGATCCTGAACCGCGTCGATCAGCTTCTCGCCCGGGCGGAGTGAGGGCGCCGTGGAGGCGGTCCGCGTGGCGCACGGGGGCGACGTCGTAGAACTCGCCCGCCTCGCGTCGGCGTGTCGTGCGGAGCTCGAGACGCGCCGAGGCGGGCAGCTCTGGTCGGCGTACGAGGCCGACCCGGATCTCGGCGCCACGCTCGCCCGGGCGCTCGACGATCCGACCTGGCGGGTCGTCGTCGGCACCTGGTGCGATGTCACCGTCGCCGCCGGGGCGGTCCACGCCGTGGGGCTCCGGGACGGGAGCACGATCGGCATCGTGGAACTGCTGTACGTCGAGGACGGTTTCCGGGAGGTGGCGGTCGGCGAGGTCGTCATGGACGATCTCCTCGACTGGGCGCGCGGCGCAGGCTGTCGGGCGCTCGATGCGCTCGCGCTCCCGGGGATGCGCGAGACGAAGAACTTCTTCGAACGCTTCGGCATGAAGGCCCGGGCGCTCCGCATCAGCATCGACCTCGACGGCGCCGACGACGACGTCGATCCGGCCTGAGCCCGTCGAGGCCGTGGTGGGGGAGTCCGGCCGACCGTCCGTGGGGGTCGGGGCCATCGTCGTGGTCGGGGATGAACTCCTGATGATCCGGCGGGGGAGACCACCCGCACTCGGCTCGTGGTCGATCCCGGGAGGCCGCATCGAGGCGGGTGAGACCGCCGCCGCGGCGATCGAGCGTGAGGTGTTCGAGGAGTGCGGGCTCGTCGTCCGGTGCGGCGGATTCGTCGGCTGGGTCGAGCGGATCGACGTCGCTCGACACGACGTCATCCTCGACTTCCGAGCGGACGTCGTGGGCGAGACGGCGGTGCGGGCGGGCGACGACGCTGCTGAGGCCCGATGGGTCCCGCTCGCTGCGGTGTCCCGGCTCGATCTGGTTCCCGGCCTGGAGGGGTTCCTGCGGGTCCACGGGATCCTCGCCCCGGCCACCTCCGACCCGGCCGGTCCGTCGGGGGCCGGCGAACCGATACGCTCGCCGTCGTGACGATGGACGGCGGCCGACTGCAGTGCCCGTACTGCGGGGACTACGGCGTCGACCGCCTCTATCTCGCCTCGGTCCGCCTCGACTCTTGTGCGTGCAACGGCTGTGGCGCACGATGGGACGAGGAACGCGAGACCGGGCAGTTCCGCGGCCGGGCGAGCCGACAGTCGATCATGACTCCTCGGAGTCGCTGACCTCGGTCGGTCCGGCCTCCTGCGCCGGGGGAGCGGGGCTCTCCGGCGCTGACGGCTTCGCGGGCGTGGCGGGTCGACTCGGCTTGCCACGGCGCCGCGCCGGCCCGGACGCCGGGGCAGCGGTCACGCCGAACCGTGCGGCGAGCTCGGGGAGGCGATCGGCGACCTTGCGCACCGCGGCGAGCAACTCTTCGTCGGGCTCTGCGGGGATCTCGGCAGCGCTGACCCGGGCGCGTACCGGCGCGTGCGCCAGGGCGTCGAGCAGGGTCACCCATCGCTGTGTGGTGATCTCCGGGGTGAACGACGCGGTCGTGGCCGCGGCGAGCGAGGCGGCGAGCTCCTCCGGAATGGGGGAGCCGGCTTTCGGGGGACGGGCGCTGCGGCGGAGCGCTGCGACGACCCGACCGCCCGCGACGAGCGCTCCAAGCTCGGCGAGCCAGGCTTGCTGCTCGGCGTCCACACGACGAGTGAGCGCCGAGCGGAGCTGTTCGGCAAGGGCACGGGTGTCGTCGTCGCGGGCGACACCTTCGGAAGCAACGACGACTGAACGGAGATCCCGCAGATCGAGTTCCTCGATGTCGCGCAGAGCAGCGTCGGCCCGGTCGCGCCATTCGGCGTCTCGAACCCGCGGCCAGAGCCGCTCTGCGAGCGTGAGGAGCGGACCGGGGTCGATGGTGGGGCGACCCTCGCTGCGCTCCGTCTCGTTCTGCCGCTCGAGTGCACTGCGAACGGCGGGAACCCCACCGCGCAGGAGCTCCTCGGCGATGGGACGTTCCGCCTCGCTCAAGGTGGCGACCACGGCGTCGCGGTGCGTCCGTCCGGGGCGCAGTCGACGTGCGCGGGGACGCATGTCGGCGGGAGCGGTCGCAGCACCCCTGCGCTCACCGTCGCGGCGGCCAGCACCTTCCGGCCGTTGCCCCCCGCGACGAGCCCCGTCGGGGCCACGTCCATCGCGGCGGTCGCGGCGGTCCGGACGGTCGCCACGCTCATCGCTCTCGCGGCGGCCGCCGTCCCGACGGCCTGCTCGCCGGGGCGCGAGTGTCGTCGTGACGAGCTGTTCGTCGTCACCGGGTCGACCGGTGATCTCGATGCGCTGCGGCTCCTGCCGTGCGCCCTTCGGCGTCTGCACGGCCGTGACGGTGATGCCGTCGATATCCGCCTCGACCTCGGCCTTCACGACGGTCCCGACCGTCGTGCCATCCGGGAGGAGCGCGCCGTCCAGGACACCTCGGGGCTCTTTGGCCCCGGCTGCCCGCCAGGTCCAGTTGCCGTCGTCTCGGCGACTCGTCAGCTCGACGTCGATTCTGCGGGGCATGGCCCGGCAGGGTAGTGGAACGACCCGCCGCGTCCTATCTACGGCAGGTCAGTCGGCGAGGGTCAGAATCTCCGCGCCGGTCTCGGTCACGAGGATCGTGTGCTCGAACTGGGCGGTCCGACTGCGGTCCGCGGTCACCGCCGTCCAGCCGTCGTCCCAGATCTCCTCGCGGTGGTCACCTTCGGTGATCATCGGCTCGATGGTGAAGGTCATGCCCGGCTGCATCACGAGACGCGCCCGTGGCGTGAAGTAGTGCGGTACCTCGATGTCGGTGTGGAACTCCTCGCCGATGCCGTGCCCGACGAAGGTGCGCACCACGCCGAGACCGTGCGCGTGGGCGTGGTCCTCGATCGCCCGGCCGATGTCGGAGATCGGGCGGCCGGGTCGCACCGCAGCGATGCCGAGCTCGAGGCAGGTCCGGGTCTCCGCCACGAGCGAACGACCTGCGGCGTCGACCTCGCCGACGAGGAAGGTTGCGTTGCAGTCGCCGTGGACGCCCTCCCGGTAGACGGTGACGTCGATGTTCACGATGTCACCGTCCCGCAGTGCACGGCTGTCGGGGATCCCGTGACAGATGACCTCGTTGACGGAGGTGCAGATCGACTTCGGGAATCCGCTGTAGTTCAGCGGGCTCGGGTAGGCGCCCGCGTCGACGGCGAGTCGGTGGGCGATCGCATCGAGCTCGTCGGTGGTCACACCGGCCCCGACCGCCTCACCGGTGCTCCGCAGGATCTCGGCGGCGAGGCGGCCCGTGCGCCGCATGCGTTCGATCACCGCAGGGGTCTTGACCCGAGCCTCGCCTCGACGGGATCCGCCGCCGTCGATCGCGTAGGGCGGCCGGGCGATCTCGGCCGGAACGACTCTCGGGGGGCCGATCCGTCCGGGCCGAACGGTTCCCGTCCGGTTCGATCGCGGCAGGCGCAGTGTCACAGCCCTCGTCCCCTTCTCCGACGCTCGCAGTTCGGTCGAGGGTACCTGCTCACCCGACCGGAACGGTCGCTGCGGGGAGCTCGGCGATAGCCTCCCGACCGTGCCGCTCACGTCGTCCGTGCAGGAATTCGATCTCGTCATCGTCGGGTCCGGGTCGGGGAACGCCATCCCTCCGGCGATGGACGGTTGGCGGATCGCACTCGTCGAGAAGGGCGTCTTCGGCGGAACCTGCCTCAACCGCGGCTGCATCCCCTCCAAGATGTTCGTGCATGCGGCGGATCTCGCAGCCTCGGTGCCGCGTATGGCCCGGCTCGGCGTGCACGCCACGCTCGACCAGGTCGACTGGTCGGGAATCGTCGAGCGGGTGTTCGGCCGCATCGACCCGATCGCCGCCGGCGGTGAGGAGTACCGCCGGGAGCGCTGCGACAACGTGACGGTCTTCGCCGGTGCGGCGCGGTTCCTCGACGAGAGGACTCTCGAGGTCGACGGCGTCCGGCTGCGCGGCCGCCACGTCCTGCTCGCCGCGGGTGCTCGGCCGCATCTGCCCGATCTCCCGGGTCTCGACTCGGTGCCCTTCCACACCTCCGACACGATCATGCGTCTGCCGGAGCTCCCGCGGCGCATGATCGTGCTGGGTGGTGGGTTCATCGCTGCGGAGCTCGGTCACGTCTTCGGGAGCTTCGGCGTGGAGATCACGTTCGTCTTCCGTGGTCCCCGGCTCCTGCGGGACCAGGACGACGCCATCTCCGCCCGGGTGACGGAGGAGTACCGCCGTCGTTTCGAGGTCGCCGACGGGTCGACACCGCTGCGGGTGCGGACCGCTGAGGACGGCAGCGTCGCGCTGACGGTGCTGCGGGGTGGGGGAGAGGTCGACATCGTCGGTGACGCGCTCCTCGTCGCGACCGGACGCACGCCCAACGGCGACGAGCTCGACGTCGCCGCTGCCGGGCTCGCAACCGACCCCACAGGTCGTCGGGTCCTCACCGACGAGTTCCTCCGCACCTCGACGAATGGGATCTGGGCGATCGGGGACCTCACGAACGAGCAGCAGCTCAAGCACCTCGCGAACGCCGAGGCACGGGCAGCGTTCTGGAACATCCTCAACCACGACGACCCCTCCGCCTGGCGGCGGATCGATCGCACCCATGTGCCTTGGGCGGTCTTCGGCAGCCCGCAGATCGCCGGGGTCGGGCTCCGTGAGCAGGACCTCGTCGATGGTGACGTCCCCTTCGTGGTGGCGTCGAAGGATTTCGGGGCGACGGCGTACGGCTGGGCGATGGAGGATTCGAGCAGCTTCTGCAAGGTCATCGCTCACCGCGACGAGCGGACCATCCTCGGTGCCCACATCATCGGGCCGCAGGCTCCGACGCTCCTCCAACCTCTCGTGCAGGCGATGCAACTCGGCCAGACCGTCGATCAGATCGCGCACGACGTCTGGTACATCCATCCGGCGCTCACCGAGGTCGTCGAGAACGCGCTGCTCGATCTCTGAGCACCGCGACCTGCACGACGGGTGAACGGTGCGCAAGGATGCCGCCATGGCACTGCTCGGTGACCGGACGTCCGGTGCGGCGAGACTACGGGAGCTCCTCCGTCGGGGTTCCCCACTCTGCGCCCCCGGCGCCTACGACGCACTGAGCGCCAGGCTCGTGGCCGAGGCGGGCTTCGACGCCGTCTACCTGACCGGCTTCGGCGCGTCGGCGTCCCTTCTCGGCCGCCCCGACGTCGGCCTGCTGACCGGGACCGAGATGGCGGGTCATGCCGCGCGTCTCGCCGACGTCGTCGACGTCCCGCTCATCGCCGATGCCGACACGGGCTACGGGAACGTGGTGAACGTGATCCGCACGGTCCGGGCCTACGAGCGGGCGGGTGTCGCCGGCCTCCACCTCGAGGACCAGGTCGCTCCGAAGAAGTGCGGACACCTCGCCGGCAAGGCCGTCGTGCCCGTCGAGGAACACGTCGCGAAGATCCGCGCCGCGGTGGCTGCACGTACCGATCCCGACACGGTGATCATCGCCCGCACGGACGCCCGGGCGGTCGAGGGGTTCGACCGGGCCATCGAGCGTGCCCAGCGCTACGCCGACGCCGGGGCGGACGTGCTCTTCGTGGAGGCACCCCAGTCCGTCGCCGAGATCGAGGAGACGGCGCGCCGCCTCGCAGGCCACCGACTCCTGTTCAACTGGGCGGAGGGTGGTCGCACGCCGGCGATCTCGCTCAGGGACCTTGCCGCCCTCGGCTACGCCATCGTCATCTTCCCCTTGACCGCGCTCTTGAGTGCGACGACCGCCGTGCGGGAGTCCCTCGAGAGCCTCAAGCGGGAAGGAACACCGCGTGCAGCGATGGAGGCCGGTCGACTGACGACCTTCGGGTCCTTCGTGGACGACCTGGGCCTTCCTGAGGTCTACGAGCTCGAACAGCGGTTCCTGGACGGACGAGCCTGATGCAGAGGAGCGCGTGATGGATTTCGAACTCGACGCCGAGCACCGGATGTTCCGGGATTCGATGCGATCCTTCGTCGATCGGGAGATCCGACCCGTCGCCCGGGAATGGGAGCAGTCGGGCCGGTATCCAACCGAGATCGTGGAGACGATGGGGGAGTTGGGCCTGTTCGGGCTCACCATCCCCGAGTCCCACGGCGGCCTCGGCGCCGATCTCGTGACCCTTGCGATTGCGTTCGAGGAGATCGCACGCGGATGGATGGGCATCGCCGGCATCCTCGGCAGCCACACGCTCGCCTGCAAGATGATCGCGGACCACGGGACCGACGACCAGAAGGCGAAGTACCTCGCCGACCTCGCCACGGGCCGTCGCCGGACCTGCATCGCGCTCACCGAGCCGGATGCGGGGTCGGACCTGCAGGCCATCACGACCCGGGCCGAACGGGACGGCGACGAGTACGTCATCAACGGCACGAAGATGTGGATCACGAACGCACGGTTCGCCGATCCGATGCCGGTCCTCGCCAAGACCGACCCGACGGTCGAGCCCCGCCACCGGGGGATGAGCGTGCTGCTCGTCGAGGCGGGGACACCCGGACTCGAGGTGCTCCGCGACATCCCGAAGCTCGGCTACAAGGGACCGGAGAGCTGCGAGGTCGTACTGCGCGATGTGCGCGTGCCTGCGGCGAACCTGCTCGGCGGCGTCGAGGGTCGGGGCATGGTGCAGGTCCTGTCCGCCCTCGAGGTCGGCCGGATCAACGTCGCGGCGCGGGCAGTCGGGGTCGCGCAGGCGGCCTACGACTACGCCCGCGACTACTCCGGTGAGCGTCGGGCCTTCGGGCAGCCGATCTCCGGATTCCAGGCCGTGCAGCACAAGCTCGCCGACATGGCGACCGGCGTCCAGGCGGCTCGGCTGCTCACCTGGTGGGCGGCGTCGCGGGCCGATGCGGGTGGTCGGGCCGATACCGAGACGGGGATGGCGAAGCTGTTCGCCTCGGAGTTGGCCCTCACCGCAGCGCTGGACTCGATGCGGATCCACGGTGGCTACGGCTACTCCACCGAGTTCGAGGTGGAGCGCCTGTACCGGGACGCACCGCTGATGGCCATCGGGGAGGGGACGAGCGACATCCTCCGTGGCGTCATCGCCCGGTCGTTGCTCGCCGGCTGGTCGGGCGACTGAGCGGCGCCCGCTCAGGCCGGGTCCTCGGCGGCGAATCGTCGCACGGTCGCCGTGGCCGGGTGCGCCCGGACCGCCTCCCGGAGGCGGGCCCCGGTCGCCTCGAGGTAGCGGCGGGTCGTGTCGAGGGAGGCGTGGCCGAGGAGCTCTTGCAACTCGACCACGTCCACCCCGTGGTCGAGCGCGCTGGTGGCGAACGTGTGCCGGAGCGCGTGTACGAGTGCGCCCTCGGGGACCTGGGCGCGGATCCCCGCCCGGCGGTAGAGCTTGTCGATCCAGTGCTGGACCTGCTGACGCGACGGCCGATCGCCCGTGTCGGCGCGGACGATCAACGGCGTCGCGGGGTGGTCGAGGACGTGGGAGGGGAAGCGGGTCGCTCGCTCGCCGAGATAGCGACCGACGAGCCGCTCGTAGGGGCCCTCGATCGGCACGGTCCGGGGCTTCCCGCCCTTGCCGACGACCACGAGACGGCGTGCGTCCTCGGGGCCCTCGAAGCTCCCCACGGTGAGACCGACCACCTCGGCGAGCCGGAGGCCCGTCACGACGAAGGTGGCGACCAGCACGACGTCGCGTGCCGGCCACGGATGACGGCCCGTCGGGTCGATCTCCGCCGCCGTGGCGAGCAGGCAGGAGATGGCGTCGTCGCGGTGGATGACCTTTGCCCGGGTTCGGGGCTGGCGAGGTGGCACGATGGCCCGCATGGGATTGGCGCTGCAGAGGTCGTCGGCGACGAGGACGTCGAACCAGGCGTTCCACGCGCTCCAGGCCCGACGGACCGAGGCGGCGGCGTGATCGGACGCCCACGAGGCGAAGCCGTCCCGGATGGCGCGCTTGTCGATGTCGTCGATCCGGAGCTCGTCGAGTGTCGTGTCGTGGGCCTCGGCGATGCGGGCACCGACGCCGAGCAGATCGCTGCGGTAGGCGGCGATCGTGTGCGGCGAGGGCTTCCGGGTCCGCAGCTCCACGAGGAACCGGTCGACGGCTCCTACGAACGCCGTGCTCTGTTGCATAACCATGATTATGCCAGATTCACGAACCGGGTCGGCGCACCCCGATGAGCCCCACCCCCGACGCCTCCCTCGTCCGGATCGGCTGGGACGACGAGGTCGAGCAGTTCGCAGCGCCGCACCTCGCCGCCGGACGATCCGTCGGCCGGGTCAGCGCGACGTCCCGAGGCTTCGACACGGTCCGGACACCGGACGGTGACGTGCTCTCGGACCGATCGCTCGCCAGACACCGGGCCGCCGGCCTGGATGGCCCGCCCGTCGTCGGCGACTGGGCCGCCGTCGAACAGGTCGACCGGGCCGCTGCCGTCGTGGCGCTCGCGCCGCGCCGAGGCGTCGTGGTCCGCCGCGACCCCGGTGAGCACGCCGACGCGCAGGTCGTCGCAGCGAACGTCGACGTGGTCGGATGCGTGTTCGGCCTGGACCGACCCGTGAGCCTTCGGCGGGTCGAGCGGCTCTTGGTCCTCGTGCACGAGGGTGGTGCTTCCCCCTGCGTGATCCTCACCAAAGCCGACGCCGCAAGCGTCGAGGAGCTCAGCGCCGTCCTCGACGACCTCGCCACGCTCCCCGGTACTCCCCCCGTCGTGGTCACCTCGGTCCGGACCGGTACCGGCCTCGACGACATCAACCGTCTCCTCCTGCCCGCTCGGACGCTCGCGCTCCTTGGTGAGTCGGGTGCGGGGAAGTCGACCCTCACGAACGCGCTCGTCGGCAGCGACCTCCAGCACGTGGGCGACGTCCGGGCACGAGACCGTCGAGGGCGACACACCACAACCGTCCGCCGGCTCCTCCCCTGCCCCGAAGGGGGTGCGGTCATCGACACGCCCGGTCTCCGTGCGCTGGGCATGTGGGATGCCGTCGAGGGGCTCGCCGAGGCGTTCCCCGACATCGTCGCCCTTGCGCCGAAGTGCCGGTTCAGGAACTGCACCCACCGGGACGAACCCGGCTGCGCGGTCCGGCGCGCCGTCGCTTCCGGTGAGCTGGCGAAAGCGCGACACCGGAGCTACCTCGACCTCCGGGCCGAGCTCGACGACGTGGAGGACCGCCGGGTCGCGCGCGTCCGAAGGCACGGCGAAGGCCGGCGCCCTCGCCCAGCGCCCAGGGTCACCGACGGGCTCGACGAGATCGACGACCTCGACGACGACCTCGACTGAGGGTCCCGGGCCACGTCCGGCACGGACGCCACCTACGCTGCCGCCGTGGCGGCGCGACAGCCCGACGAGGACCCCTACGCCTGCCTCGGCGTCCCCCGGGACGCCGACCTCGTGGTGCTCCGGGCTGCGTACCGGCGTCTCGCTAGGGAGCTCCACCCCGATCTCGTCGGTGTCGACGGACGGGCGGACCTCGATCGGCAGCGGCGGATGGCCTCGGTGAACGAGGCGTGGTCGCTGCTGTCGGATCCGGTTCGTCGCGCCACCTACGACCGTGCCGCGGCGGCGCGCCGGGTCGCCGACACGGTCGTCCGACGACCCGGCGTCGACATCCGGCAGACCGCGCCCGTCCGCGCCGGCGTCGGCCACCGCCGGGAGGCCTGGGTGCAGAGCGTCCGGGTCCGCATCCGTTTCCTCGGTGCCCTCGCCGGCCGATCTGCCGTGCAGACCCTGCTCGTCCGCCACCCCGGCACCGCTCGTAGCGACTGGGAGGCACGGGTCGAGCCGATCCTCGACCTCCTCGCAGAGGACACCGAAGGGCGCCTCCGGGCAGCTCGTCAGGCCGGGGCAGCGCCGCTCGACCTCGCCAACGCCGCGCTGCTCCTCGGTCTTCGGGAGATCGCAAAGCGCACCGCTGAGGATGCGCGTCGGGTCGGGGTCACCGACGAGCACGCGCACCGGGCCGAGCTCGTCGACCGGATGTTCGCGACACTCGGCCACGAGCTCCCCTTCGAGCTCGTGCGTGCGCTCGGCGACGCGCCTCGTGCGGTTCGACGACTGCGCGACCGCTCCTGACCGGGTGCGTGGTGGCGAGCCTGCTCGCGATGGATGCGACCTTGGGTAAGGTGCGCGCACGCCGCACCGGAGGAACGCCATGACCATGACCACGACGACGTCACAGGGGTCCGTCGCACCCGCTGAGGAAGATGCGTTCCGGCGCCGGGCGCAGGACTTCCTCGCCGCCCACGCCCAGCGGAAGGCGGAGCGAGGTCAGGACTCGGCGCCCCGGTCGCTCGAGCCGGAGAGCACAGCGGAGATCGAGGAGTCCAAGCGCTTCCAGGCCGCTCTCATGGACGCCGGCCTCGGCTTCATCACCTGGCCCCGCGAAGCAGGCGGTCAGGGCCTCACCGGCCGCCACCTCGAGATCTTCAACGAGGAGGCCGCGGCCTACGAGCTCCCGATCGGGATCTATCAGATCGGCCACGGGATGTGCGCCCCGACCATCCTCGAGTTCGGCACGCCCGAACAGCGGGCCACCCATCTCCCCGACCTTCTCCGCGGCTCGAGAATCTGGTGTCAGCTCTACTCCGAGCCGGGCGCGGGTTCCGACGTCGCGTCGTTGCAGACCCGAGCGGTGCGGGACGGCGACGAGTACGTCGTGAACGGCCAGAAGGTGTGGACCTCGGGAGCCCACTACTCCGACTTCGGCATCCTCATCGCCCGGACCGACCCGGAGGCGCCGAAGCACCGTGGGATCTCCATGTTCATCGTCGACATGCGAACCGCGGGAATCGAGTTCCGCCCGCTCCGCCAGATCACCGGCGAAGCCAACTTCAACGAGGTCTTCTTCACCGACGCCCGCATCCCCGCGGCGAACCTCCTCGGGACGGAGAACGACGGTTGGCGCCTCGCGGTCGCGCTGCTGATGAACGAACGCGTGGCCATCGGCGCCGCGGGTGAGGGGCCGAGCCACGGCGGCTCCGCTCCGCTCATCCGTCTCGCGCGCGCGACCGGACAGATCGACGACCCGGTCGTCCGACAGGGTCTCGCCGACGTCTACACCCGCGAGACGATCATGCGGTTCATCGGCCTCCGGATCCGCGCCGCGCAGAAGGCCGGTCGAGCGCCAGGTCCCGAGGGTTCGCTCGCCAAGCTCGCCGGCGCGGTGCTCGCACGGCGCTCCTCCGACCTCGCGATCCGCATCGCCGGCGCAGCCGGTCAGGCGTGGGACTCCGAAGAAGCCGCTGGTTCGCGCTGGTCGATGTCGGTGCTGTCCGCTCCGGCGCACGCCATCGCCGGTGGAACGAACGAGATCCAGCGCGGGATCATCGGCGAACGCGTCCTCGGGCTCCCGAAGGAGCCGGCGGTCGATCGCGATCTCCCCTTCAAGGACCTCCGGGTCGGCACCGAACGCTGAGGTCGACGGCGGCGCCGCAGGGTGCCGTCGGTCAGCCCGCCCGCCAGGGGCCGTCGTCCGCTCGGGGTTCCTTCGGGAGGCCGAGGACCCGCTCCCCCACGATGTTTCGCTGGATCTGCGAGGTCCCCGCGTAGATCGTGCCGGATCGGGCTCGCATGGCGACCTCGTTCCAGGATCGGGGCGACGACGGCGCGCCGACGGCATCTCCGGCGATCCCCGATGCTGCCGGACGTCCCTCGAGGAGCATGCCCTCGGCACCGTGGAGGTCGACGGCGAGCTGGGTCACCTCGCGGTGGTACTCCGACCAGAGGAGCTTCATGAGCGAGGACTCCGGGCCGGGCCGTCCTCCGGCGAGGACCGTCGAGAGGTTTCGGAGTCCCATCCAGCGCATGACCTCGACGGTGCTGTGGCACCGCGCCAGCCGACCACGCACGAGCGGGTCGCTCGTGGCACCCCGCTCTCGTGCGAGCGCCACGAGGCGGTCGAGCTCCTCGCGGTAGGTGATCGACAGCGTCGTCGCCCGTCCACCTCGCTCGAAGCCGAGCAGCGTGTTGGCGACGGCCCAGCCGTTGTCCACCTCGCCGACGACGTTCGTGCGCGCCGTGCGCACCTCGGTGAAGAAGACCTCGTTGAACTCGTGACCGCGGGCGATGTTGATGATCGGTCGTACCTCGATGCCCGGTTGATCCATCGGTACGAGCAGGAACGTGATCCCTGCGTGCTTCGGCTGGTGGGGTGCGGTTCGGCTGAGAACGAAGATCCAGTTCGCCGTCTGCGCGTTCGACGTCCAGATCTTCTGTCCGTCGACGATCCACTCGTCGCCGTCGAGGCGCGCCCTGGTACCGAGGTTCGCGAGGTCCGATCCGGCGTCGGGCTCCGAGTAGCCCTGGCACCAGCGGTCCGTGCCGTCGAGGATCCGTGGGAGGAGGTGGCGCTTCTGGTCCTCGGTCCCGCATGCCATCACGGTCGGTCCGACCATGCCGATGCCGAACCCGTCGTTCGGTGACCCCGTCGGCACACCGGCCCGAGCGAACTCCTCGGAGATGACCACCTGCTCGAGCGCGGTGAGCCCCGCCCCGCCGTACTCCTTCGGCCACGCCACTGCGAGGAGCTGGTGGTCGGCGAGGGTTGCCCGCCACGACTGCACGAACGCCCGCCGCTCCTCGGACCCGAGGGCTCCGAGCCCCTCCCAGTCGCTCGGCAGGTTCGACCGCAGGAACTCACGGATCCGTGCTCGGTAACTCTCGGCCTCGGCGGTATAGGTGGGTCGCACGGGAGGACGCCTCCGGTTCGGGGACTGCGGATGGTTGCCGAACCGTAGTCCGCCCTCCGGCAGCGACGGGGCCGCACTGGCCGTCCGCCGGAGGGGACGTCCGCACCGACGGTGTGCGAGGCTTGGCCCATGGCGGTCGTCTGGCGGGATCGACGGGACCTCGACCGGCCGGTCCTCGTGATCGGCTTCGAGGGATGGTTCGACGTCGCACAGGCGGCCACGGAGGCGGTCCGCCACCTCGCCGGGCGCTACGACGCCGCCGAGGTCGCCGGGATCGACGCCGAGGACTACTTCGACTTCACGGCCCGTCGACCCGAGATCCGCCTCGTCGGCGGCGACCGGGTGATCGTCTGGCCGCCGAATGACTGCGTCGGTGCGACGACGCCGGGCACGGGCCGAGACCTGCTCCTCCTCGCCGGGACCGAACCGCACCTGCGCTGGCGCAGCTTCTGTGACGAACTCGTGGAGATCATCCGTGCGACGCGGACCGAGTTGGTCATCACCGTCGGTGCGCTCGCCGATGCCGTGCCCCACACGCGGCCGCCGATGGTGCGCGGTAGCTCGACCAATCCTGACCTCGCCGCCCGACTCGGCCTCGATCGTCCGAGCTACCAGGGTCCGACCGGGCTGATCGGGGTGCTCCATGACCGACTCGACCGCGAGGACGTCCCCGTGATCTCTCTACGGGTCTCCGTGCCGCACTACGTCGCCAACACCCCGAACCCTCGGGCGGCCCAGGCGCTCCTCCGCCACCTCGAGCGGGTCACGGGAATTTCGACCGGCTACGACGATCTCGAGGACCGGATCTCGGAGTGGGCCCTGCAGGTCGACCGAGCCGTCGCGGAGGACAGCGAGGTGGCCGCGTACGTGCGGCGCCTCGAGGCGCAGGCCGATGCCCGGCTCCCGCTCGACCTGCCGTCGGGCGACGACCTCGCCGCGGAGGTCGAACGCTTCCTCCGCGAGCAGCATCCCGACGAGTGAGCGGCACGCTTGCGGATCGGCTCCCCGAGGATCCGTCGGGGGGCGCCGTGCTCGACGCGTTCCTTGCCTGGTGCGCAGAGCAGGAGCTCGACCTCTATCCCCACCAG
>Ga0169931_10001197_pt1 | contig 42918 bp, 47 predicted proteins | sample Kivu_15m_20L_FD_129675 | JGI IMG/M metagenome (GOLD analysis project Ga0169931, IMG submission 129675) | Freshwater microbial communities from Lake Kivu, Western Province, Rwanda to study Microbial Dark Matter (Phase II) - Kivu_15m_20L... | ecosystem: Environmental > Aquatic > Freshwater > Lake... | reverse complement strand
GTATGTCACCGCCCGGATACCCGCGTTGCATGTCAGCAATTTGCGGCGCTTGCCGGCGTTGATTTTCGCGATATAAATCAGAAGCCGCAACACCGCCGAATCCGGCGTTTAATCCTTTGCGATCATACCCGTGCAATAATTCGGCTGCGTATTGCCGCCATGTTCTTTCAGGCGTCGGGCCTATCGAACTCGACGAACGAGGTTGCGGAGTATCTGGCGGAGCGACAAATGAGCCGGTATTTCCAGAAAAGTCAACGTCTTGATATGGTGTAACAGCGCGTTTCTCGACGCCAATTTTAATGGCCACGCAGCGTCCAAAATTTTCGGGAGTTAACATAACATTGTCCGATCTCTGTTGTTAAAGCGTGCCAAACTGTCTTCCAATACCAGCAGCAGTATCTCTTGTCGTGTTTATACTTTGTGCGGGATTGCTAAACGATGACGCCATACGGGCCGGGTCATTAGTCGCTACACGACTAATCTGTTCTGTAACGTGTGGATTTCGCGCCATAAATTGCGTCGTTGAATTTGCAAAATTATTTATCGCGCCCGGCAATTTTGCGGCCTGCGTTCCGATAGCCGCGGCGCCCGTTCCGATTGCGCCAGCCGCTGCGTTACTTGCGCCCGCCACCGCGGGAGCGGCAGCAATGCCGCCAGCAAGCGCAGCCGCGCCAGCGCCGACACCCATCGCGCCCCGGCCGGCATACTGCAGTCCTTTTTCAATGCCATCTCTGGCCGGTTCGTTCCACGCATCACTCCACGGGTTGTAAAACTTGTTGAGTTGATGCGCGTAGTCACCCCAAAAAGATGGCTGCGACGCAAGTTTTTGACCGAACAAAAATGGTGCCATCATTAGTCCGGCATTTATTGCCGGCCACCTTCGCAACACGTCTCGTTAATACTGCGGCATGAATTACACACAAGTTTTCCACGTATTTCTATCAGTTTACCACCGCAAACACAGCAAATACAATTTTCTGGCGTTTTTTCCATTGGTAATGTCTCGCTAAAAGAAGGCGCACAAATGTGCGTTGTACCGCGAACATGCCGCGGAAAATACGGACAATTTTGACAGCCACAGCCGCAGCAAATACCGCGAAAAAGCAGCGTCTCGCGTGAAACGGGTTCGTAACGGCTCACATCGGCGCCGGTAAAAATAACTGCTCGTACACCACGTAAATTTCGGCGTACGCTACACCCCACGCGGCGTCATGGGCGAGTTTGTTGAAAACCTCATCAGACTCGGCCGTATCCAGTCGATGATTCCACGCCCGCGCATGCGCCCATTCGTGCACCAAAACATCCATGGCGCGCAACTCGTCTAAACTATTGTCAATCTGGATATAGAACTTTTTGCCGTGTTTCCAGCAACGGCCTTCGACGTCAGACAGCGGAACACGGCGCACACTGACCGGATATCCGGGCGGATGTTGTTTTTTTAACAACGCCAGCAAAAGCCGATAATTCTTGAAGTTCGCCGCCATGCGTCCGTCTCCCGTAGGCTTCCTGCCGGATATCAGTATACTCGGCAGAAAAAATGGAGCCTATTGGATTTTGGAGCGACAAACTGGAGCAAAAATTTCGGGTTATTACTCCGCTTTATTGCGCGGCCGCGTGCCGACTTCTCGCAATAAATCGCGAAATTCTTCATTCAACCGCTCTTTTTCATCCGTGAGCCGGGCAAGAATTTCATCGGCCGTTCGATGGCGTTTACCGCCAAATAATTTGGAAATAACTTTTGGCTCCTCGGACTTGTTTAAATACCGCTGGACGGCAACGTTTTTGAGTTCTTCCGGCAGATCATGATGCGAGTCAAAGCGTAGTCCTCGGCCCTGCGCCTGTTGCAATCGCGCTTCGTTCCAATGAGGGTCTAGCAACTGAATTAAACTGGTGCCTTTGGTGGAAATACCCTCGGCGGCGGCGGGACCCAGTAACAGCGCGCGTAACTTTCCGGCATTATAGTCCTGCAATGCCCGCTGCCGTTTTTCAGGAGAAATACCGCCGTGGAATACACCAGCCGGAATGCCGTCGCGCTCCAAAGCCGCCGCGTAAGGCTCAATGCCGGCGTTAATGAAGTTCGAATAGATCAACGCTTTTTTCCGCGGGTCTTCGTCGAGCACTTTGCGCAAGTTTTGCATGGCCGCGGTAAGTTTGCCCGACTGTTCAAAGGCTTTCAGCGGGTCTTTGTCGGCCCGAAATGTCTGCGTCGACAAACCAACTTGGCGCAGACCAGTGAGAAAGCCATTGAGCCGCGACAGTTCATCTTTCGAAAGCGGGAACTCCCGATCCAGTTTCCAAAGAAATCCGGGCGGAATCGTCGTGCGGATGGCTTTTTCAATCTTCTGCTGCTCTGGCGTCAGCGTTGTGTTAATTACTTCTTCTTGAACGTCGACGCCTTCGGGTTTCTTGCTCGGATGATAATCCACGCGGCCTTCAAGAAGTTTTATCAGTTCATCACGATTGCGAACTTTGGCGCGCACACCCGGCTTGATGCCGCGTAAAAAATTCCACAAACCCGGCCACACTTTTTCCTGTTGCACATATCGCTGCTCGAAATCTTTGGGCTCAATCGTTTCGCCGTGCAACATTGAAACCAGCGGCGCCAAATCACCGGGTGTGTTTGTAATCGGCGTACCGGTGAGCAATAGTACGCGCTTAGCCTGCTGGGCTGCTCTGGCTGCTGCGCGCGTGCTGGCCGCCGTAGGATTACGCAACCGGGCAGCCTCGTCCATAATGAGCGTTTCAGGCGGTACTTGAAACTTTTTACCAAGTGCCAATCCCGTGTAACTCATGATCTCAGGTTTGCTCGCGCCGGTCGTGAACTTTTTGATCTCCTTGCGAAAATTATCCCGCAGACTCGCCGGAACAACAACGCCGTAATTATCGCCATGGAGTTTGCGCGCAGTTTCAGCCGCGGCAATGGCGGACAAAGATTTACCCGAGCCTAAACCGTGATAAATCAGCATGCGCGGATTATCAGTCGTCGCTCGATTTTGAATGCGCTGCTGATGTTCTTGAAGTTGAATGTCTGGATTGAGTTCGGCTGTCTTGTCGTCCTGCCAACCCGGCGTAAGTTGATAGTCATAAATTGGTTCGCCTGAAAACAATTGTTTTTGCGCTAACTCAGGTACGCGGCCGGTAAGATTGCCGCGCACATCAGGTTGCAGCCGGTAACGCTCACTCAGCCACTGCTTCTGATACTCTGCGTTCTCAGCAGCGAGGCGATTGAACCCTTGTGCCTGAATAAACTTTTGAATGTCGTCAGGTTTCAACACAACTTTGTGCAGTTTTTCTTGTTGTTTCGGTAGCGGTGTAATCGTGTAATCTACGCCGCGTCGTAGAGGTTGTTTATGCTGCCGTGCGGCTAAATGAAACTCCAGCAAATCAAGCACTTCTTGCTGCTTTTTTTTATTGCCCGGAATAATCGCCCGCGCCTCGCCAGTACGAGCATTGTTGTACGCCAAGCCCGGATGTTTTAACTCATCCAACACTTTGTGCAGTGTTTTTCGTAGGCTCACGCCCTGTACGTCGCCCTCAAAGTTGTAGACAGCGGCGGCTTTTTGTACAGCCAGTTCTAATTTCGTTTTGTGCTCGTGGGGATTGTCGAGCAAATCGAGGTTAGCCGGATCGGTAGTAACAGAGTACACCGTTGGTTTACCCGTTGGTTCTCTTCCGGGCTTGAAATGAATTTCCGGGCCGAAATCATATGGCCGATCAAGATCATCGTCCGACCACGTTTTACCGGTGTCTTCGTAAAACCGCCCCATGATTTCAGCAATGCGTTTATCCGGCGTCACGTAACTGTCTGGCCGCAGCGTCGTGATATCAGCGTTTGGCGAACCGTGATAATAAGTTTTAGCGGCCAACGACGGATATGCGGCTGTTTCTTGAAACTTCTTGAGCCGTGCCGCAAGCAGTTCTTTTTGCTTCTGGCTTTTTAACCACGCCCGCGAAATTAACGCCAAATCCGTCATCTCTTTGTCAATATTGCCCTGCGTTGACAGTGCCGTTTGTGTATCGGCGAGATGTTTAGGCAGCGCGGCCAGCAAATGCGCCCGGTCGCTCCATTTAGGTGCGAGTTTGGTGAGGTCGTTGGATTGTTTCGCCCGCTCCTGCACGTACTTCTGCATGGCCTTGCGCTGGTATTCATCTAGCATCTCACCCACGCGTGCCTGCTCTTCGGCGGCTACGAGTTTACTGGGATCAATGCCCCAGTTACGTAAGGCCCAACCGCGGCGAGGCGTGGGATTCTTGACGAACGGGCCGCCATGCCGGGCCTTGAGGCTCAGCCAGCGTTTAATCTGCCGCTCGTCCTCGTCAGGAATACGCCGGCCGGACGCGTAGCGCTTGTACCACTGCGCCCAGCCCTTCGGGTCGTGCTCGCTGATCCATTCGGGCTTCCACTCGCCCAGACTGGCTAGGCGCGGGCCTTGTCCGCGATATAACGCGTCGTAGACGCCCAGATTCTCCATCTGTTCGGGCGTGTAGTCCGGCCGAAACTGCGCGGCGAGGTTTGGTGCGTCGGGCATGTCATTGGCGAATAAAGTATACGAGGCCGGCCGCAAGCGCCGACGCCAATAACGCGACGACGTAAATAAACTTGGCGATCGGGTCGAATGGTTTGCGCGTCATACACTTTATTTTACCGGCTTTTTGCCGACCGCCAAAGCACGAAAAGCCCGCACGCCGCCGACAGTAATCCCGGCCAGCGAAAATACGTGTAAATATGCACGCACCAATAAACGCCGAGAAAAATCGAAATTCCGCCAACGAGTGCCGCCCAGACTGGATAGCGCGCGTAGTGCAATAATACAGCGAACGGCCCGCACAAAAACACCGCGCAGTACGCCATGAGCGCCGAAAGAATCAAATAATCTAACATCAGCACTCTGGAATTACCCAGCCTCAGCGAACTAACGGCAGTTTTTGTACGATGACCTGCCAGTTATGATACAGCACGCGCATGTTGAGTTTATACGCGGCCAAAAACGCATCAATTCCGGCAGCGGCGTTTAATCTTCCCGCCGAATACTGGTATGCGATGCGGTGTGGATAATCATCGAAGATCAACACGCCGAAATTCTTGAGCACCCGCCACGCCAGTACGGCGTTTTCTAGTGTTATCCGCGCATCGTGGTCGCCGTCGAGGTAAATACAGTCAAACACCTGTCGGGCGGCGATCATGTCCAACAACGCCAGCGACGCGTCTTTTTTTATTTTGACAACGCGATCGCCGATATTTGCGTCAAAACGCGCCTCGGTGCCGGCTACGACCCACGTGTCGACACACGTTAACGTGCGCTGCGGCTGACTGCAGATCACGTTGTCCAGCACCCACGCCGCCGACCGGCCTTCGTACGAGCCAATTTCGAGCCACGCCAGCGGTTGCTCGGGCGCAGGCAATTGCGGTACGACAACTTTACGCCAAACATCGGCGTGATGAGAAAACCAGTCAGATGTAAATTCCATCAAATCGTTCCGCAGCCGTGTGGGACTATAATCGCATTATATCACACACGTATCCGGGCATACGGCCGCAACTGCGGCCACGCGTTCAAGTCTGGGCCGCGGCGAGAGCCCCACCACGCGTGAAAAAACTGCGTCGCTGAGTTTAAATCCGACATTTCACCGTCAAGCCGCCTCGGCGGCACGTGCCAGCAGCGGCCCTGCGCTGCGAGGTCAAACCAGTTTTTTTGCGCCGTATCCCACATGCACGTAGCGGGATTCACCCACATGTCGTACCACGTCGGGCCGGCAATCGCGAGCCGCTGGGTTTCCGGTAACGAGGTGACGTACGTTGTGTCGTAAAGTTCAGCGTACCGTGGATGCGCCTGATCTGAGCCGCGGCGCTGAGCGCGAAAACTATGCGCAATATCGGCAAGTTTCCAAAGACTGGGTACGGGCTGTAACGGCCCGTACGGTTTGGCGTAAATAGCCGCCATCGAATAGCCGTCGTCGATGCCGGCTTTTAAACCATCCCACCACGCCGTGCCGTAAATAAAACAATCCGGCTCAAAATGCAGCATGTATTCGTAATCGTGCTCGCGGACCCATTCAGTTACATAGTCCAATGCGGCCCCATGATTTCGGCGATGGTCAAGACAAAACGAATCCGTCGGCAACGTGACGCGTGTGTCGCGCAGAATTTGCACCGGATACTTCTGCTCATACAAACACAGATGGCGATTCGGCGTCGGATCATTGTCGACTAATAGCACACCGCGCGGCGCCTCAAAATGCTCGAAAAAAGAATTCAACGCAATCGGCAGCCACGCATCGGTCGCGTAATTAATGAGCACCACCGCCGTATTTTCTGGAATCTTTTGCATAACTATTTCCTTGTCAACAAATTGGCAGTGCTTGGAATTTCTGCGTCGTCTTCCAATCGACTTGTGAAATATTCCCGAGACTGCTGCACCAACGATGCCGGCGCGGCGGCGGTCCACGCCAGCAGCCCATTTTCGTCAACGCACACGTGTTTGGCCGGATCAAACTCGGCGGCTGTAATCTGCTGCGACCGCTCGTAGTAGTGCCGATTTTTTCGTGCGCCGTGATATAAATGCAGGGCGTCGAACAACATGGTCGTCACACGGCCGTTGGTTTTTGCGTGCGCGGCCAGCGCCCAACTCTCAAAATGACGCCGCATCGCGTCAGTCATGCAGTGCTGCGTCTGCGCGTAATTTGCGCCCAGCCAACCTTCCAGACACAACGCGTCGCCGCTGCCGACCACGTGGCGGTCATAAATCGGAAACAGATCGCGTACGCCGGCCCACGCGCCGCCCGGCGACCACGATTGCTTGGCCTTGTAGCGCCGACCCATGTGTCCGACAGAAATCAACGCGTCCACTAATTCGCCGTGCTGTCCCGCCGAATACCACTTGTGCCAGAGTTGCACCAGCGGATACTCGTCCAGCACGGTTTTTGTCTTTTCAATCCAAAACGGATCAAGAAAAATTGCGTCGGCATCGATCCACGCAATTTTGGTGTATTTCTCCGGCAGCCGCTCGACGATGTAGTTCAACAGCCGTTCTTTTTGCCAGACGAGATTGGCGTCGGTACCGGAAATTTTAAATGTCGTCGCCTCGCTCGCCCACGTCTGACCTTCGTACGCAATTTCGGCGCTAAATACAGGCGCGCCCCACCAGTCCATTTCGTGTAAAAACCGCTGATAGTTACGCCGAATAGACTGCCAGTTTGCGGGATTCCAATGGCACGTAATGACAGCAAAATTGTCGGCCGCACTTGACGGGCCAAAAACAGCCCGTCGCTGATCGCCGAATAAAAACGACGCGGCGGGGGGCGACGGCTGCGACTTCAACGACAGTGTTTTTTTCGGCGCCGCGGTTGGTGCAATATCAGGCAGCGGCGACGATGAACACGCCTCGATAACCTTGTCCGGCTTTGGCGGTAAAAAAATCTCGTCCTCGTGGCGAAATTCGCGCGGCCACGGCGGAAAATTGCCGGCAATCTTAACGCTATCGCAGTCGCTCTTGGTCAACGCGCACAGCGCTCGCCACTTATGCGCACACGAGTCGGTCTGGGCCAGTAAAATAAACCGCTGCGGATGCTCTAGTGCGGCGGCAAAAACAGCGTCATAGTGCGCGGTGATTTGTTTAATCAGCGCTTCGTAATTCGTCGAAAACGCCGCGGCATTGTTTTGCACGCGATTGCGCCAGTCGTGCCGTATACATGACCACGCAATCGTCTGCGGTGTGTCATAGGTGACGATAAATTTGGAATTCGGATCGCACTCCAACAATTTACGCCACGCGATATGCATCGGCCAGTCGAGCGCCGCGTCAAATTGCTCGATCCAATCCGCCAAATTTTCAAACGGATCGTCGGCACCGTTTTTCACGTTGGCCACAATTTGATCAGGCTGCGGCGCGTGCGGATGGTGATAGCGATAACCACCCGTGTGCAGCGTATGAAGGCCGAGGCATTGAAAAGCCTTCGTCAACGAATTCGTGCCGGACTTTGGCCAGCCAATGCCAAAAAACTGCGGCCGACGCATAGATGCCGTCGAGTCTGAATCTGGAACAGCAGTAACAGCAGCGCACATATAGCAACGACGCCCAAAAGACAAAAAAGAAACCGCCGTGCAACGCACAGGCAAGTCGGCGTAGTCTATTTTGCGGCGTCGATTTTGGCAATTTCTTTCTCGATCCAGTCGGCGTACAGGCTGATGCGGGTGTGCGCGCCCTCATCCGTGTAGGTACCGTCAGGTTTGCCGTCGCTGGCCAGTAAAAACGAGTTAATACCGGCTAATTTGTTGCCGATAAACAAGCCGCCGCCCGAATCACCCGGCGTAATCAAGAACTCCAGCGGAAACTTGTGGCTGCGTTTGGGTCGGCAAATTAATACGTTGTGCTCCAGCGCCGTCACCAGACTCTGGCCGGCGCGGCGCTTGTTGTCCACGTCTTTGGCACCAGTGGCAAACGTACCCGTCACACCATAACCGGCAATCGTAACAGGCTGATTTAATTCGTTCTGTTCGGTGTACAGCGGGCAATAAAAAGGCAGATTAAAATCTACATCGGTGCGGCCAAGCGCCAAATCGTAGTAGCCCATGCGCCGCTCTTCAAACTGCGGATGCAGAATTACTGTCTGCAACGGCACGGCACGATCGCCGAGCATGACATGATGATTGTCGGCGTCTTCGACCACGTGCGCGGCGGTGATAATCCAATGCGGCCGAATAATAACCGCCGAGCCCCATTGAATCAGCCGTTTACCCTCCGGCACAACGACGTTCTCAGGTATCGTGCGCGCTTCACCGCGCAAAAGTACGATGAAGGGAAACTTCGCGCCAAATTCCACATATTTGGCGTCGGGCGTGTTGGGGTCAATCGTGCCGCCGAGAAGTTGCGTCGAGAGCACGAGCCAGAATATTACAACACGTACCACATATTGCAGTAATCGGGACGCTTCCATAGCGGCCCCCTTTGTTAAAACGAATGTGTGTATGCGTTACCTGCGGCTCACATACGTTCGAGCATCCGTGTCGGTGACTCCAAGGCTGGTGTTACGCCGTTGAGCAATTCGCGCATGCGCAGGTTGAAGAAGTGCTCATCCATATTTTGTTCCATCTTTGTCGGTTGCGAATACAAAAACGGATTTTTAAAGGCGGGGTCGGCCATGGTGCCGCGGCCATAAAAACGGCGTGGAGGAGATTCTGGCGTCGGATTCTTTGGTCCCGAGAAATAGTCATACGCAGCGCCAGCGCCGGCCCCGCCGGCGCCGAACATCAACGCGCGCCGTAACGCTGAGCCCGCACGGCTACGACGTTTCACGTTACCGTCAGCATCTTCGTATTCGCCGGGCGAAATCAAACCGCTGACAGCGCCCGCGGCAGCGCCGCCGAGGCCGCCCAGCGTAACCGGATGTTTCAATACTTCAGCCGAATTCATCTGATTGAAAAAACCGACTTTTTCGCCAAATTGAAATGCTAAATCACGCATGATATTCTCGCTTCGTGTAAATTACTCTTCGAAAGCCGGAGGCTCAAAATACCTAGGATAAAATCCGCCGCGAGTGCCCGTGCGGTATCCTTCAGCGCCAGTGTCGCGGTTAAGTGGATTTTCTCTCATGTAATCTCGCAACAATCTGGCCAATTCTTCGTCGCGAATCGAAGCCGCATTCGGCGTTTTTGACTGATAGCGTTCGATCATTTCTGGTGTTACGTTGCCTTCATACAGTGGATTGCGGTCCATATTTCCGGGCGATTTTTTCGGCAACGGTGCGCGCGCATATGTTTCGTCCCGCTGCTCTGGCGGTTTTTTCGGCTCGTCGCCCTTTAAATCAGTGTTAAAACCAGTTACTTTGCTAGGCGCAGGAATTTTCGGTATCGACGGAGGTTCGTCTATTTTTGGCGCCTCTTTTTCTGTTGCTTTATGCGCCGGAAAATCTGGTTTCGCGTCTTCTGTATTCGCCCAGTTTTGTTCTTCACCACGAGCGGGTAATTGATTTTGGTCGCTAATTACGTTTTCGACGCCTTCGCGCTTTAGTTGTTTGTTTAACGCCGTAATCTTAGGGTCATCTTTTACACCCGATAAGAACTTGCCGAGGCGGTCGTATACGTCAGAAATCATTTCAGGCTTATAGTGGTGCAACGCGCCGCCAGCAAGGCCACCAACACCGGCGCCGGCTAATGCGCCGCGTAAACCGCTCATCAATCGATTTTTCTTTTTGCCCGGAAATAACGCGCCGCCAACGCCGCCCAATAACGCACCAGCACCAGCACCCAAACTCGCGCCCGGAACGTATGCACTGAAATCAAGCGCAAGTTTTTTTCGCGGTTGCGGCTTACGCGATTCGAGTGCCAACAATGTTTCTGCGGCGTCAAGTTCGTCGGGTGTTTGGGCTGCCGGCAACGCAAGATGACGCGCCAACGCTTTTGCAACATCTTCAGGCAACGCAGCGGGAGAAACCTTGCTGTTGGCAGACATCGGATACGCAGAACGCGAGCCGCCTTGTTGCTCCCAATTTTGCAATAACATATGCAATTTGGGGTTATAACCGTTGACCTTCTGCGCGGTTTTTAGCATTTCTTGATTTACTGGCATGGCGTGATCCTTTTGTTACGCAGAACGTCGTTTAAAATTGACTTTGAAATGGCGGAGCGCCGGTTGTTTGCGCCGGTGTGGGTGGAGGCGCAACCGGCGGTGAAGTTGCGGCGGGACTACCGGATCGTGAATTAGCCGCTCTGTAACGCGCTTTGGCGGCCAGCGGATTATCGCCGTACCGTTGTGTCGGATTTGGCTGCGCCACTTGTCTAGGTGTGCGGTTACCGAATTGAGGCTGCGGCGTTCCGTTGGCCCGCATGCGTCCAGTGACGGCACCGGCTGCGGCTGGAATACCGCCAGCAGCGGCACCGGCAGCAGCCGCCCCTAATTGTTGCCCGTACTGGCCAGCGGCGGAAGCCGGGCCCGTGCCGTATGCGTACGTAGATGGCGGAGCAGAAGCAGAAGCAGAAGCGGCTGGAGCAGAAGCAGCGGGAGCAGAACTGCTCGACGCAGGAGCGGGACCGCTATTGGAAGGAACGACTGGAGGTGATTGATTCGGTAACCGGCCGGAGCCGGGCACGGGCCGGCCGCCGTTTGCTCGGTAGGCTTCGCGAGCGTTTCTTTGCCCCTGCGCGCGCTGCGCTGTTCTTGCTTGGAATTCTTGTCGCTGTATATCTCGTTGACTTAATTGCGCCCTCGAAGCGGGCGCTGGAGCGGGTGCCGGAGCGGGTGCTGGAGCGGGCGCTGGAGCGGGTGCCGGAGCGGGTGCTGGAGCAGTACCGGTATTTGGTGTAAAAGACGGCGCCCGCGCTGGGCGAGTGATATTTGGCACCATTGGGCGCTGTTGTGGGGGTGCTTGGCTCGGTAAAATTAACGAATCATCACCACCAGCAGATGCGGCGGGCGCGGGACTATTGCTACTATTGCTACCGCCTCCGACGAGAGCGCCCATAGCATTGTTGGCGCTGCGGAGACGGGCCCGATAGGCTGCGGGATCAATTAATCCGCCAAGAGCCGCATTTGTATCGACCTTACTACCGCCTCCGACGAGGGCGCCCATAGCATTGTCGGCGCGAGTGCGACGGGCCTGATAGGCTGCGGGATCAATTACTCTGCCAAGAGCCGCATTTGTATCTGGACCAGTCGATTGCGGCGCTTGTTGCGGCGACGGCGTATAACTGTACTGCGCGTCTTGCACTTGACCGCCGGGCATAACGTGGCCGCTATATCGGTGCACGCCGTCTCCAACCGGATTAGGCGTGCCAGACGCGGCCTGAACTTGGTCCCTCATTGCTTTCGCTTGTCTGACTCTTTCGGCATTGACCGCCGCCATCGGGTCTGGCGCGGGGGCCGCATTTTGGCCGGTCATACCTGCTCGCCCCATGCCGCCAGCGCCGGCGTTCATGTTGTTAAAAGAATTGCGCAGCGCATTTGCGTCGTCAACGTCTGCTTGTTGCGCGGCCGTTAATGGCTTTGCGCCGGGGCCACTTACGAGATTTCCGGCCACATATCGTTGACCTTCTTGAAGTTGGCCGCTTCGACGATTGGCGTCGTATTGATTAATAATTTCTCTTGGATCGATAGCCCGCTTGACAAATGCGCCAAGATAAACGCCAAATTCGAATGGTTGTGTGCGCATGAGATATTTCCCAAAATAACGACCGCCAACAGGCTTAAATTCGCGTTCTTTATTCTACTGCATTACCTCAAAATTCGACAAATACATCGGCGTGTTTGACAGATTTTACTCATCAGCGGCCAATAGCGGATAGGCTTGCCGCAGTAACTTTGGCCGCAGCAAGCCGTAGTCTTTGACAAGTTTGGCTGTGTTCAACAGATTATGGCGTTTATTTCGCGCACGGAAATACGCCGCAACAGCCGGAATAACTGCGGTGCCGGCCAGAATCGCGGGATCGCGTACGCCGGCATAGCCCAATAAACCAGCCGCGCCGAGACCGCCAAGGCCGCCCAGAGCCGCGTGCGTGTTCGGCTGGGGGGCTAATTCACTGAATTCAAATCGATCTTTGTTCCGGCTGTGGTTGTAAATATCTCGCAGGCCCGATTGAAATCCCGAACGAGTGATGCCGCGTTGTTTGAGCGCAGAGTCGTCGGGCCGGACCAGCGCCTTGAGCATGCCCAGTTGCGAGACGGCATGCGAAATCTGGTCAGGGCCGGGCATGCCAGAGAACTCGCTGATGCCTTTGTAGGCAGACTTTTTCTCGCTAATGCTCGTGACCTTCTTCCAACTCTTAGCGTCAGGGTAGTCTTTGTCGCCGGGTTTGGCTGGTTTGCCGCCGCGCTTTTTTTTGGCACGAATTCGGTCCCACAAGCCCAGTTGTTTGGCGGCTTTTTTAAGTTCCTCTTTGTCTTTGTCTTCTGTTTTTTCTTTGCGTTCTGGAATTTTGATTGTGTCCTTGGGTTTGTCTTCTTCTTCTTCTTTTTCTTCTGAGCGCGAATCACTTTTGTTGTCGGGCACGTATTTTTTATTGCGGCGTGCGGCCTCCTGCATGCCGTATATTTTGCCGCCTATAGCGCCGCCAATTGAAAACGGGGTTTGCAGCAATCCGCCGAACGGACCCGCCATTCCGGCGGCGGCGCCACCTATATATGACCCCATACCGGCCGGCAAAATACGTTGCCGTTTGTCGAGAATATCGTTGAGTTTATCGGAATCTTTTGCATATGTCCGCTCAAGATTCTGCCGACTTAGTGTGTTTGCGCGTTCTTCTTGGTGCAATGCGTGAATTCCGCCATAAACAGGTAACATGCGGCCAATAGTGTAAGCGTCGTGCTGTAAACCTTTGCCTTGTCGTTGCAACCATGTCTTAATTTTGCTTTTACCCGGCTCGTATTTGGGCACGGGGCCACCGCTGTTGAAGTCAATGGCGTGGCCGATTTCGTGGGAGAGTACAGCCGGCGAATCGCCCATTAAAGCCACGCTGTTGGTGTACGGGTTGTACTGGCTGCCGCGCATCAGAGTTGCCATCAGCGTATTTATTGGCAATGACAATGCGCCGTGAGTTTTTCCCAGCAAACTTGTACGCGGATTTGTAAACAACCGACCATATTCGCTGAACAAATTAGGTCCGCCGAGGTAAATTCGCGTGTCTTTAAGTTCTTCCGGATTTGCGCGCGCCATATCTTCGGCTAATTGCACATGTTTCTGACCGCGCGCATCATTTGAACGCACTTTACTGTCGAGTATTCCCTTCTCGCCGGCCCATTGCGTTGGATTTATGTGGCTATGAGGTTCCAGAATAGTCATAATGGGAAACGCACCGAGATGCCCGAGTGTTGACGCCAGCGCACGCGAACCAATGCCGCCGCGCGCAACGTCGAGCGCGTTCTTTTCTTCGCCCGATTTGCAGTTCCATTTGCGCAGGGCTTTGTTAATCCGCGAATCGGGATCGCTGGCGGTGTCTTTTCCGGTGAGTTTTTTCTTCATGCCGCCCATCCGTGCGCAGAAACTCGACCGGCGTGACTTGCGCTCGCCCTTGGGGTTGCTTTCGGTCACAGGGGCTTTGAGATTTCCACCCGTAGCGTTGTTATAACTCGCCCGGCCTTTGGCATTTAGGCCGCCCTCGTCGTTCTGGCCGGCTGCGCGTTGCCAAGCGGGGGAACTAGCGACTTTGGCGCCGAATTCGCGCGGGTTCATTGTTTTTGTGGGTGCCGAAAACTGGTATCGGCCGCCCGTCATATCTGACAAACTATTGTGCACACTAGTGTCAACATCACCATAAAAATCTGTCTCGACGTCAAAGTCCGGATTGTACGTTTCAAGTGTGGGGCCTTTTGTCGGATCAATATCTTTAGGGTAGTGCGACATCAAAACGGCGTAGCCTTCTCCAACTGGCAATTGCTTACCTTTTCGCAAACCAAGCCAACGACGTGGGCCAAATTTTTGAAATTCCACCGCGTTTCCCGGCCACACATTTGCGTCTGGGTACTTTTCTTGAAACAACTCTATTACATCGTCGCGGAAATTGGGACTGCCGCCAGCGTAAAACTCATATTGCGGATCATCCTGCATCATGCCTTGATATAGTTCTTGCCGAAATTTTGCGACTTCTCGCGCTTTCTGTTGGAGAAATTTACGTTCTTGAGGATTAAGCCCTTGGGCGTGAATAAAGTGTCCGTACAAGCCGGCGCTTTTCATGCCGCCCTCGTCGTTCTGGCCGGCCGCGCGTGGCGTGGATTTTACCGTCGTTATCGCTGAATTCTGTTTATTGAGCCCTTTAAAATCCTGCAACATTTTTTGTTGCATATTTAAACCGTGTGCGACGCCGGCGTGGCCCAGATTTGCGCCCAAACTCAGTGTGGGACCGACGCCGAATCCCAGATATTTACCGAGCGAGTTGAGTAACATGGGCGACACAGCAGAAACGGCTGTATTTATGTTTCGATGTGTTTTGTTTGTTTGCAGCAATCCGTCGATCATGCGTTCAGCCAGCGGCACTTTCCCGGGCTGCGGCGCCTCTGCTTTTTTTTGGTTTTGGCTGTCTGTTTTTGTGTTGGCCTTACGCTTTTTTGGAGCGCAGGGCATTCCCGGATTACGGCACGTGCACCATTTCGGGCAGGTGCAGTTATATGACTTTTCGCCACAGCCACATGGGCACATCGGGGCGCTGATTCGGGCGGATTTTTCATTTGTGCGATAGTTCGACGTCTTGGAACTATTCGGCGAGTTTTTGACACCAAATGCCGCGTTGCCATTGAGATTGCCGGAAGCAGAGAGCGGCCCGAAATTTCCAATCGTGTTTTTTATGAGTTTGTTCGCGGCGTCATTGGCTGGCGTGGCGGATTGCGCAGACGCTGGTTTTGGCGCAGAATTGCCCGATTGCGCGGACATAGCCATCGGCGGAGGATTGTAAATATTAGGAACTATTTGCCTCTTTACGCCGGGAACTGCGGAGATTCGCTGGGCAGGACGGCTTTCGTGGCGCGCTTTTTCGTTTTCCCATCGTTGCGCATTATCCGTTCCGGGAATCATGCCGCACTTGTTTAACTCGGGAGTTTCTTCCACTTTTGGCGTATTTTCATCCAATATCGAAGTCGAGGCTTGCTCAGAAGAAATGTCGGTTTGGCCCGCATATGTCGGCCCAGTATTGGTCGGCATTTTGATGCGTTTCAATACATCTTTGGCGGCTTTGACAACGTCGGCCTCACTTTTGGCCGGTTGCTCGTCACTATTTTCAGCCTTGTCTTTTGCGTACATTGGCAATTTCTTTCCGTTCAGCGGATATTCATCGGCCCAGCGGCGAGCGATGTCGGGATGTTCGGCCCAGAGAAATCGGCGTTGCTTTTCTGATTTGAATGGCATAACTGGTTAATTATCGCGCAGGGGGCTGAGAATTCTGCTGCGGATATTGTCTCAAAGAATTGCGCAAAAAAGTAGCCAAACCCGCACCGTCGTTTTGGACGTGTAATTGCAACATGTCTCTATGCACACCATCGGGGAATTGTGGGTACGTTGTTCTTAAATTGCCAAGCATTTTTTGATGTTCGGGGTTTGGGGTTGGCGGCGTATATAGTTGCTTAGGTTTAGGCGGAGCCGAAGATCGACTATTGTTACCAGCAAAATTGCCGTGATTTCTGTAAAACCTAGCCTGTTCATTTGTTTTGATGTCATAGCCCGACGGATTTCGATCTGTTTTTTGACCAAATGGCGTCATTGCGCTAGCGGCTGGCGTTGCGGGCGAAGTTGTCGGCCGCATTTCCACGGCAATCTTGTATCCGAACGCGTGCGGTGTCATGAGCGAATTTTCCAGTTGATTCTGCCCGCGAAATGGCATACAGTACTCCGCGACGGGTCAACCATTATTTTGACAAAAACGCGGCAAATACGCAAAACGTTTTAAGTACAATACGCAAAACGTTTCAAGTACAATACGCAAAACGTTTTAAGTACTTACCGGGAACTTCGCGCAAAACTGGGGCTGTAATTATGACAATGCCAAATGAACGCACGCGGGCCATAATTTGGGCCATTGACTTTTTACGACGGCTGGGAAGTCCGTATGTCGAAAATAGCGTGAAAAAGATTCCCAGTTCCGTGCGCAAAGAGGCCCGAGATATTATGCGTCATTTTCCCTATCCGCACGACCTGAAATATCCCGACCAATTTGATGAGCGCATTATTGAAGACTATTACCGCAAATTAGACGAAGAACATGAGGCGATGTTGAATACCGCAAAAAGCGCTGATATCTAAGAGAAACCGAAAACCCCGGGGCCGAAGCCCCGGGTTTCGGATTCCCTCCGTCCGATCGTTTCTCGTTTCGTCGCGCTAAAAACCATCGTCGACGGTGACGATGCGCGCGGTTTGCCCGCCGATCGCGCCGGCGATGGTAAAGATCACCCACGCTGTTCCGAGACCGTCCGGCAGTTTCATGCTCAGGACGGCGAACGCTCCGATGACGGTTATCAAAAAGGCCATCGCCACGCCCGCGCTTAGCCCGAACGCGATCCGCAGAAAACTTTCCATTGTTGCCTCCTTTGACAACAACCCAGATTCCGCTGGGACGGGAGTCAGGTTAGACTGGCGAAGTGCCGAGTCCTATTACCTTCCTCACTAGATATACCGCTATTTACAGCAGTATTTAGCCCGCCAAGACATCGGAGAAAACATGCGCATTTTGCTGACAGGTGGCGCTGGTTTTATTGGCAGTCATGTGTACGACCGTTTGGCAGAATTAAATTACGACATTACAGTGCTAGACGATTTAAGCACTGGCGACCGCAAAAATCTGCCGCCTCACGTGAATCTGTACGTTGGCGATATTGCGCAAAATTCAGATGTTGCAGGCGTATTCGCACAGGGGCCTTTTGACGTCATTTGCCATCATGCCGCACAAATATCGGTTAGCCGGTCGGTGCGCAATCCGATTCGAGATGCCGAAATAAACTGCATTGGTTTGCTGAATATTCTGGAGCATGCAAATCGCGTGGGCTGCCGCAGATTCGTATTTGCCGCGAGTGGGGGTACGCTATACGGCGAAGTTACAAAACCGGCAAGCGAACTCGATAGCGCCCGACCGCAGAGTCCGTATGGCGTCAGCAAATGGGCCGGCGAGCGCTATTTACAGATTTATGCCGAGCAATGCGGCCTTGAAGTTGTAATTCTGCGATACGGCAATGTGTACGGGCCGCGGCAGAATCCACACGGCGAAGCAGGCGTTGTGAGCATTTTTTGCAGAAACTTATTGCGCGGAACGCCGATTACTATTTTCGGCGACGGCGGATGCGTGCGCGATTATGTGTACGTGAAAGACGTAGCCGACGCAAATGTGCGCGCAATTCAAAATACAGATATTGCGCCGGGTCAAGTAATTGTTGCAAATATCGGCACCGGAATCGGGTTGTGCGTCAGTTCGATAGCGCACGCGATTAAGACAGAAATTCACGAGCAATTGCCAGATATTACGCTGCCTGAAACAAAGTTCGCAGCGCCACGGCCGGGAGACTTACGTAGCAGCGTTTTAAATCCGGCGCGCGCACAAGAGAAATTAAACTGGCGCGCAACGACGAATTTAACACAAGGGCTGCGCGAAACAGTGGCGTGGTTTCGGGGCGCTGATATCTAAGAGAAACCGAAAACCCCGGGGCCGAAGCCCCGGGTTTCGGATTCCCTCCGAACCGACCAGCATCAGAGCCGGTCGAGTTCTTCGGCAGCCCTGCGAACCTCCGCGAGGTTCCGCAGGGCCGCGTCGAGGCGGCTGCCGGCGGCTCGACGTGTGGCGGCCGATGCCGTGGCGTACGCCGCCACGCGTTCCGCCACCTCGACCTCGGCCGCCGCCACCGCGGCGGCCACTTTGGTCTTCGCCGCCGTGAGCGGCGAAAGCGGGGCCGGCGGAACGACCGCCGACTCCGTGGTCTTCGTGACGAGGACCACCACGCCCGCCAAGAGGGCGAGCGCGAAAAAAGCAAGCACCATTTGGTGCTCCTTTCTTGCGGGCCGTGTAACGTTACGGCCGGACGGGTTCGGATGTGTCGATGCGCATCGACAGATACATCTTCCCCATTAGATATACCGCTATTTTGCGGTTGTTTTAGCGCCAATAAGCGCTAATTCATTTCGACGATTTTTTGCTTCGCGGCGTTGTACCGCGTGGACGCATCGCGAATAACTCGCGCCATGACCAGCATGTTGTCCAAGATCGTGACGATTTCTGTCGCAATCTCTTCGTCGACATAATTGTCTAGCAATTTGTTTTCAACAACTTGCAGATTTTGTCTGGACAACTCTACTTTGGCCAGCAGATCGTCGATATCAACATTTGTTTCAGCCAACAAATTGGCCATGTTGACATTGCCCGGTTTGGGCGGACTGAGTATTGCCTCCATTTTTAACTCGGTCAATTCTTCCGTCAAACGGCTTAGTTGGAAGAACCCCTGTTCAAATAGAGGTTTAAAAACCGCAACTTTGTTTATTTCGTCGATGTTGTCGTCGTTGTCGTCATTTTCGTATTCGTAATTCACAGCACAATTCCGCAAAGAAACCCGACACAAAAAGACACTAATACAACGATAAGAACGCCAATGACCGAGGCTTGCCGGGCCAACTGGTCGATTTCGTCCTCATCGGGAAACTGATCTGTGTGTTTCATCAAAGCGATTCCACATTGTGTTACAGTCTGGACAACGCCAAAACGACACCCCATCGTAATGTTGGGGATGATCGTATGGCAATTCGACGCCAATGATTCGGCTAAACCGATACGGCGGGCTATATGATTCTTCGACGAGCGCCCGCAATTCGTCGTCTGTTTTGTCTCGGCACCAATCTTGAGTGCGCAGCACATCAAAGATGCCGCCGCCGTCCCAATTTGCGCCGCATTCGGGACAACAACCGAAATGATTTAATTCGGCCATTACGACTCCAGAGAAGCGGCCGTGCGCCGATAGACATCGATGCAGGCCAATAATCGTACGCCAAGTTTGTGTTCTGCTGGCGTTAGCACATATCCGGCTTCTTCAGCGGCGACGAGATCATCCACCAATCTTTCCGCCGCTCCGATTTCGAATTTTTCCAGCGCTTCTTGCAGTTGCGCTTTATACCTTGCGCGTTTAGCAGCCATGATTTCCTCCCTGAAATTCAGCGTTGCCGACGTCGGCGGCTGCGAGTTATAGCACAACCGACGCCGGCAACGCAAGAATCATTTCACGCTGGCGCTAGTCTTACGCCACGCAATTCGAGCCGGGCTGCGGAAGACGCGCACGATTTTAACGCGCCGAATCTTTACGCGGCCGGTAAGGCCACGCTTTTGCTTGTTTTCCACATGCTTGCCAGACCGTTCGCGAATCGACACAGGGTCGAACACGTATTCGCGGGGCGGCAAATCCCAAAAATGCACCGTGTCGAATTCCTGCAACTTTTCGGCCACGGGTGCCGGCGTATGCAGCCGCAACTCGACCTTGTCGTCGTGCGAAATGATGCGCGTTCGCGCGCGCAAAATGTGCACGTCGTAGTTCGGAAACATCGCTCGAAATGCAAGGGCGAACGCGCAGTTCTGCGGATCACCCGGCACCGCTTCGTCGATGTGCTCCTGCTTCAGCGGCACCAGCATGGGATACTTGGCGAGTACCACGCGCCAACCATTGCGCGCACGTCTCGCCTTGCCCCAGCGCAAAAGTGCGCACGATTCGCTGATAGTCGGACGACCACGACGCCGCTTTGTACTGTTAGCCACTTTTTGGCTCCTGTATAAAAAAAAGCCCACGGCAACATTGCCGTGGGCGTGCGAAAGTGGACCCGGCGGGAGTCGAACCCGCGTCCAGAGAAAGTTCTGATTAAAACGTCTACATGCGTATCCGGTTATTTGTCACCAACCGGCAATGCTATCCGCACACTTAGCGGAGTCACGTGGTCTACCACGATCTCGTCCGATTTCTTTGCCGGACCGACGCAGGTGGCTTACCACCATCAACCTGATTGGGCGATGAGGCTCAGGTCGCCCCACTCACCGACCCGACCGGAGGTCAGGCAGCGAGAGCCGGAGCAAAAGCGCCGGTTAGAAACCTGATCGACTTTTTACGTGGCCTGTCGATCAACCACGGCATGCAGTCTTAATTTTTCCTCTCCTGTCGATACCAGTACGGGCCCAATAGTGCGGGTGGGAGTCGAACCCACAACGTCTATCAAGGACACCAGATTTTGAGTCTGGCGCGTTTGCCAATTTCGCCACCGCACCGAATTGCTCAATCAAAGATTGTGTTGTTCCATAATTCGTTTGTGCGTTTGGCGCGCCAGGGCTTCGGCCTCTTCCTCTGTGGCTGTGCACAAACTCATAAGTATACGACCTTCCGATGCTGCACGTAGGGACGCCAGTGTTTCGCCGCGCATGAACACTTTAGTAGCGTCATTGTGCGCAGTGACGATGAACGCCCAATCACCGCCGGTGCACAGCCAATCCCACACTTCTTGCAGGGTCAGCCCGCGCGTGCGATCAATAGTCGTGTAGGGATCGTTTCGACTGTGCACATCTGCAATCAGGATGTCAAACAGTTTGATTCTTTCAACATTCTGATAGTAATTTAGATTCAGATCAGGCATCGTTAATCCTTTCTTTGGTGTCTTACTGGTTAAAAAATGACCCCACGGAGATTCGAACTCCGGTTCCCGCCGTGAAAGGGCGGTGTCCTAGGCCACTAGACGATGGGGCCACGCAAAACTCACACGGATTCATGGTTTTGCCAGAATTCCATGGCGCGTGTCAATGCCGCGGCCATATTTTTGCGCCCGACGGGATTATCTGTGTGCACAGACACCCGCAATGGCGCGAGTGTCTTGTTATGCGCGCTTTCTTCAATAAAACGCGCGACATCATATCCCGTTTTTTTGCCGTCGCCAAGGTCGTGGTCGAGTGAGATGTGCGTAATTCCGCCGATGCGCAGTAATTGAATTGCGCGTTCGGCGTTTTTGATCCACACATCAAACTCTGGCGGTTTGGGTCGCACATCGTCCAGCCAGACTTTCATGTTCTTATTCCCAGAGCGACCGGTAATATTTTCCGAAAAGCGTTGTGCCCCTGTTAATACGAGCATGGTGCGCTTCGTATCCAACCCGGTCGAAAATTTCGCTTTCCGGTTTTTTGCTAATGGCCGCCAGCGCGCTTTCCATGTCGGGGTCTTCAAACGCTGCGTGCCATTCAAGGCTCCAAAAATGCTTTTCGTTGTCGGGGTCGTTAATCTGACTGAATGCCCAGATCATTTCGTCCAGCACCCACTGCCAACGAATATGATGGAGTTCATCGACGTCGCCGCTTGATTCGTCGACCGGGGGCGCGGCAGTCGATCGCAGATATTCGGGCACATCTTCGTCGTCAACGTTGGGGGAGCCGTGGTTGTTCTGTTTGTGCTGCTCCAACATTGGCAGGATAATATGCGCCAGCGTTTCTGAGAAATTCCATGTGTCTGTCTCGTCGATGCGCACATAGACGCGTTCACTGCCGCGCCACGCATGAAATTTCTCGCACAACCGGCCGACCCACGTGCCGACGAGCCGTTCGGCGAGATTTTCTCTTGTTTGCTGCGGTACGCCGAAAAACCGCAGCAAGTTAACGAGTTGATAGGGGCCCCAGTACGAAACATAGGGCTTGATGTTAACTTTCATATCACGTTCTTGTACGCGTACGGGCCTTGAAATTCGTGGCGCGTTCGATGGCGCCGCGGTCGTCCACGAGCGGCCACGTCTTCGGCCGGGGGTCGGCCGAATCGTTAAACGTGCGAAACTCGTCGCTGCTGTGACAGAACGCAGCGGCCTCAAACGGCCCGTTGTCCACGACGCAAATCACCGCGCCTTCGTGTTCATTCACGAAGAACTCGGCTTCCTGTGGCGTGATCTGTATGGCGTTGTAGGTCTCTTCGATGAGCGCGACTTTGTTTTTGGCCGTGCCCGTCTCAATGTAGTAACCCAATTTTGGTGGCTCCTTATGATGCCTGCTGGTACTTCTTCGATTTACCACGCACGCGGCGGATCGGTGTTCGCTGCGGATACTCTCGGCGCATGATCGTTTCAACCGTTTTGGGGTCATACGACCGAAACGAATTGTCGGACATGCGCACAGTTACGCCGGCGCGCACAATGGCGACAATTTCTCCGCCCTGAAACACGCCACCGATTTTGAGCAATTGCTGCATTTTAGCCTCGAAAAGTTTTGGGACCAGTAGCCCGCCGTGGAGTCGAACCACGCGTAGGGACCTTATAAGAGTCCGTTGCCCACCGGTTTCCGCGGGCCACAATAGCCGCAGAGGGACTCGAACCCCCGACCTCCTCGGTGTAAACGAGGCGCACTAACCAACTGTGCTATGCGGCTACGCAATCACGGATCAATAGGGAATGACGTAATCCGGAGGCAGCGGGCACCAACTTTTCGCGCGCTCAGGATCGTACGGCATCCACCACGGGCAATCGTCAGTGTCGACGACGCCCCAGTCGTTGTTGCGGAACTTGTTGTGGTTGATTGCGGCCACAACTTGTTCGGGCAATTCGACTTCAATATCTTCTCCGTCAGGGCCTTCGGCCCAGCCTTTGGTCTCCACTGTCGGGTCGAACTTCCCGATATGCAGACCAATCACCGGACCGAAATAATACACTTCTTGGCCCGGCGTCGGCAGTCGTTCGCGCACAGAAATCCAGCCGTGCGGGCGATTACGAATACCGGACGCCGTGACCAGTTTTCGCTCGCGCGGTGTTTCGCTCGTTTCAGACATTTTCTACGTCTCCCTCCGAATCATCGATTCCGAATATTTTGTCCCAACAGGCGTCGCAAATGCCTGAGATCAGGAACTCGCGTTCGGCGGCTGAGAGTTCGGGAAAAACGTCTTGGGCATACGCGCCCTCGCCAAACTTAATCGCGGCTTCGGCATCTACGCGCACACTTTGCGGTTTGCGGCAATAGACGCAGGGCCCGTCAAATCGCAGGGTTTGACGTTTACCGTCGTCGCCAAATGTACTGGTACAGCAGTCCTTGCGAAATGCGTACTTCTCGATTAACGGCATCATTTCCTCCAATAGGTAAAAAACAGCGCGAAAATTAAATGGGGCTGGTGGGACTCGAACCCACACGGGCTGTAATGCCCAGCGGATTTTAAGTCCGCTGCGTCTGCCATTCCGCCACAACCCCGCACCGCCAGCCGAATACAATTCGGGTTTGGCGGCTTTTTTTTACATAGCGGAGTTCTTGGCGTTTTTTTCGGCGGCGCGTTCGTGCATCCACACCTCCATTTTTTCTTGAGAACCCCAACAAATCCCGGGGGCAACATTAAAAAGCCATTGCAGGTATAGTTTCAGCAGCGGATAATTTGTGTCATCCGCGCGAAACACTGCGCCGCATAAATCGTTGCAAATCGCGGCTGTAAGAAAATTACCCGGTTTGATTCCTTCCAGCACATATCGGCGCAACGCGAGTTGCATGTGCTCTGGAATCTGCGCATATTCGCCCTTAAAATCAACCATGCCGGCGGTTTCAAGTGCGGCAGCAATTGTCTGGGCCATTATTTAACCTCAACGTAGACGTACCACTGATTGTTCTCTAGTTTCCACCAACGGCCCTCGTGGTACACAATGTAGGGCTGCGGCATTGGTTGCGCGGTCATTGACGAAAACGACTGCGCCGGCGATTGCTGCAATCGCGCCTGAATTCTCTGTGCGCCGTGTTGAACGATCGGCGACACAATGGGCGTCAAGATCGTCATGATGATGAGCGCCAACAAATTCATGCTATCTCCTCCGTGAAGAAAAGAAACTCAATGGGGCCCCCGGGACTCGAACCCGGAACCCACGGATTAAAAGTCCGTTGCACTACCGATTGTGCTAGAGCCCCAGATCGGCAACTGGAAGGTTTGCCGATCAAAAACATCAACGCTGGGCGTCGATGTTTTGGTTTTGGTTAGTCACTCGCGCCCGAGCCGCGGCACGCGTTTCCTGCCGCTGCAGTTCGCGCTGGCGGTACCGCTCATTCAGTTCCGCCATCGCTTCTGCCCGCGTCACTGTTTGCGCGGCACGTGCTCTAGCGAGCGCGCAGTCGCCAGACAAACACCCAGCCGAGGGTGTGTACGTACGCGTCGAGTACGTACGCGATGATCCGCGCACCGGCTGCGGTGGCGGTGGCGTTTCGCGTTCAACCGCCCGCCGAGTCGTCGGCATATCCTTCATGACCGGCCGCGGCTCGCCGCCCTGTGCGGCTGAAGCCGCTAAAACCGCAATTACCAGCAGCACTGCGACGTTTCGCATTTTTTCCTCCTCAAGGTCAAGGGTTCAGACACAAATCGACTCCTGCGTAACCAACGGCGATTCCCAAAAACGCCGCGGCTACGTGCAGGCTGTCGGGCAGGCCGTTACCGGCACAATAGCCGATCACAGCCCCGCCGACAACCCCAAGAAACACCGCGAGTTCGCGAAAAAATCTTCGCTTGCTCATCGTCTCCTCCGTGAGAGCCCGAAAATTTCACGCCGGCTGATGGCAGCCGCGCGCATAGGGCATAATAATATGCCACGTTTTTGCTGTTTATTTACTACACAGCGACGGGATCGGCGCTTTTTTCTCGGCGCCATTTTGGAGGCAAAGAATACCAGCCATCTTCGTATAGTTCAGACATTTGTCGAAATGCGCGGTCATACATTTGGCCGCAAGTTTCCAGACTGTAACGTTTACGCGCAATTGCGGCCACAGTACGGCGATCCAGATTGGCAACAGTATCGATGGCTTCGAGCCAATCGCGCAACGTTTTACAGCGATAGCCGGTCGTTTCGTTAATGATAGTTTCGGTAAACGCGCCGTAGTCAGTGCCGATGAGTGGTGTACCGCACAACATGCCTTCTACGCCAGAACCGCCAAAAGGCTCGATAAAATTCGTCGGCATTAGCGAGCAGACGGCGCGACGAATAAAATCGCTACGCTGACGGCCGACAAGTGGCCCGCGATATTCAATATTCGGATGCTGCCACGGTGTCGGATCGCCCTGCCCGCACAGTACGATTTTTTTATCGCTATGCTTGGCGATGGCAAGAATCGTGTCCAGTCCTTTACACGTATCAATTCTGCCCATAAAAGCCAAATATTCGCCGGCATCGTAGCGGGGTTCCCATTCTTCCAAATCGAAATAGTTGGGAATAACCCACTCGTAATTGCTACCCTGCCGATTGTCTTTGCCGCAATGATAGTGCCGCCACGCATAACTCTCGAAAATTTTCATGGAGCCGGGCATGGTGGTCGGATAACCAATGCCGGTCTCAACATGAATGTTGCCCGAAAATAGTTGCAATAGCGTACTGTGGGAGTGGCCAAATGGATGGCAAACGATGTCGCGGGGCTGAATGCGCTTGGCCAATTCCGTGCGCAATTTGGCGTCAAATCGGCTGTGGTGTGGCGTGCCCGTTGCCGCCTTATCGCCGTGAAATGCTGTCTTTGCCCGTGGACCCAAAATCGCGTCGTACTCGTCACGGGTCATGATCACGACTTTTTCAGCCGCGGCGCTTTCGCTGCCTTCGTTGGCGTACTCAATGACGTTGTAGCCGAAATTCTGCATCATTTTGGAAAACCGCAGGGCTTTTCCCGTAAATGCGCAATGTGAAAACTCCTGATTGTGGATCGTGTGAAAGATGCCAATCAGATGCAACGTCGGCAGGGACATACGCACAACTCCAATTTATTTGGAATCAGAAAAGGGCAGAAACTGCTGCGTTGATAAAAATTTTCGCGAACAGGCGTGCGTGCATTTTTGCGGGCCGTCAAGTTCGTCGGCAATAGCGCGAAATTTTGCGGCAATTTCTCTGGTATTGTTGATCTGCTGTCGTGGCAGAAATAACGTATATTGCCGATTTGGCCCGAACGAGAACGTGACGTTTTTTATGTCCATGTCAGGCTGCGGAAAACGCAACAAATCCAGCGCCCGTTTCAAATACGCATTTTCTTCGACCAATTGGCGCAGCATATTGATGGCTGCGCGAAGTTTGGGAATGTCTAAACCCACGCTGGCCAATGGCAAATAGCGCGCCAACGTTTGCAGATGTGTCAGCAAAAACTCGATAAGACGCAAAATGTCGGCCGGCGAGGCGGCGACAAATTTTGCGTATTTTACTGAACCGTCAAGGCGGCGTTCGTGAATTGTGGGTTCAGATTTGGAAGTTGTGCTGTCGTTCATAACACTCGGCGCACACGGGAAGATAGGTTTCTTCGCATCCAAGTTGAATCGATGGGCCAGATCGCGTGGGTAAACCGTCGCACAGTTTAAGGTTGAAGACGGCTTTGTGCAAGCAGTAGTGGCAGGTGGTTTTGATTTCCTCGATACTGTCGGCAAGTTCGAGTAGTCGCTGCACGGCGAGAAACAGTTTTTGCCGAAAATCCGTGCGCAGGCCGTAGCAAATGACCGGCACGCCTTGCGGAATTGATATGCCGTGGGCGATGCCGTGCAATTGGTCTACGGTCAATGTTGGCAAAAACTGGGCTTCATCAACCAGTATGCACGCGACGTCGTCTAAACTAGCAAAAGGAATGTCGCCATAGTCCGGCGCGAGCACGTCAGCGGGCATTTCCAATCCGGCTCGTGTGCGAATACGAGTCTTGCCGAATCGCGTATCGATTTCGGGCTTGACCAGCACGACCTTTTTGCCCTGCTGGCGATAGTTGTGCGCGACGGCCAGTAAGTTGAGCGTTTTGGCGCTTCCGACAGTGCCGTACCGGAAGTAAAGTTTGGGCATTACACTTGTTCGATAGTGAAAGTGTGCGTCATACCTACGTGAAACAGTCCGTCGACTGTGTTGGCGGCGAGTAAATATGTGGCATAACCGCCCGCAATATCGCCAGTTGCGTTGTTTGAATTTTCAATCATCTGGCAGCCGAGCCCGCGGTTAAAACTACCAATTTGTGTTCGCAGGCCGGAATCTAGACTGATCTCGCCAAAGTCAAAACCCGAATTTTCTTGTTCGACAAGGCCGGAAACAGATATGCGTATTTGTGTGTTACTCGACACTTCAAAACAGCCACGCAAATTTCCACCACTGGCAACTCCTGATATGCCATTGCAATTTGACGAGTCAGGATAAATAAAACGAATAGTTATTGGCAAATTGCGGGGTATTTTATTTACGTCTACATTGCCTAATATGTCGCGCGGTAAATCCCATCCGTAACCAGAGGATACGCCAAATTCTGTCGCGCTACACGTAAGAAATTTGCAGCAATTACAGCAGCACGGTTCTTCATCTTCTGTGTCGTTCAAAGAGGGCACAAACGCTACTAGTTTATCCCCACCGCATCGATTGAGCAGCAATTTACCGCCCCTTAATTGCAACGCCGGGTTCATATCAACTTTCCGGTACCGCGGCAACACGTAGGCCAATTCGCCGGCCCGCGTTTGTCGACACAGTGCTGGTAAGACTGGTGGCAGTAAACGCAGTTGGCGGATCGGCGATTGGGTCGGTTTGTGCTGTTACAATTTTTGTAACAAAGCCTGAGTCTGGTTCAAAAACTGTAGCCGCGGCCTCAATTGGAACGCCGGTCGAACCGGACGTATTGTTGTCGATAACGGGTATAAGCGCGGCCGGTAATGACCCGGCGGCTGCGGCCGAGTAAATCATTTGTACCGCCGCAATGCGTTCAAAACTTGCAATGGATGCCGGGCCGTTGAAACGTGTGACCAGTTCCGCGCCAAGAAGATTTGAGGCCGCATATTTATCATTGCCATCTTCGACGTTTAGCACGTCAAAGAATGGCGAACCAGAACTGGTATTTACCGCCGTCCAGTTTGTTGTTTTAGCGCCTGTGTCCGAAAACGTACTTGTGTAAATTTTTGCCGGACCTAATCGCGTAATCAACCGCGTGGCGGTTTGCGGATTGTAACTTTCCGGCAGATTGTCTGAGACGTACAAGTCGTCAAACTGCGTCGATCGTCCAATACTGGTATTGTCGCGGCACGTGGTTAACCGGTTGCCGTGCAATTGTATACCAGAAATAGCGGTTAAATCAGGAATTTCAATTTGATTGGCGTTATCTGTTGTCGTGATGCGCGTACTGTTAATCCAGAGTTTTACGGTTGGCGTGGCCGCGCTTAAATCAAATTCAAACTCAAAATAGTACCAGCGTGTGCCGTCTGTTTGGTGTAGTGTATTCGATGTTTCTATGGACGCGTTACAAGCACCGACAATATGTCGGGTAGCAATAATATTCGAAAGCACGTATGTGGCGACCGGTGCGTCAGCGGAGTCGAGCACCGTGAGTAGAAAAAAGGCTTCAGTGCCACTATTTTTTTCAAACGCCATTGTCACTGCGGGGGCGCCGTCTGCGTCGAGTAGGCGCAAAAAGTTTTGCCGCGCAGTAACAGACCCGTCAGAAGACCCGGCTTTTGTCTTAAAATCACGGGCGGCGAACCCGAGAAACAGTTTTTTGTTTGTCTGCGTAGCGATAGGCGCAAAATTCAGCGTTACGAATGAATTATCGTTTGCGCTTACATTAGTCTCGTTTGACGCGGGAAGCGACAACATGTTATTCGTGCGGCCAAAACTTACGAAATTTAGCGAGCCGGAGCGCTGCGCGGGCGGCCAGAACGCCGCGACCAACGTCGACTCAAACGCTTCAGAAAAAATGAGTGCCATGATTGTGCCTTATGCTGGTGGTTCCAACGAGCGTACGCCAAATGATCCGGCGTTAATTTCGGCAATATCCCACGCTGCGTCAGTGTCTGGATTTTGTTCGACAATGGTGGTGTGCGGAACGGAGCACAGTGAACCCGAATTACAATTATACGAAAGATTGGCGACAATTTTAGGGTCGCCAAGCGATTGCAAATCGCCGTTGGGTTGCGCAATACTGCAGGATTGCGCCGTTAACGTCGGAGAGCCGCTGCTGAAGTTGGGGTTCCATCCACTTAATGGCGGAGTTGCTGGCGGCTCTCCACCGCCGGTCCACGCGCTGTAAAAATAATTTCCGTCGTCGTTTACGTTATTGGCGATTATCCAAGCAGAAACATACGAACTGTAGTAAATGTAGTAATTGTCGGCGGCTTTTTTGTATCGCGGGCGGCTATTTTGTGTGCCATCAAGACAGTAGTTGCCGTTCGCAGAAATGTTGTAAAAATTATCGTCACCATTTGACACCGTAAAACCGTCTACCGATGTCGCCTGACCAATGCTTTGATACACATGTTCATAGCGGGCGTTAAGACTGGTTTTTTTAGCGTAACTCGTAACTGCCACAGCCGCGACCAATGGTGCGGTTAGGTTCGCGGTAGGTTTAAACGTGCTAGTCGAATTTGGCTCAGTCGTCGTGATGTAATTGGTGTTATCAACGATATTGAGTGTCGGGTCGGCCGGTGTTTGATCTGATACGACAGTCCACTCTGCCAAGTCGGCTTCTTCCAAATTGGGACTTAGAATTCGAGTTTCGCGGCCGAGAAAATTCGTGTTGGCGGTGCCGCTACTGTTCAGCACGTAAAAATCGTCAATAAACAAGTCTTTCGTGATTCCGCCGTAAAATTTAATTGCCGCGACATTTGTGATCGGCTCGGCTAACACCATTTCTTCGATAAAGTCATCGTTTTCGTTCACGACGGAAATAGGCTGGTCATTGAAGCGGAAAAGCACTTTCGATTCTGCGTTATCAGTCATGTCGATGGCGAACTCTAAATACACGAAGTCCTCGTTGTCTTCAGTTTCGCGCAAGACAAACGTATTTTGTGCGTGTGTATCAAATGTCGCCGATTCTGTATCTGCGCTATCAACTACGATACCGATGCTGGCAAGTGTAAATGCGTCATTGCCGGCGATTCGAAAACGCAACTCGTCTTGATTTGGCGTGGCGGTGGGTTCGATTTCTACATTGAGCGTCAGCACGACATCATTCTCGGCGTCGTGTAATTCAAACAACTTTAGCGGGCGTTGCGTTGTTGACGTCAATGAGGCGCCCGTAGCGTCGGTGCCGTTGGGATAAATCTGCAAACCCGAAACAGCGAAACCGACGATCACACGCGTCGCGGACTGTGCGCCAAAAAAGCATTTGACGGCTTGCTGTTTCGCGGGATCGCCGAATGCGGTGAGTTTTTGCGCGCCGGAATTCACCGCAGCGGCGTTGCGCTTTGTGGTTGTGCTGCCATATATTGCGCCGCCAGCCAGATTTTCATTTTCGGCGACGCTGAGTCCCCAGTATTTTTCGTTGCGCGGACGATTGGCGCTAAATCCATCAAAAAAAAGCACGGCCATAGCAAACTCCGACGTCAAATGTAGGGAAGACTGTAGGTCAATATTTCAAGATTTAGCGTTGTTAGCCGCTGGGCAGGCGCCAGTTCGCAAAGTGTCAGCGCATCTACGATTATACTCGAAATTTCCTGATTGACCGTAGGCGGCGGGGGCTCGGCGTACGTCAATACATCGACGGCCACGGTAGTCAGCCGCACCCTATTTTGCGAGCCACGCGTCAAAATGTCTAGGTCCAAATTCGTCAGCCGCTGGGTGGGCGACAATCCGCTGAAAGTGAGCGTATCAGTCGTTATGCAGGAAATCGACTGTCCCACAGGTGGCGGAATATGCGTCACGATATCCAACGTAAAACTTGATACGTCGAATACGGGTATTGGCGGGTCGCACGTCAGAACGTCTGCGATTAGCGTCGTCACACTATTGCGATATAGCGTAATGCGGAACGCATCGCTGTATACGCTGGCCGCACTTAATAGTGTTGTCTCGACGGTATATGCGCGACAACGATATTCAGTATTGTTGTCTTCGCCAATAAGATTTACAACATCTAGCGTTGAATTTGTGGCGCCCGAAATTTGTTCAAATGTTGCAGCATTTGGCGCGCGCGTCTCCCATTGATAAAAAATCTCAATTGGGTCATTGTCCAACAATTCCGCCACAACATAAAAACTGGCCGCGCCGTCAATAACGTCAATAGGCGACGACGACTGATCTACGATAATCAGTGCCGGCTCGCGTTGTTCGGTCAGTACACAACTGGCCTGCAGCAACGTAATTTTTTTTAAATCCGGTTGCTCGCAGGAGACAACAAGTGTTTGCGCATATGTGATCGCGCGCACATCGCTGGCGGCTACAGTCAGCACGTTTGTCCGCAGAAACGTCACGCCAGAAGTGTCGGCGCCCGGTGCGACGATGATTCGCGTCTGCGCTAGCGTAACACCGGCTGTGTCCGCGCTCGCCGCGACTACAATTTGCGTGCGAAAAAACGTGGTGGCAAGCGTGTCGGCTGCTGGCGCGACCACAATTTGCATCTGCATGCGGGTGACGCCAGTTGTGTCGGGCGCCGCAATGAGTACAACATTGGTTCGCGCAAATGTCACATTTGCGACATCGAGACCCGGCGCAACAATAACGCTGGCGGTCAGCAGCGTGACTTGTTGCGCAACCGCCGTCGTGACGACAACATGCGCCTGCAACGACGTCACAAAAGACGTCGGAACTTCAATAACAATCGCGCTGACCTGTTGGTAGGTCAGCGCGGCTTCTGGCACAATAATTATGAACGGCTTTGCGCGGCCAAGCATGCCCTGCATGTGCGTGTTCCGTTGCTAATCCTCTGCAAGATCGCCGATCACGACCCAGTAGTATGAGAGACCCGAGGGTATCGAAATCGCCGTCGCGCCGCTGTATCGTGTGCGAAGATTGAGTCCCGGTGTGCCGAATATATCGACACCAACCGGCGCGGCGAAAGTGACGCGACCGGTGCCCAGTTGTATAAAATCGTAATGATAACTGCCGACATTGGCTTCAGCCGGTAACGTGATTGTAATCGGCTCGGTGTTTGTTGTCGCGATTAAATTTCCACGTCGAACAGTCGTCAACGCTTGAGAGGTACTGATTGAAAAAACTGTTTGTGCGGCTGAATACTGTCCGGCGGTACCTTGTAAACCAGTCGGCCCCGTCGGCCCGGTTGGCCCCGACGGGCCTGTTGCTCCAGATGGGCCGGCAACACCCGTAGAACCGGTAACACCAGCGCCTGTGGCGCCTTGTGGCCCCGTCGCGCCCGTAGGCCCGGGCAGGCCACTGGGGCCGCTAAAACCAATTGGGCCGATTGGGCCTGTGGGGCCGGTAATAGACTGGCCGTCGTTGCCGTTTGGTCCGCGGATGCCAGTAGCGCCCTGCGGGCCTTGAATGCCTGTCGCACCGGTGACGCCAGTCTCGCCGCGTTGACCAGTAAAACCCTGCGGCCCTGTCGGGCCGCTTTCGCCTTGTATACCCGTGGCTCCGGTGGCTCCAGAAGGTCCGGCTTCGCCAGTCAAGCCAATAGGGCCCGCGGGGCCCGTCAGTCCGGTGGCGCCAGTAATACCGCGGGGGCCTGTTTCACCGGCATTACCAGTCAAGCCAATCGGCCCTTGCGGCCCGGTGGCGCCAGTTTGGCCGGGCGGACCGCGTTCACCTGTTAAACCGACCGGGCCTTCGGGACCCGTAGCGCCGACTTCGCCAGCGGGGCCGCTGAAACCTTCGGGACCTTGCGGACCTTCAGGCCCCGTTTGGCCTTGCGGACCGGTAACGCCAGCGGGGCCAGCCGGGCCTGTTGAGCCGGTAACACCTGTAAAACCGACGCGGCCTGTTGGGCCAGTTAAACCAGTTGCGCCAACAAGACCAATTGGCCCGGTTGGACCAGTTGGGCCGGATAAACCAATAACGCCGGTTGCGCCAGTTAAACCAGTAGCGCCAATTTCACCTATTAAACCACTTGCACCAGTTGCGCCTATTTCGCCAACTGGCCCGGTAGCACCCGTTGGACCTATTTCTCCCATTAAGCCGACTAAACCAGTAGCGCCTATATCACCAATTGGACCTGTGGCGCCAGCCGGGCCCTGTAAACCTGTCGCGCCAGTAGCGCCTATTTCTCCAATTAAACCTGTAGCACCAGTTTCACCAATCGGACCCGTCGGACCAGCAGGGCCTATATCACCAATTAGCCCGGTAGCACCAGTTTCACCAATTGGACCTGTCGCGCCAGTGGCGCCTATTTCTCCAATTAAACCTGTAGCACCAGTTTCACCAATTGGACCTGTTGGACCAGAGGGGCCTATTAAACCAGTAGCGCCTGTTGGACCTAAATCACCGATTAAACCAATAGGCCCGGTAGCGCCAACCGGGCCTATTAAACCCGTGGCTCCAACTAGACCAGTTGCTCCAGTTGCGCCAATTGGGCCGGTAACACCGGCAGGTCCGGCAAGTCCACTAGCGCCAGTAACACCAATAAGTCCTGTTGCGCCTGTACTGCCGCGAATACCCGTAGCGCCAACAGCGCCGGCATTGCCCGTCAAACCAGTGGCGCCAATTGGACCAACAGGCCCCACCGGCCCAATTAAACCCTGCGCGCCGATTTCGCCCGGAATACCGGTTGCGCCGATAGGACCGGCGGAGCCACTCGGCCCGGCGGGTCCCGTAGCGCCGGTCGGGCCGGCAATACCGGTCGCCCCAGTGGCGCCAGCGCCCGTAGCGCCAGTGGGTCCAACAGCGCCGACAAAACCAATTTCGCCACGCGGTCCTGTGGCGCCAGCCGGGCCCTGTAAACCTGTCGCGCCCGGCGGGCCTTGAATGCCGATCGGTCCTATAACGCCCGTAGCACCGGTTATACCGGCTATGCCAGCGGGACCTGTAACACCGGCAGGTCCGGCAACGCCTGTGGCGCCGGTGGCGCCGTTAATTCCAGCAATACCTTGTAAACCAGTGGCGCCGGTAATACCGATCGAGCCCTGCGGGCCAACGGGGCCGGTCGCGCCGGTTGGGCCGGCAATGCCCGCGGCACCCGTGGCGCCAGTAATACCGCGCGCGCCCTGAATACCAGACGCACCCTGCGGGCCAATTTGCCCGTCAGCGCCCGCAAATCCACGAGGGCCGGTAGGGCCCGTGGCGCCGACTAACGACGCCGGCATTTGCGCTTGCGGAATTTTACCGTCCGCATCAAGTTCCGCGACGCCGTTGGGTGCGCCTTTGTCGGCCCGCGTCAGCGCGTTTAAAAGATCGAGTAACTTTCCGAGTGTTGTTTTTTTCGTTGTCGGCAGCGTTGCCTGCGTATCGACGATGGCCACAAGGTCATCGCGAGCGGGCGTATTTTTAGCCGGCAAATCCGATATACGTTTTTTCGCCATATCTGAAATCCGCCGCGAAACAGTGCGTGGCTCGATGAATACAAGGCGCAAAGCGCGCTTGTTCGATCATTATAGCCAATTACGACTGTAAACACGGCCGATTGCTGGCGCTATTTAACTACTCTTTTTCGACAATATCCGTCCAAACTTCCCAGCCGATTTTTTCAATGTCAGCCTGTACGTCCGCCGTTATTGTGCCTTCGGGCGTGGCGTCGGTGCCGATGCCAGAACAGTACCAATCTAAATAATCGCCTTGTTTGCGAATTTCTGCGACAACAGCGCCGGAATGCCGCCATGAAAAACTGTATATAGCATCATCTTCGGCGCCGATTTTGTGAAATAGATTATTGCACAGGCCAGCATAGAAACTTTGGGCGTAATCGGTATTTTCACGTATTTTCTGACACAACCAATCGGTGTCAGTAATTGTTTGTTCCATGTTGTATTTAGCGTGCAGCATAAAAAAGCCCTACGTTACTGAGTGCGTAACCGAAAAACGCAATCGCCAGTCCGGGGTTGTTTTTGGCGAACTGATCTGCTGCGACGTACAGATAGACACCGCCGACAAACAAAATTAAATGTGCGCTCATAGGATACTCAATTGTGCGTGTATTTAACCGTCTTCCCGTCGTTGATCAAAGTACGCCTGCGCGCCTACATTGTGGACTTCGTCACTCCACTCTAGCAAGCCGTCCGGACGATGTCGTAGCGGATACTCATCAAAGCCAATTTGCGGCATAAAAACAAGCCGGCCGATATAGCGGCGAAATTCTCGGGCTCCATGCCATAAATGCTGAACCGTGTCGCCGGCAAGATAACCAATTTTTAAATTTGCGTTTTGCACACGTGCGCGATAGCGGCGAAAACTTTGGCGTTTCCACACGTAAGATTCGGTGCGCAAATTCGAAAACCACTGCTCGCCATACTCGGTTTCGGCAAGCGCGTAGGACGTTACCGTATCGCCACCGCCTGCCGGATGAAATTCATACCAACCACCCATGCGCACAAAACTTTCGCGGCGGACGGCCCACGCAAATCCGGGATGATATTCGTCCGGCCGAGGATGGATATGGGCGTGTAATGCCACCGCAGCGCTTTTACGCTGCAGTTCAACGCCGTCGTGATTTTGATTCAACCAGACACATTTTTCAAACGGTTGAATCAGGTCATACTCGTCCAGCGCGTGTGCAATTTTCTGCGGCCAATCACTTGCCGCAAAAATTACATCTGCGTCAATGAACAGCAATTTTTTGGCTGGTAAAATCTGCGCGCCCAAGTTCCACAGATTTTCTTTCCAAAATAGCGTGTGATTTGAGTGCCAAACACGATTGATTACACAAGACGGCACCGGCTCTGGACTTTTGTCCGACCGCACGACCTGCGCTACAACTACAGGAATATTTGCGTCACATAACTGCGCGAGCACACGTTGTAAATTTTTTTTCGGCAGAACGTAATCACTCGGCGAAAAAAATGCGACAATTGCCCCTAAATCAGTCATTTTAAACAACGGTAAGTGTGGCTGTGTTGCTGATCACGATGACGTCGTCTGCAGATACTCTTACACGATATTGCGTGCCATTATCTTCACTTGTGACCGCGCCCGTATTGTAGGACGCGGCGACGGCACCAGAAATATCGGCCCATGTGGAACCGCCGCTGGTCGACCGCTGCCACTGATAACTTAAAGCGCCGCCGGAACTCGTCGCCACTACAGTAAACGTTGCGTTCGAACTTTCCGATGCCGTCATGCGCATCGAGACATTGGCCGGTGACGGACCGGAGCCGGCGTATACAGCGCCAAAGGCCGATGAGGCAGTGGCGCGACGGCCACTATTTGGCATAAATACCGCCGACCAGCCCAACCCATCGGGACTGACTGCCGCAATTTGACCGTTTGAAAATGCCACAAATTGCTGCGATGTTTCGTCGAACACGATGTCCAGCCATTCAGCCAGCAGCGGCAAAACCGATTGGCGATGCGTCCATGTTTGTCCGCCGTCATCAGATGTCAGCAAATCACGTGTTGCCGTACGCGAACCGTCGGAAAACTCGACAAACGGCGAAACACCAGCCCGCGCACCAACGCAAATCCAACGAGATTTACCGTAGGCTAGCGCAATTGGATAAAACGTCGTCGGCACAAGTGCCACGCGTGTCCACGCCAGCCCATTTGTCGACCACGCGGCGTATGGTGCCAAGGCGGCGACATTGTTGGCCGTTTGACCAAAACCGACAGCCACCCAACGGCTATTCGCGTATTTGAGATCATTGAACGCGTAGCGTTCACCGCCTTCGGTGACTTGTAGCGCCGTCCACGACAATTCTGCGGGGTCTTCTTTAATGACCGCGTAATGCAGCGGCGTAATACTGGCTTCCGGATTGTGCGAACTGAAATTTGATGCGTAGCCTGCAGACCCATGCCGCGTAGCCATGACAAAAATCGTGCCGTCGTTTGCAAGGGCCGTCGCGCCGAGGCGGTAGCGCCCGTCGACGTCAGACCCGGTGGGCAACGGTACATCTACGATGGCCGGCGTCAAGTCGTCATTTTCATCAAGTTCCAATGTCAGCGCCATGAAATCGGCCGCGTAATTGTTGGTGCCGGCCATGTAGGCGCCGACACTATTCAGTTCCTCGATATATCGCTGCCAACGCGTACGCGCAAAATAGGCCACGTCGCCAACCTGATCGGCGATATTGAACAGAAATACCGACGCGCCGGCGTCTGGAATTTCAGCCGTTTCCCACGTCCATGATTCGCCGTCAGGTATGCGATACCAGATTGTTGTGTCTTGATAGCCGCTGGTTGTAAAACCCGTGCCGTCGCTAAATTCGATGAGCGCGCCGGTTGTACGATTCGTTGCGCCGGCTGTTCCTTGCCACGGTGTAAAAACCGTCCACGAACCGCTGACAGCGCTGACTGTGACATTAACGGGTTGCGTGACGATTTGAACCGTAACTGCGCAGCCGCCAAAAGATTCCAGCGTCAATCGTTTCCATGAGTTTTCCGCCACGCACAAATACAAATGCGTCGTGTCTAATTGCACGGCGCCGACAACGCCTTCGGATGTACACTCTGCCGGCACCAAATTGCCGATTAGACCGCTACCGGAACTTACAGCATCCAGCGCCGCTTGCAAACCCGACACATCGGCAATGACGTGCGTATGTACAGCCGCCGCCTTGGCGTCAAGCGCGTTTTGTAACTCCGCCACTTCCGCAATGGTGTGCGTGTGCGTTTCGGGAGGCCCTGCCGGACCCTGCGGACCTGCCGGGCCCTGTACACCGGTTGCGCCCGGTTCGCCCTTAAATTGTCCGACATTTGTCCACGTATCAGCGCCATTGCTGACGTGTAAATCGCCCGTGTCGGTTGTAACATAACCGTCATTTGCGTCGACACTATCGGCGTCGGGCAAATCTTCTTCTGATTCAACATATCCGACAACAATAACACTTGCGCCTGCAGGGCCGGTTGGGCCTGTTGAACCGTCGGTACCGGCTGCGCCGGTTGCGCCCTCGGCGCCGGTCGGTCCGGCCGGACCGGTAGGCCCGGACGCACCCATGACACCTGTAGCGCCGACGTCGCCAGTGGGGCCAGTGGGTCCTTCAGGCCCGGTAGCGCCTTCGGGACCAGTTGAGCCGGTTAAACCTGTCGCGCCAGTTTCGCCGGTTGCGCCTTCTGGTCCGGTGGGGCCAATTGGGCCGGTCACGCCGGTAATACCAATGGAGCCTGTCGCGCCGGTTTCACCAGTGGCGCCAGTGGGTCCCGCAGCGCCTTGCGGCCCTTCCGGGCCGGTAATACCGGTCGCACCAGCGGGACCGACATCGCCGACGGCGCCGGTGGCGCCAATTAAACCAGTTGCGCCAATTGCGCCCGCCGGACCCGTTGCGCCCGTGGGGCCGAGCGCGCCCGTGGGGCCGTCAATACCAGTAGCGCCGGTAATACCGACGGAACCTGTTGCCCCTGTCGGACCTGCCACGCCGGTAGGCCCGGTAACGCCCGCCGGACCTGTCGGACCGGTAACGCCTTGTGCCGCCGAAACTAACACACCGCCGACATAAACTTTATCGGCGTCAGTTTCGTGCGGCGTAACTTCGGGTGTTAAACCAATCGGACCTGTGGCGCCGGTAATGCCGATTGAACCTTCTGGCCCGGTGGCGCCGGTTTCACCGGCGGGCCCCGTCACGCCCGTCGGGCCAGCGGGGCCGGTAGGCCCCATAGCGCCCTGCTGGCCGACGAATGCCGTGACCCACTGATTTGTGTTTTGGTCGAAAAACTTTAAGTACGACATAGTTGCGCCGAGCGTTAAGAGTCAAGAATGTTTTGTTTTTGACTGGCGTAATTATTCGATAACGCTGCGTAATACTGATTGTAACCCAGCATGATCAACGTGAAATAATCAAGCGTAACCGTGTGTGCGATGCCATCCATGTCGATAAGTGACGGAATGGGTGCGCCAAAATTGTCGGCTTCCTTGGCCAGCACAAATGTCGAGGCCAGATATGCGCGATCGTCTGATTTGAGACTCAGCGTAAAATCGCGTCCCGGAACAGTATAACCGCGTTCGATTTGCTCGTTGAACCACTCGTCTAGCGCGGCAATTTCAGTCGCTTGATCAATGCTGCGTTTGCGTTCAACATCGATGGTTACTCTACTCACGATTTGCGTCCTCATTTGCGATTAAATCTTGTTACTGTGTTTCGTTTTCTTCCGCCGCCGCAAGTATTTCTGCACTCGGCGTAAATTCAACTGTATTTGATTGATTTTGTTGCGCGTTTGCCCACGCTTCAAGACCGATACCATAACCATCGGGATTTGAAAAATCGGCAGTCCACGCATCAAAATATTCAAAATCGGGTAACTCGTTTTCATCAACAAAAATAAATGGTACGCCAGCCGGTGTCATACCGCGAGCAATTTCTAATACGGAAATAGTCGGGTCAACGGGGCGTATTATTGCAATACCGTCTGTAGTGGGATACAAAATTACAGTTGTATTCATATTTTATGCGCTTATCGTAGAACTAAAACGCTAATGCGTGTTTCATTTACAGTTGCATCCGCAGCAGTGCGGCAAATACGAAATGCGACAGCGTTTGTCGCGCGGCTGCCGATTTTGACAAAAGAACGTGTATCGCACATAAAGCCGGCGTCACTGGCGGCGCCTATGACGGCGAAATTTGCGTCCGGCATATGATGTGTAAAAACAATAGTGTAGCCACCCGTAGCGATACCCGAAGTGCGCGCGAAACTGGCGATATTGCCTTGTCCAAATACCTCTAAAGTGCTGCCATTAAAAAATATCCACGCCCGAACCATGTAAGCAGGTAAACCTTGAATAAACGGGCCGCCGTTCGGCCCGTTTAATTGTAAATTGCCGCCCGGATCGATACGCAAGCGCTCCGTGCCCCAACCACCGGGACCGCCGTCTTCCCAGATCGCGTAGCCGTGTGCGCCATATGGCTGAATGCCGGCCGACCAGAATTTTGCGTTGCCTTTGTGATACCACAGCCGCGGGCCGTCTTGCGCGCCATTACCTTCGGTGCGTAATTCAAGCGTTGAACCGAATTGCCCCCAACCGCCAATAAAGTTACCGGCAACAACTGTATTGCCGCGACCGACGACAGGGCCACCGGCTGTGACGCCGCCGCCCAGATTAAGTGAACCAGCGATATTGCCGCTACCGCCAACGCCGAGATTGTAGTTGACATACACGTCGTTATTGAATTTTCCAACGGCCATCAATTCGACGCCATTGAAGCCGGGATGATCTTGATAGAAACGCACCCCGCCGTAATGGATATTTGCGCCGATTTTAATCCCAGTATGATAGCCGACAATCAGATCAGGATATGGATATGTCCAAGCGCCCGGCGCCTGATAACCCCATTTATACCACCAATGAGTCGCGTTGGAATTACTATCGTGCCCGAAACACGTGAACCCGTTTGTCGTGATCGCTTGACCGTTGGTTGTACCGCCGCCGCGAGAACAAACCGTCGCGAGTGTTTCGGAACCTGCGAAACCATTGACGCTAATATTCCACGTACCGTGCGCTCCACTGCCATTTAATGTCGGGGCGTAAGAATTGTAATTACCGGACGACAAAATTACGTACGAATTTGCGCCCAGACTCCAGCCGCCCACTTTTAACTGATTGTCGGTGTCGAGGCCAAAGTTCAACGCAAATGCGCCGGGACGATGAAATGTCAACGCCGCCGCGCCGCCGCCAATGCTTAAAACCTGCGGGCCGGCGTGGCCGCCGTACGACACCGCAGCGGCATTGACCGTGTAGCCAATTGTCGGCGCTGTTTTCGTGATGTCGCCGTTGACGTTGATATTCCACGTACCGCTGGCATCGCCGCCGGTTCGCGTCGGCACGCTCAGCGACGACCGCATACCCGCCGCCGTGTTTTTACGTAAATAATCGTCGGTGCTGGAATAAAAAACAGTGTCGGCGGTTCTGTTTCCGGCACCGTGACTCATGTTCAAAAACTGACTAAACACATAACGAAACGTGGAGTCGCCGCTGCCGTCACGATATGCGATGGTATTGCCACTTGCAGCAGCCGTGGGATTACCAAAACCGCTCAACGAACCTGCGGTACCGGTTACGTTGATCGACCATGTACCAGAATTTAACACATAGCGCACACCATCTGACCGGTGCAGATTACCGTCAGAACCGAGATAAATGTGCGCCGCGGTCGATCCGCCGCCGTAAATACGTGTAAGTCCAAAATTTGAGTTTGCGTATCCGATGTACATGCCGTCATTAAAAGACGCCGTATTGCTGTTTCGGATTACACGGGCATTTTGATAACTGTCGGTATTGTTCGGCGCGCCGCCCGTATGATTTGTAGCAGTCGTGGCAGTCGCAGCGTTTCCTGTAACGCTAATACCCCACGTACCGCTGGCGCCGCCGCCCGTACGTGAGGGCACAACAAGTGTGTCGCGCGCGGTATCGGCGTTTGCGTCGTCAAGAATTGTGCGCGCAAATGCCGTGCAGGCGATTTCTTGAATATCACCGGCGCCGGACGATGAGCGGCCTAAAATTCGATCGGTTGCGGAGACGTTTTGAATTTTTGCGTAGGTGACGGCTTTGTCGATAATTTTTGCCGTAGATACAGACGCATCTCCCGGCGTGCGCGTATCTGTTAATCGAGCGTCATTTCCGACACAGACTGTTGCCGATGTATTGCCGAGCGGTAATCGCGCGATATTTAGTGTGCCACTTGTAATGTCGTCCGCAACGATGTTTCCTTGACCTTGATCGTTTCGCAGCGCGATAATTCCATTTGCATTCGGAACTGTTATACCGGCGCTGAGTCCCGGACCGGTAGCACCGGTAATGCCGACTGGGCCTGTTGCGCCCGTGACGCCAATTGGGCCGGTGATGCCAACAGCGCCTGTTGCTCCGGCTTCACCATTAGCGCCGGTCGCGCCGATTGGGCCCGCCGCGCCCGTGACGCCAATTGGGCCGGTGACGCCAATTGGGCCGGTGACACCTGTCGCGCCGGTGACACCAGTCGGGCCGGCGACGCCAGTCGGGCCTATAGCGCCGGTTTCGCCAATGGTTCCCGTGGGTCCTATTTCGCCTGTCGGCCCCGTGGGCCCTGTCGCGCCCTGCGCAGCGTAAACTTCTACACCGCCAACATAAATTTTATCGACGTCTGTTTCATGCGGCTCGACAAGTGGTGCCGGACCGGTAGGGCCAGATGCGCCAGTTGGTCCAATCGGACCCGTGGCGCCAACAATTGAATTTTCGCCGTCGCCGGAAACATCAATCCAAAGAATATTGGGGTCTTCGGGGGCTTCAAATCCAACCAAAATACCCGCCGGGCCTTTTGGGCCAGACGGACCCGTTGCGCCGGGCGTGCCGGCAGGGCCTGTTGGTCCAGAAATACCAGCCATTGCCGATACAACAGTAGCCGATAATTTTTCGGCGCTAATTGCGCCGTCGGCAATACCGTCTGCAGTAATTCTTGTGCGTGTTTTTGCCATAATTCACCAATTAACTTTGCGGTGCCGCGATCACGCCTTCCGCCACGCCCGCCTTCGCCACGTAGTTCATCAACGCCGTCACCACCGCCGCGAGGTCCGGGTCCGAGTCCGCCCCTGCGAGCAGGTCGCGGAGGTGCAGTCGCAGCGGCTCCGCCGGTGCCTCTTCGACGCCGTCGTCGGTGAGTCGGTAGCGCGTCAGCATCACGCGGGCTTCGGCTTCGCCGCCGACCTGCGGACTGCTGATGACGATCTCTCGGACCCACAGCCGCGTGTACGAGGCGTTTATCTCCAGCGCTTCCGCTGCAAACAGGACGGGAATGTCAGGCATTGATC
>Ga0169931_10001196_pt1 | contig 42919 bp, 42 predicted proteins | sample Kivu_15m_20L_FD_129675 | JGI IMG/M metagenome (GOLD analysis project Ga0169931, IMG submission 129675) | Freshwater microbial communities from Lake Kivu, Western Province, Rwanda to study Microbial Dark Matter (Phase II) - Kivu_15m_20L... | ecosystem: Environmental > Aquatic > Freshwater > Lake... | reverse complement strand
CGGCCCCGACACCACCTGCGCCACCGCCACCCGACGCTGCGCACCACCCACCGCCGACACCACCGCCAACCCCGTGGCCACCAACGCCACCACACCCAACACCCGATGCCACACACGAGGACGCGGCACATTCGACCCTGCGATCACCTCACCGAGTGTGGTCACGGATCGGTAAGGCCACGTCAAGAGCGTTTCCTGAGACTCAAGGTTCTCGCCGCAGTCACACCGGATGTGCGCACTCGTGCGCCGCTAGCGTTTCGTGTGCGTGCAGCACTTCGCCCGTCACGGACTCCTCGGCACCGTGGTGGAGGTTTTGGTCGGCCCGTTCACGGACCCGGCCGAGGACCCCAACGACGATGACCCGGTCGGCGACCCTGCCGACGAGGACCCGGTCGCGGAGCGGGCCGCGGAGGTTGCCTTCGCAACGATCGCCGAACTCGAGTCGGTCTTCAGCGCCTATGACGAGGCCAGCGATCTCCAGCGCTGGAAGCGTGGTCAACTCACCGACCTGCGCTCGTCGTTCTGCCAGGCGATGGCCGACGCTCTGGCCTGGCAAGAACGCTCGGAGGGGGCGTTCAACCCGCTCATCGGCGTGCTCACTGAGCGCTGGCGCCGGGCCGGGGAACTCGGCGCCGTGCCCAGCACGGACGAACTGAGCCACCTGGCCGACACGATCCGCCGTCCGCGCTTCACCATCGACGACGACGGTCGGCCTCGTCCGATCGGTGACGTAGCACTGCTGAACCTCAACGCGTTCGTCAAGGGGTGGATCGTCGACCGAGCCGCCGAGGCTGCGCTCGCGGCGTCACCACGCCGGGGGGTGGTGGTGAACGCCGGCGGCGACCTGCGCCATGCCGGACCGGGATCGGTGCTGGCCGGCGTGGAGAACCCGTTGCGCCCGTTCGACAACGAGCCTCCGGTGGCCGTCGTCTCGATCGCCCGGGAGGGCCTCGCGACGAGCGGCCGGGCCCGCCGGGGGATCCACGTCGCCGGACGATGGTTCGGCCACGTGATCGATGCGCGCACGGGCTGGCCGGCCGATGCCGTTGCGTCGGTCAGCGTGATCGCGCCGGAGGCAGCGACGGCGGACGTGGTCGCCACGATCGCCGGCGTCGAGCCGGCGGCGCTCGCCCCCGTCCGGGCCGCCGGTTTCGGCACCGCCTGCCTGGTGATCGCCGCGACCGGTGACCATCACGTCAACGAGGCGTGGGCGGGCCGGGTCGGAGGCGCTAGCGAAGCGTGAGGAACCCGAGGATGATCACGAGGACTGCGCCGGCTCCCATCACGATCATCGCTGCGACGCGGCGCTTGCGCAGGAACAGTTGCAGCAGCAGCCCGGTGAGCGACACCACGACGAGGAAGACCGCCGAGACGTCGATCAGCCACCGCCAGGACGTCCCGGCGTCGCGGCCCTTGTGGAGGTCGTTGAGCACCCCGACCCAGCCTTGCTGCTCGATGCGCACCTCGTAGGCACCCGTACCGACGTCGAAGAACACGTCGGCGAGGTATCCCGGCTTCTTGTAGGTGATCGAGCCCTTGCCGTTGGTGACCCCGTACGAGTTGACCGCTCCGCTGACCCCGTGGGTCTCACGGACGAACTCGGAGATGGCGAGGAACTCCACGGCGCCGCCTGCGCCGGTCGTGGGCATCGGGAGCGTGCCGGTCACCGTCGAGGTGTCGACGGCGTCGCCGAAGGTCCAATCCGGGTGATTGAGGGTGAGGCCGGTGATGCCGAAGAAGAGCACGACGACGAAGGCGATCATGCTCGTGTACACGTGCACCAGGCGCGACCACTTCTGACCCTCGCGCTTGACCGAGACCGACGTCGTCATCGGGTCAGACCTTCAGCGTGGCCGACAGCTTGGTGAGTTCGCCCTTGTCGGTCAGGGGGATCGTGAACCCCGCAGGCCCGATGGTGATCGGCGCGCTGGTGATCTCGTACGGGCCGTGCTCGCGAGCGGCCTCGACGAACAGCACGTAGTTCCCGGCAGGCACCGGCTTGCCGTCGGCACCGGCGCCGTTCCAGGCCACCGAAAACGAGCCGGGCGCCCGGGTGGCGCCCGTGGTCACGGGCACGCGTCCGTTGCTCGCGGAGTACCAACTGCGCAGGTCGCTCAGCCACTTCTGGCCCTTCCCCTGCTGATACCAGAGACTGATCGTCTGGATGAGGTTGCCCGCCTGATCCTCCACCCACACCGCCACGTACGGGTTCCGGATCTGGCGCCCGGGCTGGCCCACGGCGAACGTGAAATCGACCACGAGCTGCCCGCCGGCCGGGAACGTCCCCGAGGCCGAGCCTCCCGCCGGTGCCGCCGTGGCAGTCGATGCCGTCGGTGCTGTCGTGGCAGCCGGTGCCGCCGTGGCCTTCGGTGCGGTCGTGGCGGCCGCCGAGCCCGGGGCCGTCACCGGTGCCGCCGTGCTGGCCGCCCGGCTCGTCGGCATGCTCACCGGCGCCGCAGCCGTGGTGCTGGCCGCCACACTGGACGCCGAGAACACCTGCGCGTCGTCGTCGCCGCAGGCAGCGAGGGGGACAGTGCGACGGCGCTGATCGCAGCGGCACGCCCGAGCCGGGAGCGGCGAACGGCTGCAGCGTAGTGCGACGGGGAATCCTCGACGGGGGGCATGGCATCGCAGCGTAGGAGCCCGACGTTGCCCGGTCCTTGGAGGCGGTTTAGAGCTTGGTGAGGATCGCGCCGATCCTCAGCCGCCGAGCGCCCCGAGGAACGCGGTGGTCGCGTCGCTGCGGGCCAAGAACGCGAAGGTCACCTCTCGACCGCCGTCGGGGAGCAGGCGTCCCGGCACGTCGACGGGACGCATGAGCAGGGCGTGACTCGTGCCGTCGACGCGGGCGAGGAGCGCCGTCACCGTGCCGGCGGCCCCCGAATAGGTCCGCCGTGGTTCGAATCGCAACACCACCCCGCCGGCGGTGCGCTTCAGGATCGAGGCCGACAACGCCACCGCGCCACGCGACGTCTCGAACGCCACCGTCACCTGCACGGGTCGCCCGCCGGTGCTCATGCCGCCTCGCCGGTGCGCATCTGTTCGATCTCGGCGCGGCGCAGGTGCGCTGCGAGCCGTCCCGAGCCAGCGGGGTCGACCTGGGTGAAACGCACACGGACGCGCTGGTCGGCGGCGCCGACCACCGTACCGACCGCGATCAGATTGCCATCCGGTAGATGGATCGAGGCGAACACCGGCGAGCCGGGGTCGCATGCGAGATCCACCCGTGCCAACAGCCCGGCGCTCGACAGGTCGATCGAGGTGCCGACAGCCGATTCGGCGGCCGTCTCGGTCGCTACGACGAGGTGGACCGGGACGACCATCGCCACCCGGAACGCCGACCGGTCGTTGCGGAGGTGGAAGAAGCCCGGGTCGGTGACGTGCAGTTCGTGCGGATCGGTCCGGTAGCGCTGCACGATCGCGGTGCAGGCCAAGCGGCCCTTCGGGTCGACAGCGGCGATCTCGAGCGGATTGCCCTCGGCGAGTTCGGCGCCCAAGGTCCGTGCGGCGCTGCTGTCGGGGATCAGGACCAGGCTGCCGACGACGACCCCGGCGAGGACGAACGGCACCGACTCGGTCGTGCCCGGTCGCGTGACGACGACCACTCGGCCGTTCAGCTCACGCACCTCCCGCCGGTCTGCGTCCACTGCTCGGCCTATCGACCGTTCCCCGCGGGACTTGAGCGATTCCTGGCTCAAGGTGCCCTCGCCCGTGCTCGATGCGGAATGGACCGTCCGCCCGTACGCTGCGCCGGTGATCCGAGATGCCGAGCGTTGCCCGGACCCGGTGCGAAGCGCCGTGATGCGGCAGCGATGGCTCGATCTCGCCTACGTGCACTGGCGCTACGACCCTGCGGTGGTGCAGGCGCTGCTGCCCGAGGGTCTCGAGGTCGACACCTTCGACGGTGCGGCATGGGTGGGGCTGATCCCGTTCTCGATGCGCGGCATCGGCCTGGCGCGGGGCCCTGCCGTGCCGTATCTCGGATCGTTCGCCGAGGTGAACGTCCGCACGTATGTGCGGGCCGGCGACCGGCCCGGGGTGTGGTTCTTCTCCCTCGACGTCGACCGCATGCTCCCGGCGGCCACGGCCCGGCTCACCTACCGGTTGCCGTACTGCTGGGGCCGCACCTCGCACCGGCGCACCGGCGACACGCTGACGACCGTGGTGCGCCGTCGCTGGCCGGACCGGGTGGCCGACTCCGAGCTCGTGATCGAGATGGGCGACCCGGTGGTGGCCGACGACCTCGACGTGTTCCTGACCGCCCGCTGGGGTCTGTACTCCCGCGCTCGTCGTGGCCTGCGCTACGCCGCGGTCGACCACGAGCCGTGGCCCCTGCGAACGGCGAGGCTGACCGCCGTCGACGAGTCGCTCGTCGTTGCATCCGGCCTGCCGGCACCGTCCGGAACGCCGCACGTGCGCGCGAGCGACGGGGTGTCGGTGCGCATCGGCCGACCCCGGCGCACATCGGCGCACTGACGCACGCTCGCCGGGCCGGCCGCTACATTGCGCGGAAACGGGGCGCCCGGCTCGCACCCGGAGGGGGGCTTCGCAATGTGCACCGGGATCTCGTTGCAGGCCAGCGACGGCAGCGTCGTCGTGGCGCGCACGGTCGAGTGGGCGTTGAGCGACGCCCACCACGACCGTTTCGCCCTGTTCCCGCGGGCGCACCGGTTCACGGGGCTCACCCCCGACGGCCCCACCGGGATGCGCTGGGAGGGCCGCCACGGGTTCGTCACCGTGACCGCCTACGGCCAGCCCTACGGGCCCGACGGCCTCAACGAAGTCGGCCTGTACGTGGGCGTCTACTACTTCCCCGGGTACTGCTCGCTCGCCCCCTACGACCCGGCCGATGCGTCCCGGAGCGCCAGCGTCGGCGACTTCATGCAGTGGCTGCTGTCGAGCTTCTCGACCGTTGCCGAAGTCCGGGCGCACCTCGGCGACGTCCGGGTGGTGCAGGTCGAGGACCCCCGCTTCGGCGGCGCCCCGTTGCCCTTCCACTGGAAGATCGCCGACCCGACCGGCGAGGCGATCGTCGTGGAGATCGTCGACGGCGGACGGGTCGCGGTGTACGACGCGTTCCTCGGGGTGATCACGAACGCCCCCTCCTACGACTGGCACCTGACGAACCTGCGCAACTACGTCGGGCTCTCTCCCGCTCCGAGCGCGCCGCTCACGATCGATGGCGTGCGTCTTGCGCCGTTCGGTTCCGGTTCCGGGTTCCTGGGGTTGCCGGGGGATTTCACCCCGCCGTCACGCTTCGTGCGCGCCGCAGCGCTCACGGCCTGTGCGCGCCCGCTCGACGATGCCGCCGACGCCGTGTTCGAGGCATTCCGCATCCTCGACAGCTTCAACATCCCGGTCGGCGTCACCGGTCCGGCCGGCCACACGGCCACCGACATCGTCAGCGCGACCCAGGTGACCACCGTGTCCGATCTCGCCAACCGAGCCGTCTATTTCCACACCATGGCCAACCGCCAGGTGCGACGGATCGACCTGGGCCACATCGACTTCGCCACGGTCCAGCACCAAGTCCTCGAGTCCGGCGCCGGGCGCCGACAGGCCGTGCTCGACATCGTGCCGACCTGATCGAGCGTCGGTGACGTGCCGAACGCGGCGCGCTCGGCGATGGCGGCGGCGCCAGCGGACTCGTGCACGCAGCTCGACGGTTCGGCGCGGGCTTCGCGCCGGGTCTGCCTGACCGGGGTTGACGTCGCCAGCCCATCTGAATGAACATTCATTGGTGCGAGCCGGCCCCGCTTCAACAGTGGAGCGCCTGCTCGACGCGGCATTGGCGACGTTCGACGAGCTCGGCTTCCCTCATCGGTAGCGTTTTCGCAGGTCAGACCGGCACCCGGGCGACCGCGACGCGGAGGTGGACGTGGCCGCTTTCCCTGCACCCGGATCGGGCGTGCAGTACCTCACCGAGGGTGGTCAAGAGACCGAGGTGATGTACGAGCACGGGTTCGATCCCCCCGAGTTCGCGATGTTCCCCCTGCTCGACCGCGACGACGCCATGGCGATCCTGCGCGACATGTACACCCGCTACCTCGACACCGCGGCGCGTCACGGGTTCGGCGCGTTGATCGGCGGCCTCGACTACCGGGCCAGCCCCGACTGGGCCGGCCTGATCGGTTACTCGCCCATCGCGTTGGCCGACGCGCAACGTCGCGCCATCGAGTTCCTCCGCGAGGTCAGCGACCCCTACCGGGACCGTCTGCCCGACGTGCGGATCGTCGGCATCGTCGGGCCCCGCGGTGACGCCTACCAGGTCAACCGCACCATCACCGCCGACGAGGCCGAGGCGTACCACGCCACGCAACTGGCGAACCTGGCCGACGTAGGTGTCGACCTCGTCGAGGCGATGACCTTCGGAAACGTGGACGAAGCGATCGGGCTCGCCCGCGCCGCAGCAACCGCCGGTCTGACCCTGTCGGTCTCGTTCGCGCTCGACAGCACGCACCGGCTGAACTCCGGACCGACCCTACGGGAGGCCGTCACCCTGGTCGACGCCGCCACCGGCGATGCCGCGCCCGCGTTCTACGGCATCAACTGCTCACACCCCTTCGAGTTCCTCCCCGCCATCGAACCGGGCGACTGGTTCCTGCGGGTGCGCTCTCTGCGCCCCAACGCCGCTGCCGCCGACAAGATCGCCCTCTGCACCCTCGGCCGCCTTGAGCAGGGCGATCCCAAAGAGCTCGGCCGGCTCATGGGGTCCCTCGCCGCCGAGCACCCCCACATCGACATCTGGGGCGGCTGCTGCGGCACCTGGGATACCCACCTCGACCACATCGCCGCCAACGTGAAGGCCGCCCGCCACCGCTGACCCGACACGGCATCGGTGCCGAAACCGCGCTCGACCGTCACCTCGCTGCGGCGGGCCTGCGCCGCGCCCGGCCGGTGGCCATTGCGACCACGGGTCGGCTCACGGAAGGGAACGTCCGGCGCGGGGCAACTCGAACGTCACCCGTCCTCCGGTCGCCGGTTCGATCCAGATGCGGCCGCCGTGTGCGTCGACGAGTCCGTGGGCGATGGCGAGACCGAGGCCCGAGCCGCCGGTGGACCGGTTGCGCGACCCGTCCGCCCGGGCCCACACCTCGAAGGCCCGGTCGATGAAGTCGTCCGGGAAGCCCACGCCCTCGTCGCTAACCGTGATCCGAGGAGTGCCGCCATCGTTCACCGACGTCTGGACGACCGATCCCTCCGGGGCGTGGCGGATGGCGTTGTCGAGCAGGTTCCGGACCACCCGCCCGATTGCCCTGGCGTTCGCCGGGACGTTCGTACGGGAGCCGCTGAGCGTGAGATCGATGCCACGGGCAGCTGCGGTAGGGCGCAGCGCCTCGATCGCCTCGTCGCAACACTCGAGGAGATCGACTGGGCCCCGCTCGAGGTCGAGTCGCCCACTCTGGATGCCGGCGAGTAGGAAAACATCGTCGACGAGGGCGGTGAGAGCGTCGACATCAGCCCGCATGGAGCGCAGGTATCGCTCGGGGTCCGGTGCGACGCCGTCGATCATCGCCTCGACCGCGGCGGACAGCGCCGCCAACGGGGAGCGGAGGTCGTGGCTGATGCTCGACAACATCGTCGCCCGTTCGGTGTCGAGGCGGCCCCGTTCGGCCTCCAGCTCGGCCAGCCGGACGGTGAGCTGGTCGAGCGCATCGGCGATGCGGCCGAGCTCGTCGCGGCGGGCGATGCCCGTCCGCACGGCACGATCGCCGCCCTCGATGGCGGCCACCGTGTCGGCCAGCCGGTGGGCTGTGGCGCCCAGTGAGGTCGAGGCGATCGTGACGATCACCATGGCGAGCACGAACGTCACCACCAGGACGGCCAGGGTCGGTACGAGCTGCGCCTCGTCGAGGATCATCGCAGTGGCCAGCAGCCACGCCACCAACGCACCGACCACCGTGCCGGCCAGCGAGATGGCGAGCAGCTGCGCCCGGACGCTCCACAGGCGGACGGTGGCGCGGCGCAGCGCAAACCCGATCCCGGCGGTCGACAGCAGGACGGCGAGTGCGCCGACGATCGTCTCGACGGGGTGGGCGGCGATGGCGTCGATGCCTGTCGCCATGGAACCGATCACGACGCCCCCGGCTCGAACCGGTACCCCACCCCCCACACGGTGGCGATCCAGCGCGGGCGCTCGGGATCGACCTCCAGCTTCTGACGCAGCCGGCCCACGTGCACGGTGACCGTGGCCGGATCCTGATAGTCGGAGGACGAGTCCCACACCAGCTCGAGCAGCTGGTTGCGGGAGTACACCTGCCGCGGAGACGCTGCGAGCACGGCCAGCAGGTCGAACTCCTTGGCCGTGAGCGCCACCTCGGCGCCGTCGACGGTCACGGTTCGTGACGGTAGGTCGATGCGCAGTGCGCCGAAGTCCAAGGTTCTGGCGGCGCATGGCCGCCGGTCAGGACCTTGCGTGCGGCGCAGGATCGTGCGCACCCTCGCCGCCACCTCACGCGCCGAGAACGGCTTCACCACGTAGTCGTCAGCGCCCAGCTCTAGGCCGAGCAGGCGATCGACCTCCTCGACCCGGGCGGTCAGGAGGATGACGGGTACGTCGGTCGTGTCGCGCAGCCGCCGGAGGATGGTGAGTCCGTCGGTGCCCGGGAGCATCACGTCGAGGACCACCAGGTGGGGCCGGTTGCGGTCGAGCCACCGCAGCGCCTCGTCACCGTCTGCCGCCTCGTGCACCTCGTGCCCATCGAGCGCGATGTAGCGCGCCACCACCTCGCGCACCATCGGCTCGTCGTCGACGACCAGGACCGTGGTCGTGGGCGCGTCACCCGGCGCGACGGAGGCCATAGGCGCAGCGTATGGGCCGCCGGGGTGGCCGCCCTTGGATCCGGGCGCGAGTTTTGTGATCGTTTCGACTTCCGTCGCCGGCCTGTTCGATCGGCCCCCGAGGCTGACGGTCATGGAATCCGCAAGAGGACGTGACCGCCGTCGTGGGCGTCGACGCTGGATCGTCGGGCTCGCCGCCGTCGCCGTGGCCCTGGTCGCTGCGACTGCGTTCGGCGTGTTCGGGGTCCACACCCTGTTCGTCGACCGGACCGTGGCGGAGAAGGCACCGGTGTTCGCGTCCGGCGCGTCCGCCGGGGCCCCTCCCGGGGCGAGCACGACGACGACCGTGCCCCCGTCCGACCAAGCCCAGGGGGCCACCCCGTCTAGGGCTGCGGCACCGACGGCTGCGGCACCGACGGCTGCGGCACCGACGACTGCCGTGCCCACCGTGCGGGAAGCCGCCCGAGGTTCCTTCACGGCGGCCAATCATCCCGGAAGGGGCTCGGTGGTGATCCTCACCGACGGCGCCCAGTCGTTCGCACGTTTCGAGGACGACTTCGCCACCGACAACGGCCCCGACCTCTACGTGACGGTCACCGCCGGCGGCCGCGAGATCCAACTCGGCAGGCTGAAGGGCAACGTCGGGGCCCAGAACTACGAGCTACCGCCCGGCATCGACCTGTCGACCATCGAGCGGATCTCGGTCTGGTGCAAGCGGTTCGACTCCACCTTCACCACGGCCGAACTCGGCTGAATGTCGCAGCCGGGCCACGTAGCCAAGCAGGTCATCGACCTCGTCGCCCGGACGGGCGCCCCACGCCGGAGTCGCACGATGTGCTCGAGATAGGGGGTCAGCTGACCACCCAGGAGTGTCGAAGGGGGGACTTGAACCCCCACGGGATTACTCCCACTAGCACCTCAAGCTAGCGCGTCTGCCGTTCCGCCACTTCGACGTGGTGAGGGCGAGATCATACCCCTCGCCGCCGAACTCACTCCAACAGCAAGCCGAGCGCCAGCGTGGAGAACACCCAGGCCAGGGCGATCACGAACGTGATCCGGTTGAGGTTCCGTTCGGCCGCCGTGGAGCCGAGCGCCGCCCCGGACGCCCCGCCGAACATGTCCGACAGGCCACCGCCGCGCCCCGAGTGCAGCAGCACCCCGGCGATCATCCCCACCAACGCCGCCAGGTTGATGATTGCGGTGAGCCACAACACGACCGTACGCACGGCGGGCGACCCTACCAGCCTGCTCCGTCGCCGGACCGGACGCGGCGAGCCAAGACCCACGCGAACCCGAGCACACCTCGGTGCTGGGCCTGGTAGATCGCCCACCGCTGGTCGGCGAACGCCACCGCATCCGGAGTCCCCAGCGAGCGGACACCGGCGCACCAGGCCTGCTCGAACTCGTCCCACTCCGCGAGGCTCGACGTCGAACAGTCGGCGACCGACCAACCGGCCGCCTCGGCGAGCGACCTTGCGCCGGCTGCGCCCGCAGGAAGCTCGCCGAACCGGTCCCGGGTTTCGGCACCGGGGGTGGCCGCCCACACGACGTCGGCGACCAGCACTCGCTCGAGCGAAGGCCAAGCGGCGAGGTGCGCCCACGTCGCAGCCCAGCCGCCGGCGATGTGGGTCGATCCGATGCACAGCGCGCCCGCCACCGACGACGGCGGCACCCACGTTGTCGCGTCGCCCTCGACCAAGTCGACCCTCGGATGCGGCGACGGACCCACGACGAGATCGATCCCGATACCTCGCCCGCCCGGGACGGCTTCGGCCACGAGCGCCAGCAGTTCGGCCCGGCCGCAGCCGAGGTCGACCACCGTCGACCCGGCCGGGAGCCTGCGCGCGAACTCGTTCGCGCGCTGCCTCGCCGGTTCGGCGCCGAGCGGGCAGTTGAATCGGACGGCGGCGGCGCCCGCCGCCCGCCAGGTCCCGGGGCTCACGCTTCGGGGAAGTGACACGCGGCCTGCTGGCCACCCGGGCGCAGCGTCAACGGCGGCACCTGCACCGCGCAGATCTCGGCCGCCTTCCAGCAGCGGGTGCGGAACCGGCAGCCCGACGGCGGGTTCGCCGGCGACGGCACGTCGCCGGTCAGCACGATGCGCTGCCGGGCCCGCTCCACCCGGGGGTCGGGCACCGGCACCGCGGACAGCAACGCCTTGGTGTAGGGGTGCGCCGGCTGTTCGTACACCGTGTCCGCCGGGCCGATCTCGACGATCTTCCCGAGGTACATGACCGCCACGGTGTCGCTGATGTGCCGGACCACCGACAGGTCATGGGCGATGAAGACATACGCCAGGCCGAGACGGTCCTGGAGTTCCTCGAGGAGGTTGACCACCCCGGCCTGGATCGACACGTCGAGGGCCGACACCGGCTCGTCGAGCACCAGCACGTCGGGCTCGAGGGCGAGCGCCCGTGCGATCCCGATGCGCTGGCGCTGGCCCCCGGAGAACTCGTGGGGGAACCGGTTCGCATGCTCGGGATTCAGGCCCACCGTCTGGAGCAGATCGGCGGTGCGCTGGCGGGCCTCGGCCCGACCGATCCCGTGGATCCGCATCGGTTCCGACACCGTCGCCGCCACCGTCATGCGGGGATTGAGCGACGCGTAGGGGTCCTGGAACACGATCTGCAGGTTGCGGCGCAACGTCTTCAGCGACCGCCGGCCCGCCCCGGCGATCGCCGTGCCCTTGAAGCGGACCTCGCCGGCGGTGGGCTCGATCAGGTGCAGCAGCATCCGGCCCGTCGTCGACTTGCCGCAGCCGCTCTCACCGACGAGGCCGATCGTCTCGCCTCGCCGAACGGCGAAGCTCACGCCGGAGACCGCCTGGACACTCCCGCTCCTGCGCCGGAACACCCCCGAGCGGATCGGGAACTCCTTCACCAGATCGACGGCCTCGAGCAGGACCTCGGTGCGGTAGCTCGCGGGCGCCGTCACGCCGCCCCCGCCGTCTCGAACGACCCGATCCGGTGGCATGCCGCGAAGTGCCGGGGTGAGAGCTCCACGAGCGTCGGGCGCTCCTGATCGCACTCGCCGGCCCGGGCATGGGGACAACGCGGCGTGAAGGCGCATCCCGGCGGGAGGTGCACGAGCGACGGCGGCTGCCCTTTGATCCGGTGAAGCTTCTCACCGCCGACTCGCCGGTCGAGCCGAGGTAGCGAGGCGAGCAGGCCTTGCGTGTAGGGGTGGCGGGCCTCGTAGAACAACGCCTCCACGTCGGCGAGCTCGGCCTGACGGCCGGCGTACATCACCATCACCCGGTCGGCCGTACCGGCCACGACGCCGAGGTCGTGCGTGATCAGCAGGATCGCCGAGTTCGTGCGCAACTGGATCCGCTCGAGCACGTCGAGCACCTGGGCCTGGACGGTCACGTCGAGCGCCGTGGTCGGCTCGTCGGCGATCAGCAACTCGGGCTCATTGGCGATGGCCATTGCGATCATCGCCCGCTGCCGCATACCCCCGGAGTACTCGTGCGGGTACTGGTTGATCCGGGCCGTCGGGTTGGGGATTCCCACCAGGTCGAGCAGTTCGAGCACCCGCTGGCGCACCTCGGCCCGAGAGCGATCGTGGTGCTCGGTGATCGCTTCGGCGATCTGCGACCCCACCGTGAACACCGGATTCAACGCTGCGAGCGCGTCCTGGAAGACCATCGCAATCCGGTCGCCGCGGAGCCGCCGAAGCTCGGACTCCTTGCGTCCGAGCAAGGGCTGGCCGAGGAGGGTGACCGACCCGGTGATCGACGCCCGCTTCGGGAGCAGGCCGAGGACGGCGAGCGAGGTGACGCTCTTGCCCGAGCCCGACTCCCCCACGATCCCGAGCGTCTCGCCCGGGTGCACGTCGAACGAGACGTGATCGACGGCGCGCACCGGGCCGTCGTCGGACGGGAACGTGACGCACAGGTCTCGAACCGACAGCACCGGCTCCATCGACGCGCTCACTTCTTGCTCTGCGGGTCGAAGCCGTCGCGCAGACCGTCGCCGAGGAAGTTCACCGCGAGCACGACCAGGATGAGCGCGAGCGCCGGGAAGTAGAGCAGGTGGGCCTTGTCGGTACCCGGTGTGGAGCGGGCGTCGGCGAGCATCACACCCCATGACGTGTCGGGCCGGCGCACGCCGAACCCGAGGAACGACAGCGTCGACTCGCCGACCACGGCAGCGGCAACGCCCACCGTGACGTTGACCACGATCGAACCCACCAGGTTCGGGATGATGTGGCGCATCACGATCCGGAACCCCGAAGCGCCGGCGGCCCGTGCAGCTTCGACGAACTCCTTCTCCCGCATCGACAACACCTGACCCCGTACCACTCGCGCGATCAGCATCCAGCCGAGGCCGGACAGCACGAACACGATCACCGGCGGATCCTGGCCCAGTGCCTTCAACCCGATGGCCAGGATCCCGATGCCGGGCACCACCAGGAAGAGATCGGTGATCCGCATCAGGACCTGGTCGGTGGCTTTGCCGTAGAAGCCGGCGAACGCCCCGAGCAGCACTCCGAGCACCGTCGACAGCACGGCGACGGCCAGGCTGATCAAGAGCGTGACCTGGCCGGCATACAGCAGTTCGGTGAGGTTGTCGCGCCCGAGTTCGTCGGTGCCGAACCAGTGCTCGGCGCTCGGCCCGACGGGGCCGAGGAGCAGGTCCTGCTGGTTCTTCGGATAGGGCGCGATCCACGACGCCCCGAAGCACACGACGTACAGGAGGACGAGCACGGCGAGGCCGAGCATCGCCGGCTTGTGGCGGAAGAACCGGCGGCGGAACAGTTGCCACTGGCTGCGAGCGACCGGCTCGGCACCGACGAGCAACTCGCGGTCACCCTCGTCGGCGGGCGCAGCCGTGGGATCCATGGCGGTCATGACAAACGCACCCGGGGATCGAGGACGGCGTACAGGACGTCGGCCAAGAGGTTGAACAGGATCACGAACATTGCTGCGACCATCACCCAGGCCGTTACCACGGGCGCATCGCCGGCTTCGAGCGCTTGGAGGAACAGCCGCCCCATGCCGGGAACCGAGAACGTGGCTTCGGTGACCAGAAGGCCGCCGAACAGCACGCCGGCGTCGATCGCCATCACGGTGACCACGGGAATCAGGGCGTTGCGGAACGCATGCCGCATGATCACCTTGCGGCGCCGCACTCCCTTGGCCCGAGCGGTGCGCACGTAGTCGGCGGAGAGCACGTCGAGCATCGCCGATCGCTGGAAGCGACTCCACGAGGCGATGACCTGGACCGTGAGCGTGAGCACCGGTAGCACCAGGTGCTGGAGGTAATCGAGATTGATGCCGGACTCACCCGTCGAATGGAGTCCGATGAAGAAGAAGATCGGCTTGTCCAGATCGAACTGGTCCTTGGGCCAGACGCCCAGGAACTGGATGGCCAACAACCCGAACACTGCCGGAGGCATCGCCAGGCCCAAGTACGACAGTGCCGAGAACACGTAGTCGGGGATCGAGTACTGACGCACGGCGGAGAACACCCCGATCGACACCGCGATCACCGCAGCGACGAAGAAGCCCCAGAAGATGAGTTGCACGGTGAACCCGAGGGCGCGGGTCACCATCGCCCACACGTCGTCATTGGTGCGCCAGGAGAACCCGAGATCTCCTCGAACGGCGCCCTTCAGCCACGTCCAGTACTGCTCCAGCAACGGTCGGTCGAGGCCGAGCCGTTTCGCTTCGCGTGCCTTCGCCAGCGGATCCTTCGATTGGGTGAACTTCGTGAGCGGGTCGAACGCGAGCCGACAACTCATGAACGAAACAAAACTCGCGACCAGCAGCACCGGGATCGAATAGGCGAAACGCCGAGCCAGGAAGGCGAACATGGTGATGAGGACGATGAAGGAGCCGGGCCGCCTCAGCGGCGGCCCGGCTCCTTCAGCGCGTCACTTGCTGACGGTGACCTTGTTGAGGCTGGCGAACGGGCCGGCGACGGGGTTGTCGCCCAGGCCGGCAACCTTGTCCGACCACATCAGGATGTTCGGCAGCGGGTCGAGGGGCAGCGAGACCATCAGGTCGGCTGCCGCCTTCATGACCTCCTTGCCGAGGGCCGCCCGCTTGGCCTCGTCCACCTCGGTCTCGGTGGCGAGCGCTTTGGCGTCGGCGGCGCCGAGGTCGGCGCGCATCCAGTTGTTGCCGGCGTTGTCGTTCGCGGCGCTCGGGATGTTCTTCTTGCACAGCAGGGTGCACACGCCCGGCTGCGGGAACGTCGCCACCTGGGCGTAGAGCGCCACCTGGAAATCGCCGGCCGGGCCCTGCTTGCCGAACAGGTCGCCCGCCTTCTGCGGGTTGAAGGTGACGGCGAAGCCGGCCTCCTTGGCCTGGGCCTGCACGATCTGGGCGGTGAGCTCACGGCGCTTGTTGCCCGCCGTGGACTTCAGCTCGACGTTGGCCTTGGTGCCACCCTTTTCCCAGATCCCGTCGGAGCCCTTGGCCCAGCCGTCGCCCTTCATCAGCGACTCCACCTTGGCCAGATCCTTCTTGTAGCCCGCGAAGGCCTCGGTGTCGGTGTACTGGGCCGTCAGCGCCGGCTCCAGCGAGTGGACCGCCTTGTCGACCCCGACGCCGCCGAAGAGGCGCTTCACGATCGCATCGCGGTCGAGCGAGTAGGCGAACGCCTGGCGGACGGCCTTGGAGTCGAACGGAGCCTTGGAGTTGTTGATCCAGAGCGCCTCGAGGTTTCCGTTAACGGCGTTGACCGCCGACTTGGTCCCCGGCACCCCAGCCGCGATCGCGTCGATCACGTCGAGCTGCGGCTGCGGGTAGATCACCTGCAGCTCGCCCGCCTTGAACGCCTGGAACTGGGAGGCGGTGTCGGCCACGAACTTGAACACGACTTTGTCGAGCTTGGGCTTGTCACCGAAGAACTTGTCGTTCGGCACGAGCGTGATCGACACGCCCTTCTCCCACTTGTCGATCTTCCACGGACCGGCCGACCACTTGTAGCCATCCTTCATCTCGGCGTTGCGGTCCTTGCCGGCGAGGATCTTCGACGGGAGGATGCCGTAACCGCCGGAGAACAGGCCCTTCCAGTCCGGGTAGGACTCCTTGAAGGTCACGACGGCGGTGTCGGGCTTGGAGGCGTCGACGCTCTCGACCTTCTCGTAGCCGGTCTTGTCGTAGATGTCCTCACCCTTGGCGATCTGCTCCCAGGTGTACTTGAAGTCCGCCGAGGTGATCGGGTCGCCGGTGGACCACACGGCGTTCGGGTTGAGCTTGTAGGTCACCACCTGCTTCGGGCTGGTCGTGATCGTGGGCTCACCGGCGAGCACGGCGCTCGGCACGACCTTGGCCGCCTTGCCGTCCCAGGCCACGTCGAAGGCCCGCGGCATGGTCGTGGTGTTGCCCATCCAGAAGCCCCAGGACGAGCCGCCGCACGAACCGATCCAGTCCATGCAGTCGGGCTCCTGCTCGGCCCCAATGGTGAGCGTGCCGCCCGACGGCCCCGTAGCGGCCGTCGTGGTCGCGCCGCCCGCCGTGGTCGCCACGGTCGTGGCGCCGGCCTTCGTGGTCGTGGTCGTCGAGTCGTCGTCACCGCATGCGGCGGCGAGGAGCCCGAGGCTCACGACGCCGACTGCGGTCACCTTGAGCGAAGAACGCCTCAAGTCGGAACCTCCAGATGATGTGGGTCGAGTCCGGGCACGCCCGGTACGGCAGAAGAACCACCGTATGGTTCGCCGCCATCGGAGCTCGTCGCTGCGTGACGGCGTGCGCACGGTACCAGGTGGTAACCGCCAGACTGAGCATGGGGGTGTCAGCGCCACCGCCATCGGACCGCCGACGCGAGGAGCCCGTCGGGCCCGATCACGCCGAGATCGAGCCCCGGGTCCCGGGCCACGGGCACGGGCAATGCTGCGATCGGCACGCTCGGCACGTCGGCCCAGACGGTGGCGTCGATGCGTGCGAAGAGCTCGTTTCGGCGCGTCGAGTCGAGCTCGCCGGCCACCTGGGCGACGAGCGCACCGAGCGCGGGGTTCGCATAGCCGCCTGGATTGGCCGGGTCGCCGGCGCGCACGGCCGCGAGGCGTGATGACACCTCGGGGCCGACCTGGCGCCGCACGAGCGCGAGGTCGAAGTCCCCACCGGCAACCAGGGTGCCCACCGCACCGACCTGCGCCCGCACGGCGATGCCGGCCGGCGCGCACTGCGCGGCGACGGCCGCCGCCACCGCCGCGGCGCGAGCGTCGCCGTCGTCGACGGCCAGTCGCAGCTGCAGCGTCACCCCTGACCGCACCGCCACGCCGTCGGGGCCCAGCTGCCAGCCCGCCTCGGTCAGCAGCGTTCGAGCAGCCGGCGCGCTCGCTGCGACGGTCCCCGCCGGCCGGGTCGACGACGCGCCGGACTCGAACGGCAACGTGAAGCGGGCGTCGAGCCGGACCGCACCGGGCACGCCCGACGGTACGGCGGCGAGGGCCACCGGATCGACGCAGGACGCCAGGGCCCGCCGCACCGCTCGTTGTTGGAGCGTGGGATTACGAAAGTTGGCGACGATCGACTCGGCCACCGTGGCCACCGTCGGATCGACCGGATGCTGGGCGCGCACGCTGTCGGCGAGAGCCGCGTCCCAGGCGAGCGCCGCCACCTGCACGGTGCCGTTCGCCAGTGCCGCAACACGCTGGTCTGCCGGCACGGGCCGCAGCACGAGCGCCGTGACGGCGGTCGGTCGACCCCACCAGGCGCCGTTCGCCCCCAGCAGCACGGTGCCGTCCGGCGCGATGTTCTCGATCCGGTACGGGCCGGCCGAACGCCGCGCCGCCTCGGGCCCGGTAGCAACGTCCCACACCGTGTTCCAGGCCTGGGCAAGCCGCTCACCGCCAGCCGTGTCGACAAGATCGAGGTCGGGAACGCCGGCGGCCTCCATCACCACGTGCGCGGGCACCAGCGGGCCGAACAGCCAGGGCCAGTCGGCGTCCGGTTCGGCGAACGTGACCAGGACCTCGCGACCGTCCCCGGCGCAGGTGACCGACGCAACCTTGGCGTATCCGGCGACCTCCCGGTGTTCGAACGCCCCGGCGGGGCTGCCGTCGGGGCGGGTGACCACCCGGCCGTCCGCACCCCGCCGCAGGATCCGACCCGCCCCGGCGACCCAGGCCAGCTTGAAATCCAGGCAGCCCACCGGCACCCCGTTGGACCACACGGCCTCGGGTCGCACCACGTAGCGGATCACCGTGCCGGTGGCCGTGACCGTCGGATCGACCCTCGTCATCAGATCGCTGTCGATCACGGGCCGACCGTCGGCGCCCGAGCGGAACGGGCGCGGGAGCACCAAGGATGCGACCGCGCGGTCGAGCGCACCGGCCCCGGTGGACCAGGGGTTCAAGGTCCGCACCGAACCGTCGACGGCCACGGCGACGGGTCGCGCCGCGCCGGCGGCCGAGGTGGTGCCGACCGGCGCAGGTGTGCTCGGCGGCGCGCTCGTCGCCCTGGTCGTCGGCGGCGTGGTCGCTGCCGGCGGCGCGACCGGCGGCGCCGTCACCGGTGAGAGCGCGGTCGCCACCGGGACGTCGCCGGTGATTCGGACCGGGACGCCCGAGGACACCGCCGACACGCCCGGCGACGCCGCCGGCGCCAGCACCGGTGGCGACCCCGAAGGCCACCACGCCACGACCGCGACGAGGGCGGCGAGCACCCCGATCGGAAGGATGACGCGCCCCCAGCGGCGGAACCGGCCGTCCTCGGGGAAGATCTCCTCGTCGCCGTGCGGCTGGTCGAACGGGTCCACCGCCGCCAAGGCTAGGAGAGCGGCGCCGGATCAGCTCGCCAGGCGGTACCGCACGATACGGGCGAACTCGTCGGGGTCGAGGCTTGCGCCCCCGACCAGGGCACCGTCGATGTCGGGCTGGGCCATCAGTTCGGCGATGTTCCCCGACTTGACCGATCCGCCGTACTGAATGCGGATCGACGCCGCGGCCTCCGGGCCGCCGAGCTCGGCCACCACCGAACGGACGGTGGCGCAGACGGCCTGGGCGTCGGCGGCCGTCGCCGTGCGCCCCGTGCCGATCGCCCAGATCGGTTCGTAGGCGATCACCATCGTCGCGAGCTGACCGGCATTCCGACCGGCGAGCGCGGCTCGTACCTGACCGGCCACCTTGTCGGTGGTCGAGCCGGCCTCGCGTTCGTCGAGGGTCTCGCCCACGCACAGGATCGGGACCATGTCGAGCGACTGGATGGCCGCCACCTTCCGGGCGACCATCTCGTCGGTCTCCCCGAACAGCTCCCGGCGCTCCGAGTGTCCAGCGATGACGTACCGCACGTTGAGCTTGGCCAGAAAGTGCGGCGACACCTCGCCCGTGTAGGCGCCCTTGGCCTCCCAATGGCAGTGCTGGGCGCCGAGGCCGATCGACAGATCGTCCGCGTCGATGAGGGTCTGCACGCTGCGCAGGTCCGTGAACGGCGGGTGCACGGTGACCTCGACCGCGTCGTGGTCCTCCTTGGTCAGCAGGAACGCCAGCTTCTGGAGGAACGCGATCGCCTCGAAGTGGTTGTGGTGCATCTTCCAGTTGCCGGAGATGATCGGCTTGCGGACCTCAGTCGGCATTGGGGGCCCCCCGGAGTGCGGCCAGGCCCGGCAGGTCGCCGAGCTCGAGGAGTTCGAGCGACGCCCCGCCACCCGTCGACACATGCGAGACCTGGTCGTCGAGGCCGAAATGGGCGAGCGCAGCGGCCGAATCACCACCGCCTACGACGGTGAAGGCCTTAGTGTCGGCCATCGCCTGGGCCAGCGCCTGGGTGCCCCTGGCGAAGCGGTCGTCCTCGAACATCCCCATCGGACCGTTCCAGAACACCGTGCGGGCGTCCATGACCACGTCGGCGAACGCCGCCGCCGAGCCGGGGCCGATGTCGAATCCCTTGGCCCCATTGGGAAGGTGGATACCCCACGTCTGGACCTGGCCCTGGACATCGACGCCGACGATGTCGGACGGGAGGTGGATCGGCTTGCCCGAGGCCAGCAGGCGGCGGGCCACGTCGAGCTGATCGCGCTCACAGATCGAATCGCCCACCGGATACCCCTGCGCCGCAAGGAAGGTGAAGCACATCCCGCCGCCGATGACGAGCGCGTCGACCACCCCGAGCAACGCCTCGATGACGCCGAGCTTGTCGGACACCTTGGCCCCACCGAGCACCGCCACGAACGGGCGCCGGGGTGCGTTGCGCAGGCCCAGCAAAACCTCGACCTCCCGGGCGAGCAGGCGACCCGCCGCCGAGGGCAGCGTTGCCGGGGGGCCGACGATGGAGGCGTGCGCCCGGTGGGCAGCGCCGAAGGCATCGTCGACGTACGCGTCCATACCCGCAACGAGGCGGGCGACGAACGCCGGATCGTTGCCTTCCTCCCCCGCGTCGAACCGGAGGTTCTCGAGCAGGTCCACGCCTGGGGCCAACTGGGCCAGCCGCGCGCGGACCGGCGCCATCGAATACTTCGGCGTCGGCTTGCCCTTCGGCCGACCGAGATGGCTGCAGCACGTGACGTGCGCCCCCTGGGCGACCAACCACTCGATCGTCGGCAACGCGGCGCAGATCCGGAAATCGTCGGTGATCACGCGGGCGTCGTCGGGCCCGTCCATCGGGACGTTGAAATCGGTCCGGACGAGCACCCGCTTGCCGGCGAGCGGCGGCAGGTCCTCCAGGACCGGGAGCCGCTCTCCCATCACGCCTTCTTTGCGCTGCGTGACCGCTTCGCCGTCTTGCGACCAATGTGGACGGTCAGATCGACGAGCCGGTTGGAGTAGCCCCACTCGTTGTCGTACCACCCCAGCACCTTCACGAGCTTGCCCATCGACATCGTCAGATCCGAGTCGAAGATGCAGCTGTGGGGATCACCGACGATGTCCGACGACACGATCGGCTCGTCGCAGTACCGCAGGACGCCCTTGAGCGCCCCCTTCGACGCGGCAGCCTTGAACGCGGCATTGATCTGGGCCACGGTCGCCTCGGTCTTCAGCACCGCCACGAGGTCGGTCACCGACCCGTCCGGCACCGGCACCCGCAGGGCGGTGCCGTCGAGCTTGCCCTTCATCGCCGACAGCACGAGGCTCGTGGCCCGCGCCGCTCCGGTCGAGGTGGGCGTGATGTTCATCGCCGCCGCGCGGGCTCGGCGCAGGTCCTTGTGCGGGCCGTCGACCAACTGCTGGTCGCCGGTGTAGGCGTGCACCGTCGTCATGAGCCCCTGATCGATGCCGAAGGCGTCGTCGAGCACCTTCACCAGCGGCACGAAACAGTTCGTCGTGCACGAAGCGTTCGACACGACCTTGTGGACCTTCGGGTCGAAGTCGTTGTGGTTGACGCCGTATACGAACGTGGCGTCCGCACCCGCCGACGGGGCCGACACGATCACGTACGGAGCGCCGGCCTCGAGGTGCATCGCAGCCTTGTCACGATCGGTGAAGATCCCGGTCGACTCGACGACGACGTCGACGCCGAGATCCCCCCACGGCAGCGTCTTCGGGTCGCGCACCTGCAGCACCTTGAGCACGTCACCGTCCACCGAGATCCCGTCCCCGGCGACCTTCACGTTCGCGGGCAGCGTGCCCAGGACCGTGTCGTACTTCAGCAGGTGGGCCATCGTCGCCAGGTCGCCGAGGTCGTTCACGGCGACGAAGTCGATGTCGGCGCCGGCCTTCTTCGCCGCCCGGAAGAAGTTCCGGCCGATCCGGCCGAAGCCGTTGATGCCCACTCGTACCGTCATTGGGGGGTCCTTTCCCGAAGGCTGTCGCGGCGCGCCGTCCGGCGAAACCCTAGCGAGACGATCCCGGCAAACCAGGAGCCAGCGACGCCCCGATCAGGACCGGCTGAGCTCGCGGTGCGCGACCGTGGGCACCACACCCCGGTGTCGCATCCGCCGGGCAAGTTCCTCGGCGACGACGACCGAACGGTGTTGCCCACCGGTACAGCCGACGGCCACGGTCAAGTACGCCCGGCCCTCGGCGCCGTAGGCCGGCATCAGCACCCCGAGCAGTTCCATGGTGCGGTCGAGGAACTCCTCGGTGACCGCCTGGTGCATTACGTATTCCCGCACGTCGGGCTCGAGCCCCGTCCGGTCGCGGAGCCGATCGACCCAGTACGGGTTGGGGAGGAACCGGCAGTCCAAGACCATGTCGGCGTCGAGGGGCAAGCCATGCTTGAACCCGAAGGACAAGAAACGCACCTGCGGGCCGCGCGCCACCTGGTCCGGGGCGAACACCTCCACCAGGCGGGACTTGAGCTGGTGGATCGACAGGTTCGTGGTGTCGACGACGAGGTCGGCCTCGTTCTTCAGGGTCTCCAGCCGCCGACGCTCCCGCCCGATCGCCTCGAGGGTCCCGGCATCGTCGTCGCCTGCGAGCGGGTGCCGGCGCCGGCTTGCGCCGTATCGCTGCACGAGCATGGCGTCGGACGCGTCGAGGAACAGCAGACGCAGGCTGTTTCCCGCCGACCGCAACCGGCTCACCACGGCGGTGACGTCGTCGGTGTGGGGTCCGGTGCCGACCACGAGGGCCAGGCGGTCGATCTTCGACCCCGGGGCATTCGCCAGCTCGGCGACCTTCTCCATCAGTTCGGTCGGGAGATTGTCGATGACGAACCAGCCGAGGTCTTCGAGGGCGTCTGCGGATTGGGAGCGGCCCGCCCCGGAGAGCCCCGTGATCACCAGGATCTCGGTCATCGGGGCCAATCGTAGGTGGCGATCATCCGGCGTCGCGCCCGAGTTCGCCCAAGGTTCGCCGGGCGTTCAGCAACAGCAGGCGCGGGATCGACGCGGCCTCGGCGTACTCGTCGGCCCGGGCGAGGAACCCCGGCGGCGGGGCGGGTTCCTCCATCCGTTCGATCAGTAGGCCGTTGGCCGCCATCGCGTTGACGTACCGACTGAGCGGCCGGTGGATGAACGGGATGAACACGCCCTTCTCCACCTCCTGGAGGGACTCGTCCTCGACGAGATACGGCCCGATACGCCAGTACTGCTCAGGCGGGTCGAGGATCTGGTCGTCGATCCAGCCGGAGTTCGGCGTCTGCAGCAGCGGGTGGTTCAAGAAGAACAGGAACCGTCCTCCCGGGCGCAGCACCCGCGCCACTTCGGCGATCGCCAAGTCAACCTCGCGGATGTGTTCGAACACCAGGCATGCGACGACGGCATCGAACGTGGCATCGCCGAACGGCAGCGCACTCGCCCCGGCTCGGGCGTAGCCGGGCCCTCCCGCCCGGTCCGTCGCCACGACGAGCTGGGCCCACGTGGGATCCACCCCGATCACCCGGGTCGCGCCCTGCTCGACGGCGAGTCGTGCGATCTGGCCTTCGCCACAGCCGACGTCGAGCACGTCCCGGGCACCCGCGAGCCCGGCGGCGGCGAGCGGGAGGATCTGCTCGGTGTACTCGGGATCGACGCCGTCGGTGAATCCTTCCTGCCACCAGTCGGCGTGCCGCTCCCACAGGTCGTCGTCGGTCACGTCACGCCTCCGTGGAGCTTTGCGAACACGGCGTCGGCCACCGCATCGGGCAACCAGGGAAGCGACCGCAGGTCGTCCCGGCTCGCCGCCCGAACCTTCGTGATCCCACCCAACTCCTTCAACAGCCGCTTCTGGCGCGTCGGGCCGAGCCCGGCGATCCCGTCGAGCGCGCTGACCGTCATCCGCTTGTTGCGCAGCTCGGCGTGGAACGAGTTGGCGAATCGGTGGGCCTCGTCGCGCAGACGCTGCAACAGGAACAACGCCTCGGACTGGCGAGGGACCGGGACCGGGTCGAGCCGACCGGGCACGTAGACCTCCTCGAACCGCTTGGCCAGCGATGCGAGCGGGATCTCGTCGTCGAGTCCGAGCTCGCGCACCACCCGCTCCGCCACCCCGAGCTGCCCTTTCCCACCGTCGACGACGAGGAGCTGCGGCGGGTAGGCGAAGCGGCCCGGCCGGTCGCCCGGATCGCGGTCGCGCTCGTCGAGGTACGCGGTGAGCCGACGGGTCAAGACCTCTTCCATGGCGGCGAAGTCGTCGTTGCCGGCGACGGTGCGCACCTTGAACCGCCGGTACTCGCTCTTGCGCGGCAGGCCGTCCTCGAACACGACCATCGAGCCCACGTAGTCCGTGCCATGGAGATGCGCCATGTCGTAGCACTCGATACGCAGCGGGGCTTCCGGCAGGCCGAGTGCATCCTGGAGTTCGTTGAGCGCACGGGCCCTGCTGTTGTGGTCGGCGGCCCGGCGCAGCTTGTGGCGCGTGAACTCCTCCTTCGCGTTCCGGGTCACCGTCTCGTGGAGATCGCGTTTGTCGCCCCGCTGGGGCACACGTATCTGCACCTTCGAGCCGCGTTGCCCGGCGAGCCACTCCTCGTACACCTCGAGCGCCTGCGGCTCGATGGGGACGAGCACCTGCTTGGGTACGCCGAGCGGGGGCTCGTCGCCGTAGAGGGCCTCGAGCACCCGGGCAACGAGTTCGGCGTCGTCGAGGGCTTCCACCTTGTCGAGCACGAACCCCTTGCGGCCCACGACCCGGCCCTTGCGCACGAAGAACACCTGCACGGCCGCTTCGAGCTCGTCGTCGGCGATCCCGACGATGTCGAGATCCTCGGAGCGCTCCCCCACCATCTGCTGACGTTCGACGGCACGCTGCACCGCAGCCAGCCGGTCCCGCAGGCGCGCCGCACGCTCGAACTCGAGCGCGCCGGCCGCCGCCTTCATCTCCTGCTCGAGCCGGCCGATGATCGGGTCGGTCTCGCCGTCGAGGAAGTCGACGAGTTCGGCCACCAACCCGGCGTAGGCCCCCGAGTCGATCTCACCGACGCAGGGGCCCGAGCACTTCTCGATGTGGAACAGCAGGCACGGCCGACCGAGCCGTTCGTGCTCACGGAACTTCGACGGACCGCACGTACGCACCGGGAACGAGCGCACCAGCAGATCGAGTGTCTCGCGGATCGCGTAGGCGTGGGCGTACGGCCCGAAGTACCGGACCCCCTTGCGCTTGCGGCCCCGCACCACCATCGCCCGAGGCCACTCCTCGTCGAGCGTGACCGCCAGGAACGGGTAGCTCTTGTCATCGCGGAGCCGGACGTTGAAGCGCGGCCGGTGCTGCTTGATGAGGCTGTACTCGAGCATGAGCGCCTCGACCTCGTTGCGCACCTCGATCCACTCCACGGTGGTGGCGGTCGCCACCATCGTCGCCGTGCGCGGATGGAGATTCCTCGGGTCCTGGAAGTAGTTCGACAGCCGTTGCCGCAGGCTGGACGCCTTGCCGACGTAGATCACCCGGCCGTCGGCGTCCTTGAACTGATACGAGCCCGGGGTGTCGGGAATCGTTCCGGCAGGCGGGCGCTCGACCATCGACCGGGAGGATACGGGTGCGGCCGGCCCTCCCATGGGGTCACCGTCCGATGCCGGGCAACTTGAGGCGTTCACCGGCACCGGCGAGCACCTCCACCACCCGGTCGACGTCGTCGGTGATGGTGAGGCGATCGACGTCGGCCGGCGAGATCGCGCCGCGCTCGCGCAACGTGCCGCTCAACCAGTCCAGCAGCCCACTCCAGTAGTCCTCACCGAACAGCACAACCGGGAAGTCGTGGAGCCGCCCGGTCTGCATCAGGGTCAGGGCTTCGAACAACTCGTCGAGGGTGCCGTACCCGCCGGGCAGGAGGACGAAGCCGTAGGAGTACTTGACGAGGATCACCTTGCGGGCGAAGAAGTAATGGAAGCGGACGACCTTGTCGAGGTACAGGTTCGTCTTCTCCTCGGCCGCGATGTCGATCGTCGCCCCGATCGAGTATCCGCCGACGTCCTTGGCGCCCCGGTTGGCGGCCTCCATGAGCCCCGGACCGCCGCCGGTCATGACGTTGAAGCCGGTGCGGGCCACCTCGGCAGCGAGCGCCCGCGCCGCCACGTAGTACGGCGTGTCCTCCCCGAAGCGAGCCGATCCGAAGAACGTGACGCACGGCCCCACGAAGTGCAGGGCCCGGAACCCGTCGACGAACTCACGCGAGATCCGCAGGACGCGAGCGAACTCCTTGGCCCGCGAATCCCGGCCGGCGAGCAGCCGAGGCTCGCTGCTCGCCTCGGCACCGAAGGTCTTCCCGAACGGTGGCAGCGGCAACGGCGGTCGATCCATCACCCGAGTCTGGCTCCGCACGACCCGGCCGGGGCAGCATGGCCGAATGGCTCCCCGCTTCGACCGAGACTTCGACGTCCCCTACGGCGTGCTCGAAGCGGTCAGCCCGCTCGTGCGCCGCATCGTCGCGGAGAACCCCGGACCGTTCACGTTCCGTGGGACAGGCACGTACGTGATCGGCCACGGTCGGGTCGCCGTGATCGATCCCGGACCCGACACCGCCGCCCACCTCGATGCGCTGCTCGACGGCCTGCGGGGCGAGGAGGTGGCCTGCGTGCTCGTCACCCACACCCATCGGGACCACTCGCCCGGTGCGCGCCTGGTGGCCGAACGAACCGGGGCGCCGATCGTCGGCTGCGCGCCGCACCCGACCGACGACGGTGGTCTCGTCGAGACCGCAGAGGAGTCCGAGGTGAGCACCGAGGAGCCGTGGGACTCCGCGCACACGCCGCAGGACCAGCTCGGTGACGGCGATGTCGTCACCGGCCCGGGGTGGACGGTGGAGGCGGTCGAGACCCCCGGCCACATCGCCAACCATCTCTGCTTCGCCCTGCGGGAGGAGTCGACCCTGTTCTCCGGCGACCACGTCATGGGATGGTCGACGACGGTCATCGCGCCGCCGGCTGGCGACATCGACGCGTACTTCCGGAGTCTCGACAAGGTGCGCGCCCGCCCGGAGACGACCTACCGGCCGACGCACGGACCTGCGATCACCGATCCCGTCCGCCTCGTGGGCGAACTCATCGAGCATCGCCGTGCGCGCGACGCGCAAGTGCTCGAGGCCGTGCGCAGCCGAGTCAGCGACGTGAAGGCGATCGTCGCCCTGCTGTACGTCGGCGTCGACGAGAAGCTCCACAAGGCTGCGGGCCGGTCCGTGCTCGCCCACCTGCTGTCGCTGCGCCAGCGCGGGCTCGTGCGCGCCGAAGGGCCGCTCGGCGGCTCGGCGACCTGGCTCGCCGACGGCTGAGCGGATACCCCCGGGGGAATAGAGCGTCCGGGCGTTGCGTTGGTCCGGATGCCGAGGCGACGAGGCACGACCACGAGGAGCCGACGATGGCCGCCGCACGCACGCTGTCCACCACCGAGTTCGAGCCGACGATTGCGTCGAACGACGTGGTTCTGGTCGATTTCTGGGCCAGCTGGTGCGGGCCCTGCCGTAGCTTCGCTCCGATCTTCGAGGCCGCCGCCGTCGACAACCCGGATCTCGTGTTCGCCAAGGTCGACACCGAGGCCGAACAGCAGCTGGCCGCCCAGATCGGTATCTCCTCGATCCCGACGCTCATGATCTTCCGCGAGCAGATCCTCCTCTACGCCCAGCCCGGCGCCCTTCCCCGCCACGCGCTCGACGACCTGATCCGTCAGGTCCGTTCACTCGACATGGACGAGGTGCGGCGCCAGGTCGCCCAGGAACAGGCCGACGGCTGATCAACTCGGTGCGCTGAGGGCGGCGACCGCGCCCCGGGCGAACAACCCGGAGACCGCTTGCCCGGCACGCTCACCCGCCCAGGCGAGCACTTCCCAGATCGCCGGCACGAGCGCCGGCGGGTATCCGTGGGCGGAGAACATCCTCGCCATCCAACCGGCGTGCTCGTCGACGAGGACCGGCTCGCCGACCATCCCGGCGGCCACCACGACGCGCACCCCGTCCTCGATCGAGGACTGCACCTCCTCGCGCCGGAACGCGATTGCGTCGACGAGCCCGCGGGCCGACAGCGTCGCCACCGCCGTGGCGGCGAGCGTGACGGCGGCCATCTCGAGCGGTTCCCAGGTGACGAGGTCGAGCGATCCGGCGGGTGGCAGTGGGCGCACACCCTCGCCGAGCTCGAGCCACACCGTCGCGCCGAGGGTCGCCGCGCGACGCCGATCCCCGGCGATCGCACCGCCTCCGACCGCGGTGTCGAACCCGAGCGCCCGTGCTGCGGCCAGGGATCGCGCCGCGCCCGGCAGGTTGGCCACGCGGGTGCAGCTGACGGCGACGAGATCGGCGTCGAGATCGGCGAGCACGCGGGCGAGGTGCCCGGCCGACAGCGGCGCGCCGAGGTAGGTGACGCGGAACCCGTCGAGCAGCAGCAACTCGGCGGCCATGCGGCTCGGGAGGCTGTGGACCTCCCCTTCGGCGCAGACCACCACGGCGTGCTCGCGCCAAGGGGACGGCTCGAAGCCCACGGTCAACGTCGACAGCACGGCGTCGCTCACTGCCGTGACGGCGTGCTCCTGCCCGACGCTGCACCGAGCTTCGGCCCAGCGCTCACCGACGAGGTGCTGGACGGGCGCGAGCAGTTCCACGATCAGCCGCCGAGGGTCGGCGCCGCCCGCCAAGAGTCCGGCGGCCACGTCGGCCGCGCCGCTGCGCTCGGCCAGCAGGGCACTCGAGAGGAACCGCAGGCGCCCGGCCTCCACCTCGTCGTCGATCGGTTGCACGGCAGAACCTCCCCACCGGCGAGCGTAGCCACCGCCCGACGGCCGTCACACGAGCACCGACGCCGCGGCCGTCACCGCCGTTGTCACGAGCAGCGCGAGCACGAGCTGGCGGAACCGCTCCACCGGCACCCGACCGGCGAGCCGCAGGCCGGCCCACTGCCCGGCGAGCAGGCCGGGGAGCGCAGCGATCACGGTGCGGACGACGGTCGACGTCACCTGGCCGGCGGCGGCGGCCAGGACGATCCCGACGAGATTCGCGACCAGGAACACCCGGGCCAGCGTTGCCCGGAACGCCTCCGGCGGCGTGCCCCGCGCCTGCAACAGCACGACCGCCGGCGGTCCGTTGGTGCTCACGCTGGTCGTGAGGACGCCGACGACGAACCCGACGGCGACGTCCACGCTCGCAGAGGGTCCGACCGGTCGCGGCCGACGGACCAGGAGCGCCACCCCGACCAGCACCACGCCAGCGATCAGCAGCTTGAGCACTCGGTCCGACACCACGTCGAGCAGCACCGCACCGGGAGCCAAGCCGGCGAGCACCCCGACCCCCAGCCGCCGCCAGGTACCCCGGTCGTCGACCGCTCGCAGCACGTACGACAGCACCGCCGAGTTCACCAGGCTCAGCGCGATCGACGACACCACCGCTGTCTTCGGGTCGATCAGCAGCGACAGCAGCGGGACGGTGAGCAGCGCAGCACCGAAGGCCGTCACCCGCGTGATGGTCGTGACCCCGAACACGATGGCGGTGACGGCGGCCGCCTCGGCGAGTGACACGGCGGCGCACGGTATCCCCGGTCCTGGCGGCCGGGACTACGGTTTGTGGCGTGCGTCCCGGCTCGATGCGTGCTGTGCCGGCCGTCCTCGCTGCGCTGGTCGTTCTCGCCGGCTGTGCGGCGAGCCGGTCGGCCCGGACCACCAGTTCGCCGAGCGACACCGTCTCGGCCGCAGCGTCCGCAACGACGCCGGCGGGCGCTGCGCCGGCCGGCGCAGCGCCGACCATCGATGCCCTGCTCGCAGCCGGACGCCCGATCGCGCTCGCCCACGCCGGCGGCGACAACGCCTACCCCCACTCGACACCGTTCGCCTTTGCGTCGGCGGTCCAGGTCGGCACCGACGTGCTCGACCTCGACGTGCAGTTGACCAACGACGGCGTACTCGTCGTGCAACACGACGAGACCGTCGACCGCACGACGAACGGCACCGGCCGCGTCGCCGACAAGACCTACGCCGAACTGCGGGCGCTCGACAACGCGCACTGGTGGACGGCACGCTGCACCTGCACCGGCCGTCCCGAAGCCGAGTACGCCCTGCGAGGCGTGCGCACCGGGGCCCGTCCCGCCCCCGCCGGTGCAACCCCCGACGATTTCGTGATCGCCACCTTCGACGAGATCGCCCGTCGCTTCCCGAACAAACCCCTCAACATCGAGATCAAGGGCACTCCCCCGGGCGCACTCGTCACCGTGGACGTCCTCGCAGATGCGCTGCGCCGACTGAACCGGGAGTCGTCGTCGGTGGTCACCAGCTTCAACGACGACGTGGTCGAAGCCTTCCGACGCAAGGCCCCTACCGTTGCGCTCAGCCCCGGCCTGCAGGCGTCGGCCCGGTTCGTGCTCGCCGGGGAGGTCGTCCCCGGGTTCCGCATCTACCAGCTCCCGCCCTCGTTCTCGGGGCTTCCGGTGGTCAACGCCGAGCTGATCGCCCGCATGAAGCGCGCCGGCCTCGTGTTGTGGCTCTGGCCCAACGGCACCGGCGAAGACGTCGAGGGCTACCGGGCCTGGCTGGCCATGGGGGTGGACGGCATCAACGCCGCCGACCCGCCGGCCCTCGCCCGGGCCATGCCCCCGGGGTCGCTGCGGCCCGGCTGAGCAACCGGGGCCGAGACGCGTCCGGGCGGGCACGGCGGGCCCCCGGCCAGGCAGACTGTCACCGTGGCTTCCAACTCCTTCGGCGCACGCGCCAGCCTCTCGGTCGGCGACCGCAGCTATGGCATCTTCCGACTCGATGCCCTCGAGGCGGACTACCGGGTCTCGCGGCTCCCCTACTCGATGAAGGTTTTGCTGGAGAACCTGCTCCGCCAGGAAAACGGCGTCGACGTCACCGCCCAGGACGTGATCGCGGTCGCATCCTGGGACGGCGCCGAGAGCAACACCGAGATCTCGTTCATGCCGGCCCGCGTCCTCATGCAGGACTTCACCGGTGTCCCGGCCGTGGTCGACCTGGCCTCGATGCGCGATGCCGTTGCCGAACTCGGCGGCGACCCGCTCAAGGTGAATCCGCTCGTGCCGGTCGACCTGGTCATCGACCACTCCGTGATCGTCGACCACTACGGCGCCGCTGACTCGTTCGATCTCAACGTGAAGCTCGAGTACCAGCGGAACACCGAGCGCTACCGGTTCCTCCGGTGGGGTCAGCAGGGGTTCCGGAATTTCGGCGTGGTGCCGCCCGGAACCGGTATCTGCCACCAGGTCAACGTCGAGTACCTGGCGCAGGCGGTCTTCACCCGCGACGGCATGGCGTACCCCGACACGGTCGTGGGCACCGACAGCCACACACCCATGGTCAACGGGCTCGGCGTGGTCGGCTGGGGCGTCGGCGGCATCGAGGCCGAGGCGGCGATGCTCGGCCAGCCGATCCCGATGTTGATCCCCCGGGTCGTCGGGTTCAAGATCGCAGGCGAGCTGCCCGAGGGCGCAACGGCAACCGACCTTGTCCTCACCGTCACCGAGATGCTGCGCAAGCACGGCGTCGTCGGGAAGTTCGTCGAGTTCTACGGACCCGGCGTCGCCAACGTGCCGGTGGAGAACCGGGCGACCATCGGCAACATGTCGCCCGAGTACGGCTCCACGATCACGATCTTCCCGATCGACGACCAGACGCTCGCCTACCTGCGCTTCACCGGCCGCAGCGACGAGCAGGTCGCCCTCGTCGAGGCCTACGCCAAGGCCCAGGGCCTGTGGCACGACCCGGCGGCCACCCCGCAGTTCTCCGAGACCCTCGAGCTCGACCTGTCGACGGTGCGCCCGTCGCTCGCGGGCCCGTCCCGCCCGCAGGACCGGGTGCCGCTCGATCGGTCGAAGGCGATGTTCCGCGAGGCCCTGCCGGCATCGAAGCCGGCCGGCGCCGCCGAACAGCCCGTGGCGGTCACCCTCGCCGGCGGCCGTAGCTTCGAGCTCACCCACGGCGACGTCGTCATCGCTGCGATCACCTCCTGCACCAACACGTCGAACCCGTCGGTGATGCTCGCCGCCGGCCTGGTGGCCAAGAAGGCCGTCGAGCGCGGGTTGACCGCCAAGCCGTGGGTGAAGACCTCCCTCGCGCCTGGCTCGAAGGTGGTCATGGACTACTTCGACAAAGCCGGCCTGCTCCCGTACCTCGACAAGCTCGGGTTCAACCTCGTCGGGTTCGGGTGCACGACCTGCATCGGGAACTCCGGCCCGCTGCTCGCGGAGATCTCGCAAGCAGTGAACGACAACGGCCTCGCCGTCGTGTCGGTGCTGTCGGGCAACCGGAACTTCGAGGGCCGCGTCAGCCCCGACGCCCGGATGAATTATCTCGCGTCGCCGCCGCTCGTGGTCGCCTACGCCATCGCCGGATCGATGGACCTCGATCTCTACACCGAACCGGTCGGCACCGACGCCGACGGCAACGCCGTCTACCTGCGCGACATCTGGCCGAGCGATGCGGAACTGACCGAAACGCTCCGCAGCGCGCTCGACCCCGAGATGTTCGCGAAGGCGTACGCCAACGTGGCCCAGGGGGACGCCGCATGGCAGCGTCTCGACGCCCCGACCGGGGAGCGCTACGCGTGGGACGGCACCTCGACCTACATCCGTAAGGCGCCCTACTTCGACGGGATGGACGTCACGGTCGGGGAGATCACCGGGATCCGAGCGGCCCGGGCTGTCGCCGTGCTCGGCGATTCGGTCACCACCGACCACATCTCACCGGCCGGCAACATCAAGGCGTCGAGCCCGGCCGGGCAGTGGCTGCAGTCCGAAGGCGTGACCGTCGCCGACTTCAACCAGTACGGCGCCCGCCGGGGCAACCACGAGGTCATGATCCGGGGCACGTTCGCCAACACCCGGATCCGCAACCGGATCGCACCCGGCACCGAGGGTGGCGTGACCATCCATCTACCGTCCGGCGAGACGTTGCCGATCTACGACGCAGCGCTGCGCTACGCCGCCGAAGGCACCCCGTTGGTCGTGCTCGCCGGCAAGGAGTACGGGTCGGGCTCGTCACGGGACTGGGCTGCGAAGGGCACGGCGTTGCTCGGGATCCGTGCGGTGATCGCCGAGAGCTACGAGCGCATCCACCGCTCGAACCTGATCGGCATGGGCGTGCTGCCGCTGCAGTTCCGCGACGGCGAGAACGTGGCATCGCTCGGGTTGACGGGCTCGGAGGTCTTCGAGATCACCGGGCTCGAGGGCATCCCGGCCGGCGCGCCCCTGCCCCGGGAGCTCACCATCACCGCCGACGGCCGGCCGATCACGGTCCGGGTCCGCATCGACACGCCGAAAGAAGCCGAGTACTACCGCAACGGCGGCATCCTTCCCTACATGGTGCGTCGGCTCCTCGCCGACTGAAACATGGTGCGTCGGCTCCTCGCCGACTGAAACATGGTGCGTCGGCTCCTCGCCGACTGAAACACGGTGCGTCGGCTCCTCGCCGACTGAAACATGGTGCGTCGGCTCCTCGCCGACTGAAACATGGTGCGTCGGCTCCTCGCCGACTGAAACACGGTGCGTCGGCTCCTCGCCGACTGAAACCGCCCGGCTGAGCAGGCCGCTACGACCGGCTCAGCGGGGGAGCAGCGCCGTCGAGTCCAGGTCGACGACGGCACTGAAATGCCGCTGTGCCATGGTGCCGATGAGTTGCTTGCCCCGCTCGTTGCCGAGGTCGAACGTTGCACCGGTGAGGGTGACCGTCGCCGGTCCACCGAGCGCGTGCGCAAGGCGGTACTCGGTCCAGAACTCCTCGGGGTCCCGCTGCACCCCGTGATCGGACGCCAGACGGCCCAGGTACTCCGCCACGAGGTCGCGCTCCGCGGCACGCCGCACCTCGACGGGCAGGCTCCCGCCGAGCAGGTACGCGAGGTCGTAGCTGCCCGGGCCGCGCCCGATCGTCTGCCAGTCGACGATCACCACCTCGTCGGCGGTGCCCCGGGTGCCGAAGAAGAGGTTCTCGCAGCGATAGTCGAGATGCACCAGGGTCCACGGGTAGGCCGAAAGCGCCACCATGCCGCCCCAATACCCCGCCGAGATCACCGGCGCCGCGGCGGCGCCGCCGGTCGGCAGCCAGTCGGCGAAGTTGGCAAGGAACGGCTCGGTCAGGCCGGGGTACATCTGGGCGAAGCCCTGGATCCGCTCGTGGACGACGCTGGGCGCCCACGCCACGACCGTGTCCTCGGCCCTACCCATCCACGACCCGTGCAGATCGGCGAGCGCCCGTACCCCCAACGACGCCTCGTCGGCGGTGAGGCCGGTGTGCTGGTCGACCATACGGAGGTGGCCGAGGTCCTCGAGGACGAGCACGCTGTCGGCCGTGCCGGGCTCGATGCGGGCCAGGTGGCACCCGGCGAGCCGTGCCGCCGTGCGGGGCGCGATGTCCGCATAGAAGCGCACCTCGGCGTCGTACATCCCCAAGGCCAGCCCTTGCGCCCGGTTGGCCTCGAACGGGGAGGGGAGCTTCACGATCACGCTCGCCGGCCCGGCGGCGCCGTCGTAACGCAGCGAAGCCCGGAACAGTTCGCCCATGATCCCGATGCCCTGACCGATCTGCTCGGTCTCGAACCCGACGACCGCGTCGTCCGTGCCGATGGCCCCCGAGTCGCGCAGCACCGCCGTGAACCACGGGGCGGAGACGTCGGCGATGGTGGCGGGGATCCCAGATGCGTTCATGGAGTGCAGACGCTAGGGCGGCGGGGAATACGGTGCGTTGCCGTGCGTCGACGGGACAAGGCCGACCGGATCGGCGTGATCCTCGACGAGCGGTACCCCGACCCACCGATCCCGCTGGACCACACCGACCCGTACACGCTGCTGGTCGCCGTCGCGCTCTCGGCCCAGACCACCGACAAGAAGGTCAACCAGGTGACACCGGCGCTGTTCGCTGCTGCGCCGACGCCGGAAGCGATGCTCGCCCTCGGTCCCGACGGCATCCTCCCGTTCATCCGGGAGGTCGGGCTGGCACCGACGAAGGCCCGCAACCTTTGGCTCGCCGCCCAGGCCATCGTCGACGCCGGCGGCGTGCGACCGGATTGGGCATTCCTCGAGTCGCTCCCGGGCGTCGGGCACAAGACGGCGAGCGTGGTGATGGCGCAGGCGTACGGCGTGCCGGCCTTCCCGGTCGATACCCACATCCATCGGCTCGCCGCCCGATGGGGGCTATCGAACGGCACGACGGTCGAGCGCACCGAACGGGACTTGAAGGCGGTGTTCCCGACGTCCACCTGGAACGCCCGCCACCTGCAAGTCATCTTCTTCGGTCGCGAGCACTGCCCTGCGCTACGCCACGACCTGGCTGCCTGCCCGATCTGCTCGTGGGCCGCGTCCAAGCGCCGCATCGCCGCCGAGGCCATGCCCCCAACATCGTCGACGAAGCGTCGAACAGACGCCGTCGCTTCCCGGAGGAGCCCCACCCGATGACGACACCGACCCCGTTCACGATCGATGTCCCGCAACGGGATCTCGACGATCTGCGCGACCGGCTCGCCCGGACTCGGTGGGCCGACGACATCGCCAACTCGGCCTGGACCTACGGCGTCGAATCCGGCTGGCTGCGTTCGATGGTGTCGTGGTGGCTCGACGCCTACGACTGGCGAGCGACGGAGACCCGCATGAACGAGTGGTCCCATTCCCGGGTCGAACTCGACGGGATCCCGATCCACTTCGCCCGCGTCCGGGGGGTCGGACCGGATCCGATGCCGCTCGTGCTCACCCATGGCTGGCCCTGGACGTTCTGGGACTTCGAGCAGATGGTCGGCCCGTTGACCGACCCTGCCGCTCACGGCGGTGACCCCGCCGACGCCTTCGACGTGGTGGTGCCGTCGCTGCCGGGCTACGGGTTCTCCGTGCCCTTGCGCACCCCCGGGGTCAACGTCCGGCGAGTCGCCGCCCTCTGGGTGCAGTTGATGACCGACGTCCTCGGCCACGACCGCTTCGGCGCCCACGGCGGTGACTGGGGCGCGATCGTGACCTCGGAACTTGCGCACGCGCACGCCCCGGTCCTGATCGGCGCGCATCTCAGCCTGCCCGTGATCCCCGGGGTGAGCCGGCGCGAGCTCGGACCGGAGGCGTTCGCCGCCGACGAGACGTGGATGCTCGACCGTATGGCCGAGGCGGAGCGGCTCATCCGCAGCCACGTGACCGTCCACACCCACGACCCGCAGACGCTCGCCTACGCACTCGCCGATTCACCGGTCGGCACCGCCGCCTGGTTGTGGGAACGCCGGCGTGCGTGGTCCGACTGCGGGGGCGACGTCGAGTCCGTGTTCGACCGGGACTTCCTGTGCACCCTTGCGTCGACCTACTGGCTGACGGGTTCGATCACGTCGTCGCTGCGCCTGTACTTCGAACACTTCAACGGCGGATGGCCACGAATCCACGACCGCAACCCGGCGCTCGAGTGCCCGACGGCGTTCTCCATCTTCCCCAAGGAGCTGGTGCTCCTCCCGCGATCGGTCGCCGCCGCGCACAGCGACCTGCGCCAGTGGACCGTCCATGAGCGGGGCGGCCATTTCGGCGCCGCCGAACGACCCGACGCGCTCGTCGACGACCTCCGCCGTTTCTTCCGGCCCCTGCGCTGAGCTACAGCAAGGCCAGCTGTCCGTCCGGCGGCTCCGGCAACGGGGGCAGGGCCGGCACGAGTTCGGCGACCGACGCATGGAACCGTCGGGCGAGAAGCGGGGCGGCGACGTTGTCGGGCGTGTGCAGGAACACGATCGGCTCGCGCCCCTGCGCAACCCAGCGGGCCACCACCCCGAGCCATCGCTCCCAGAAGGGAGGATTGGCTTCCGGGTCGGTCTGACCGATCAGCCGGACGATCGGATGCGCTCCCAGGGCGACCGGGCGCACGGGCAGGCGCGGCTTGCGCCCGAAGGCGTCCCGCTCGGCTGGGGTATCGCACGGGCCGGCGAACAACGCACGGCTGTCGAGGATCACCCGGTCGACGCCTCGTGCGGCCAGCATCTCGTCGACGCGACGTTCGTGGGTCCCCCCGGCGAAGAACGCCGGGTGCCGGACCTCCACGACCCACGTGCGATCGACCTTCGGCACCTCGCCCAGGAACCGGTCGAGCACACCGAGGTCGTCGGGGCCGAACGAGGCGGGGAGCTGGACCGACACCGGGCCCAGACGCTCGCCGAGCGGCTCCAACCGGGCCAGGAAGGCATCGAGCTCGGCGCGGACTCCACGGAGGCGTCGCTCGTGCGTGATCGACTGCGGGAGCTTGCAGACGAACCGGAACGACGACGGCGCCTGCTGGGCCCAGCGAGCGACGCTCCCCGGATCCGGCAGGGCGTAGAAGGTCGTGTTGCCCTCCACCGCGTTCAGCGCCGAGGCGTACGCCGTAAGTTCTCGGCCTGGACGGGCCGCGGGTAGGACGGTGCCGAACCATGGCCGGTACGCCCAGAGCGCACACCCGACCCGCAGCATCTCGACCCGTCAGGGCAGGCAGCCGCAGTGCGCCAACGCCAGGCGCACCAACCGGTCCTGCCCGCCGGTCATCTCTCCCGTGGCCTCGGGCCGCACGGCCTCCGCCGGGGTGAGCCAGATCAGGTCGAGCGCCGTTTTCGTCGGTTGGCAGTCACCGTCGATGGGTACGACGAACGCCAGGCTCACGGCGTGGTGGCGGGGGTCGTGGAACCCACTGACGGTCGCGTCGGGGAAGTACTCGACCACCGTGAACGGCGCGGGCGACACGGGAACCTGGGGCAGCGCGAGCGGGCCGAGGTCTTTCTCCAGATGGCGCAAGAGCGCATCCCGGATGCGCTCGCCGTGGAGGACCCGCCCCGACACGACCGCCCGGCTGATGGAACCGTCGGGCCGTGCCGTGAGCAAGAGTCCGACCTGCGTGACGCGACCTCGGCCATCGACGCGCACGGGTACGGCGTCGATGTAGACCAGCGGTACGCGCCCGCGAACCGACTCGATCTCCTCGGTGGACATCCATCCGGTCGAGGTCTGGGTGGAGTCGCTCATCGCCCCGACATCATCGCACCCACACTGGCGCCCCACCGATGTAGACGGCCCGGAGATGGCCCGGATCCAGATCGTCGAGCACGGTTCGCAGCGGTGCATCGAACAGGCAAAGGTCGGCTACGGCACCGGGGACCAGTCGACGGATCGGCCCTCCGGGATCGTGGCCGGGCGTCTGGAACAGAGCGAGGGCGGCGCTCGGCAAAACTCGCTCGCCTGGACCGAGCACCGCCCCGGTGCGGGTGCGGCGGTCGACCGCCGCACGGATCGCGACCCACGGATCCGATGGACCGTACGGGGCGTCGGTGGACCCGGCCACTCGGATACCGGCCTCGATCAGGCCGGCGCAGCGGTACAGATGGGGACGGTCGGCCGCATCGACGTTGCGTCGGTAACGGTCGCCGTGCGCCCAGAGGAATCCGGGCTGGGTCACCACCCGCAGCCCGGCTCGGGCGACCCGCTCGGCTGCCTCGGGCGGCAGGACCGAGCCGTGTTCGAGCCGATCCCCCTCGACCGGGCCGACCTCGTCCCATGCGGCGAGCGCAAGCAGGGTCGCAGCGAGCGTGACGGCGTGCACCGCGACGGTGCGCCCGGCGGCGCGCGCCACGCCGATCGCCGCCACGACGTGGTCCAGTTCGGGAAGCGAGTGGTCGGCCAGGAGCAGCTTCACCGGACCGGGCAGGAGTGGGGCCGGCGGCAGCTCAGCGGCGAGGCCCGGGCCGCCGGTCACCGTGATGCGTTGGGGCAGAGCTGCCACCGCCAGCAATCGGAGATCGTCGAGCCGTTCCGTCGGCGTGGCATCGGTGCACCCGGTCACGCCGAGACTCGCAAGATCGCGCCCGACTGCGGGGAGATCGAGCACAACGGAGGGCACCCGAGACCGCAGCCAGTCGTCCCGGCCGTCGAGGACCCCGTCGGGATGCGCCTCGAGCCCCCCGATCGCTTCCAGCGCGAGGGTGTTGAGGACCCATCGTGCGCCGGTCTGATGCTGGGCTCGCACGGGGCGGCCGGCGGCCAGCCGATCGAGCCGGTGGCGATCGAGCGGTCCGTGCACCGCCTCGTGGTACCCGACGACGCGGATCCACCCGTCGCCGGTGGCCCCGGCCGCCACGACGGCACCGTCGAGGTCGCGGTCCTCCCCTACGTCCACGGACTCCCTCGCGGCGGCCATCGCGGCCAGATGGAGATGGTGGTCGTGCAGTCCTGGCGTCAGTGCGCCTCCGGCACCGTCGACCACGACATCGCCGGGTCGGACCAGGTCGGATCCGACCCGATCGATCACGCCGTCGGCGATGCGGACCTCCGTCGGCCGACCGTCGAGTTCGACGTGTTGCAAGACCAACGGCTTCACGAGCGGACCGCCCGGGCAGCGCCGACGAGCGAGACGTCGTGGAGGTGCTGGCCACCCCGGGTGAGCCCGTCGAGGACGGCCGCCGCCGCCGTCATCCCTGCGACCGGGTCGGCGAGCGCGTCGCCCAGGAAGCCGGGACGACCGTCGAGCCATCGAACGAGCCCGGCGCCGGCGGCGGCGTCGTCGCCGAAGGCCACCCGGTCGCTCGATCGGCCATAGCCGGTGATCGACACCCAAGCGGCGCAGCCCGATGCCCAGGCGCGCGCCGGGTCCCAGCCGAACGCTCCCAGCGCCCGCGGACGCGAGGCCTCCAACACCACGTCGGCGGCGGCGAGCACCCGGTCCAGCTCACGGCGCCCCGGACCGGTCCCCAAGTCGAGCACCACGAGTTCTTTGTGGTCGTTCAGGGACTCGTAGAGCTCGGGATCACCCGTGCGGGCGCCGTCCCGACGGGTGGCCGACTCGACCTTGAGCACCCGCGCGCCGCGTATGGCCAGCAGGAAGCCGCACAGCGGGCCTGCCCACAGGCTCGTCAGGTCTACCACCGTGACCCCGGCGAGCGAGCCCGTAACCGCCGTGGGCGAAGGGCACGGGCCCACTTCGTCGTCGACGGCGGCCACGGCGAGCCCGAGCAACTCGGCCCGCTCGAGCAACTCGACCGAAGGCCGACGTGCGCTCGCCTGCTCGACGGCCGCCCAGTCCTCGACCGCTCCCTCCAGCCACGCCGGCGCGGCGTCCCAGTCCCAGGGCCTCGGGAGCGACACCGCAAGCCAGCCGTCAGCCGATTCGACCATCCGACCAGCTCCGCCGGCGCTGACGAGGCCCTGGGGCAATCGGCCCGTTCGACGCCAGCGAAACTCCACCAGCTCGCGGGCGTCGAGCCCGAGGAGGTCGCCGAGCCGCTCGAGGTCGAGCCCGGGTTCAGGCGATCGTGACGGCGGGGTCGAGGTAGACGTCCTGGATCGCATGGAGAAGCTCCACGCCGTCGGCCATTGGGCGCTGGAAGGCCTTGCGACCCGAGATCAAGCCCTGACCCCCGGCGCGCTTGTTGATCACCGCCGTCTTCACGGCCGCAGCGAGGTCCCCGGCGCCCTTCGATTCCCCACCCGAATTGATGAGCCCGATACGCCCGAGGTAGCAGTTGGCCACCTGCCAGCGGGTGAGATCGATCGGGTGGTCGGTCGTGAGCTTGTCGTAGACCAGCTTCGAGGTCTTCCCGTAGCCGCTCAGTGCGTTGTAGCCGCCGTTGTTCTCGGGCAGCTTCTGCTTGATGATGTCGGCTTCGATCGTCACGCCGATGTGGTTGGCCTGACCGGTGAGGTCGGCCGAGACGTGATAGTCGAGGCCGTCGCGTTTGAAGTCGTTGTTGCGCAGGTAGCACCAGAGCACGGTGAACATGCCGAGATCGTGGGCCTCCTTGAACGCCTGGGCGACTTCTTGGATCTGGCGTGTCGCCTCGGGCGAACCGAAGTAGATGGTGGCTCCTACACCCACCGCACCCAGATCGAAGGCCTGACGGACGCTGCCGAACATCACCTGATCGAACTTGTTGGGGTACGTCATCAGCTCGTTGTGGTTCAGCTTGACGATGAACGGGATGCGATGGGCGAACGTGCGGCTCACCGCACCGAGCACGCCGAAGGTGGTGGCCACTGCGTTGCAGCCACCCTCGATCGCGAGACGGCAGATGTTCGCCGGATCGAAGTACGCCGGGTTCGGCGCGAACGACGCTGCTCCCGAATGCTCGATCCCTTGGTCGACCGGGAGGATGGACACGTAGCCCGAGCCCGCCAGTCGCCCGCTGTTGTACAGGAGCCCGAGGTTGCGCAACACCGTTGGTGAGCGATCCGTAGGAACGAAGACGCGATCGATGAAGTCCGGTCCCGGCAGGGTCAACACCGCGCTCGGGAGAGCGGCTGCGGTGTGCGTCAGCAGCGACTCGGCTTCCTCGCCGAGCAGGGCTGAATAGTCCACGACGTGCTCCTTGTTCACGGGATCGCGCACCGACCCCGGTGCGCGATCCTTCGAGGCGAGCGTATCCGCAGACCCCTCAGCGACCCAGGTTCGCGAGGCGAGAACCCACATCTGCAAAGTCAGAATCGATGCTTGCGACCTGTTGGAACAGCCGCCGCGCCCGGCCCGTCTCACCGGCGCGGTCCAGCAGGTCCGCCAGGGCATACCAGGTCCGGAGGTGATGCACCCGAACCTTCGCAGGCGAGAGGTTCGCGGTCTCGAGAAGCCGTATTGCGAGCGCCAACTCACCGCGATCGGCAAGCGAACCGGCTGCGACGATCCGTCCCTCTGCGACGATCTCTGCGGAGGGCGAGGCCTCCTTGAGCTCGCGCCAGAGCGCGTCGGCTTCGGTCCAGCGACGAAGCGCCCGATAGCAGTCGGCAAGAACTGGATGCTGATCGACGGAGCCCGTCAGTTCACGGAAGCGCTCGAGTGATGCCGCCGCTTCCCGCCAACGCTCCATCCGGTACAGCGTCAGACCCAACAGCTCGTGGGCCGAAGCGATTCCGGGCGCCGTCTCGAGGACTGCGGTTAGAGCGCGGCGAGCGTCCGCATACCGGTCACGCTCAAACGCTGAGCGAGCATCGGCGAGCAAACCCTCGAGCCGCGCTGTTCGCCGAGCCGGCACTTGGGTGGCGAGCTCGTCCCGTACCACCGGGGGAAGGGAAGTACGCCGACCCGTCCGCTCCTTGGGGCCTGGCGCAACTCGGGCCCGCCGGGCAGCCGCATCGGCCGCCGCATGCACGGAACCCTCGTCCTCCCAGATCGGTGGAACAGCGCGCTCGGTCATACCAGCCGCACCCGGGCCCGGACGATCCTTGCGCAGCTCGGGGGGCGGTCCCACTCGGGGCCGTACCGCTGGAACCGGCGCAGTCTCCACTCGGCGATTCAGCGGCGCCCGGCGGACTACGGGCCGAGGCCCACCGACAGAAGCATCGAACCCGCCGGCTCCGCCCGCCGAGCCCCGTTCGCGTCCAGCGCGCGGACCGGCCGAACGCGGCCGATCCTCCGACCACTTCGCCCCACCCGCACGCGACCCCGCTGGACGCGACCCCGCTGGACGCGACCCCGCCGCGCGCGGCCGATCCTCCGACCACTTCGCCCCACCCGCACGCGACCCCGCAGGACGCGACCCCGCAGGACGCGACCCCGCAGGACGCGACCCCGCCGCACGCGGCCGATCCTGGAAGCCGCGGCGATCTCGATCCTGCCCGTCGGGGACCGCACCATCTGGCCTGCCTCCCCGCGCGTTGCGGACGCCCGCGGCTTGCGCAGGGCGACCACGGTCCATCTCGTTCGACCTCCGAGCCGGCGACGCAGTTGGACGCCGCCCTCCGGCCGCAGCCCCGGATCTACCCGGGATTGACGCACGAGGCGACGCCCCCCGCCGAGCCACTACCCAACCTCCAGGTCGATTCCCCTCCAACGGCTGCTCGTTGCCCTGCCGGGAACCGGATGTTCGAGGGGAGCGAGATGAAGGCATCGAGATCACCATACGGGAAAACGCATTGAACCCCAGCCGAAGCTGGGGCTCAACACAAGAAAATCCGGCGGCGACCTACTCTCCCGGAGGGTCTACCCTCGAGTACCATTGGCGCATGCGGGCTTAACTGCCGTGTTCGGGATGGGAACGGGTGTTTCCCCGCCGCTATGACCACCGGACGATCAGTTGTCGTTGCGGAACGAGCCGCAAGAGAACTCCAGAGCGAGCACGAGCATAGAAAGAAAACCAAGCCCTCGGCCGATTAGTACCGGTCGGCTGAACACGTTGCCGTGCGTACACCTCCGGCCTATCAACGTGATCGTCTGGTCACGGGCCTTACCAGGTTAACCCTGTGGGAGTGCTCATCTTGGATCGAGCTTCCCGCTTAGATGCTTTCAGCGGTTATCCCTTCCGTAGGTAGCCAACCAGCCGTGCCCTTGGCAGGACAACTGGCACACCAGAGCTACGTCCGTCCCGGTCCTCTCGTACTAGGGACAGCCATCCTCAACACTCCTCCGGCTGCAGAGGATAGGGACCGAACTGTCTCACGACGTTCTGAACCCAGCTCGCGTACCGCTTTAATGGGCGAACAGCCCAACCCTTGGGACCTGCTTCAGCCCCAGGATG
>Ga0169931_10001195_pt1 | contig 42923 bp, 25 predicted proteins | sample Kivu_15m_20L_FD_129675 | JGI IMG/M metagenome (GOLD analysis project Ga0169931, IMG submission 129675) | Freshwater microbial communities from Lake Kivu, Western Province, Rwanda to study Microbial Dark Matter (Phase II) - Kivu_15m_20L... | ecosystem: Environmental > Aquatic > Freshwater > Lake... | reverse complement strand
TCTTCACCGCCGCGAGCTTGTACTCGGCGGTGTACGTCTTGCGCTGACGGGCCATCGGTGATCCCCCTGTGCTTGGAGTTTACACCGCTTTCCCGCTGTCTACTATTCGTGGGGAGCTTCACTGCGTTCGCGTCGTGCCGTACTGCCGGAACACTCCGGGGTACGGCGGGTCGGTGATGACCGCATCGACGCTCGCGGTGTCGATCTTTGCCAGACCCGCCAGCGCGTCCGCGTGCCACAGGTGGAAGAAATACTCGTCTGCCTCGCCGTTCGCTCGTTCCATCGTCGTCCTCCGGGTTAAGGGAATCTGTCACCCGATAGGCATTGGGCACGGTGAAGGAGCGCGGTTCCTGCTGCTCGCCCTGACATCAGACCCGCACAGAAATATCTCTCACGACCTCCTGGCACCAAAGGTGGCGAAAAGCGACACCTCGGTGGATTCACCGGGGTGTCGCTGATAATTCTTCCCTTCGCCGCGACGAAGCATCACCGCTATGCCGCGCGGGTGAATCGACACACCGTGCCGTTCACCGTGACGACCAATTCGCCTTCGCTCAAGCCGACGATCCGCTCGCCCAGAATCGCCCGGACCTGATCGGACGCAGCCAATTCGAGATTGCCGTACAGGACGTACCGGGCGACCAGCGCATCGTTCAGGATCAGCGTGCCGTCGTCGGTGAATTGGAGCCGCCACTCGCCCTCCGGTCGCTTCGCATGCCACTTGCCGACGACCAGGCGGCGGTACTCGATGAACCTCTTCGTCTTCTCGACCGCGAACCCCATCAGGACGAGCGGCAGGAAGGCGAACGGTAGGGCGACGACCGCTGCCAGCGGCTCCCCCGTCGCCGCCACGCCGAGCATGGCGACCAACCCCAACGGGAACGTCAGCCCGACCAGCAGCCAAAAGACGACGTGCTGATGCCGGGACGCCCACCGGCGGGCGACCTCCCACGGCTCGACCTCCTCGCGCTCGTCCGGCTGGAGGTCCGATTCAGGAACCTGGGCGAGTGGTTGGGGGCTGGACGAGCCGGGCGTGGAGACAACTTCTGCCGTGGTGGAGGGCATCGGCTGGGCGACGTTCTCGCCGCAGGTCGGGCATCGTCCGCTCGCCCCGCAGAACGTGCAGGGGTCGTCTTCCGCCGCGTCTAGCGTCCGGTCGATGCCGGTGGTGTGCCACAGCAGGGCTGCGAGTACGCCCTTCACCTTCCCGCCGACCGTCTTCGGGCTGCCAATGACCTTGCCGCTGCCGCCGCACACGGGGCACGCCCGCCGCCCCTCACAGGTCGTACAGGCACCAGCTCGACGGACCTTGGCGGCGTGCCGCTCGTTGTCACGCCGGACGCGCTCTCTGCGGCGGTCTTCCTCCTCCCGTGCGATGGCTTCGAGGTCGGCGGTCTGTCGCTTCTGGTGATCTTCCTGCCGCTCCTGCTCGGCTCGACACGCCGAACACAGATCGAAGGTGTTGTGCAACTCGCGCCCGCACTTGCGGCAAACCAGTTCCGCCATGTCTCACCCGCCTCCCTGGATGCGGACGCCACGGGATTGTGGCGCGCTCCTACTGAAGGCATTGGGCAGGGTGGGATGAGCCGACACAGCCTCTACGACTCGAAAGCTGTCGGACGGCTTCCCGTGGAGAGAGGGGCGGTGATTCAACGGGAAGTGACGGATTGGGCGCGGGTGACCTGCTGAACCAGCCGTGTGGATGTCACGCGGCGGGCGGGTAGAACAGCGTCTCCAAATGCTGGCACACCGTCGTGCAGTTTTCGTTCGACCCGTAGTGCCGGTCATCGACCTTGTGAAGGCTGTGCCCCAGGAACACCGCTCTCCACCCCCGGTAGTCGCCCTCCTTGATGAGGTCGGCGGCGAAGAACCGGAAGTCCTTGAGGGTGAACTGCTTCTTTTCGGTTCGCCCGAAGTGGTCACGCCATTGCGTCTTGATCTTGTCGTAATGGTATGCGGTGCCCCCCTCGCGCTTCTCGGACAGGTAAAGGCACTCCCCGTTGGCGTCGGTGAGGACGAACTCGCTGTCCGGGTTCCGCTCCTGCCGCAGCAACCGGAGGGTTTCGTCCCACAGCCAGTAGGTCACTTTCGGCACTCCCTCCCACTCCCCGGTCTTCTCCCGCCGCTTGACCAGCGTTCGCTTACCCAGATCGAGTTGGGCGTGTCGCATCATCCCGATGTCGATGTTGTTGCTGCCGGTGTTGAGCGCGAGCAGGGCATATAGCTTGAGGCGGTCGGGCAAGGTGTCCACGAACTCCCGGATCTTCTTCACGTCGGCGGCGGGCTTCTCGACAGACGGCACTTTGAACCCCAGCAACTTCGACCGGAGGTTGGACAGCGGTGGAATCAATCGGCTTTCAACACAGAACGACACGAACGATTTGAAGGTGCTGAACTTCTTCCGCTTCGTCCCGGCGGTTCCCGTGGATGCTCGGATCGCCTGGAAGACCTCGACCAACATCGACTCGTTCAGACACTCGACCGGCATCGCCCCATCCAGCACCGTCTTGCCGCCACTCTTCAGAGCCTTGAACTCCTTCACATACCCTTGGAAGTTCGGCACGGAAGAGGCGGCGACCTTGTGGTGGATGAGGGCGAACCAGCGGTCCAGCACCGCGCCGAGCGTGCGGTCCACGTCCCGTGCCGCCGCAGCCGCGAACTTCTCCGCCCAATAGTCCTGACTTCCCAGCGCGGCTTCGAGGGCGACGGCATCAAGGTGGGAAAGATCGACACCGAGGGTGGCGAGGAAGTCGGCTCGCGCCTTCGTTCGAGGGTCGATCACCACCAGATCGAGTTCGCCGGACTTCGCCCCCGCCTCGGCGGTGTGTAGCGCGTCGTCGTAGTCCTTCGTATCCAGCCCGGCGGTTCGGAGGACCGCCCGCTTACGCTTCAACGTCTCGATGACATCGGTCACTTCCGGCGGCAGCACCGGCGGGGCGGCGTCGATGGCGGCTTTCTTCTTGTCCCACCACGCGGTGAACGCCTGGTAACTGCCCTGCTCGGTCCACTCCGATTCGGGGAGTCCGAGTTCGGCGCAACTGACTCGATACCGTTTGCCCTTGTACATCCGCACCCAGCGGAACGCGGGGGCACCTTCAAAACCTTTGGGAATCGCACGTGGCATGGAAACTGGTCTTGGGTAAATTTTTGGGTAAATCGGGGCGTCAGACGGGAAATATTACCCAAAAAACCCCTGAAAAATCAATGGAAATCGGCTGTGCCCAGCCTTCCCAAGGCTGTGAGAGGGGTTCGACTCCCCTATCCCGCTCTGCAACACACCGCGCCGCTCAAAGTGAACCGCCCCGGACGTTCGCCCGGGGCGGTTCGCGTTTCGGCACTCACCGCGCCGCTACTTGAGGCGCTCCACGTACGGCACCACCGGGCGGAACCGCGCGTCGCTGGTGTTGAACCCGCTTTGCGGGCCGACGTACCCCGGCCGCACGTTCGACACGCACGAACCGCCCCACGCCGTGCGGAACGTACCGCTATCGGCCGTCACCGTCACTTGTCCGCTCGCGACGGCGGTCACCGTCACGATCTGTTGGTCCGCGCCGTACCCGATCACCAACTTGTCGTTCGCGCGAATTTCGATCTCCTGCCCGTCTGCGGGAACGAACAGGCGATTGGTAGCGATGTCGAACCGGGAGTTTACGTTCAACGTCACACTCGGGCCGGGGCCGTAGGTGGTCGCTTCCAGCGTGGTGAAGAACGGGGCCGCGCTCGCGGGTTGGTTCGCCACCGGGTCCAGCGCCAGCGCGCTCATGTCCACGACGCTCACGAACTTCTGGCGCAGGTCGCCCGGTACGCTCAGGTACGTTTCCGCACCGAGCCGCACCCACGGTACGTTCGCGGGCCAGTTCGCGGGTGCGGCGTCAATTGGCGTGGCGGCTTCGACGTCGAAGTACCCGATGGTGAAGAACACCGCGTACTGGTGGTTCACGGTGGTCGTGGTGTTGAACGTTTTGCGAACCGGTTCGGCTTGGAAGTAGCCGCCCGCCGGCCCGGTGCCCGCGGCCGTGTTGAACAGCAGCGGCAGCGGGTTCGCGTCGCGGCGCAGGATCGTGTCGTTTTCGCTGCCGCCCGCGCCGAACGCGAACGTGCTGCCGGCGGCGACCGCGGGCGCGCCGAGCGAGAAGAACGGGCGGTTCTGGCCTGTGTTCGTGTTCGCGTCGTAGACGCTCTGTCCGGGCGTGCCGGCGACGTTGTTCAATGGGTTGCCGCCGAACGCGGGCGTGGACGTGTTCAACCCGCTCCGGGTGCCCATCCACTGGTTCCACACGGTGTCCACGAACGCGGCGTTGAACAGGTTGCCCCCTTGCGGATCGAACTGCGCGTTGACGACGCGGCGCTCTTGGACCGCGTTGGGGTTGATGCGGCCGGGGTCGCGCCCGCCGTGCGGCACGCCGACCGTGTACGGCCGCACCGTGAGGAACTCGAGCGCCCGCGCCAGCCCGGCCGACCGACGCCAGTCGCCGACGCCCACTTCGTAATCGAGCGCGTCGAAGGTCGCGTTCGGGCGCAGGAACCGGCTCGTGACGTGGTGCGCCGCACTGTCGCGCACGTGGAGCAACTCGGTCGCGTTCACGAGCGTCCGGTCCATGTGAACGTACCAGTCGAACGGGGCCATGATGGTGTCACTGAGCGCCGGGCCGGCGGCGAGCGTGGTGCCGGCGGGCGGCGCGTTGCCGCTGCCGTTGTGCCGGCCGAACGTGTGCTTCGGCTGGTTGCCGTTCGCGGTCGTTTGGGCCTGAATCATCGACCGCGGGAACGCGCCGTACTGGTTGAACGCGGCGTTCCCGTTGGCGACGGTCGCGGCCGCGAACCCGGCGAACGGTTGCACCTTGCCCACCGAGAACCGGTCGCCGACCGGGTCGAAGCCGTTCATGTTCGCCATCATCATGCCCCGCGGACTGCGGTTCAGCCCGCCGCCTTGGAACCGGTTCACCGCGTCGAACGAGGGGACGAGGTCCATCATGTCCACGGTGACGAACGGGTTGTTCGGGCCTTCCGGCAGGTACGGGTTGGCGAGCCGGCGCAGGAGCACCACGTTCCGCTTGAACTCGGTGCCGTTGAACGCGCCCGCTTGGAGCGGAAGCGTGTAGGCCATCGAGTTGCTGGCCGCGTCGCCGGCCGCGCGGGGTTGCGGGTCCATGGCCATCGCGCCGCGGTACGGCGAGAAGATCGCGTTCTGCCACACGCCGGCCGCGGCGGGCGCGAACTCGTCGGAGCCGTTCTTCGGCGGCACTTCCGGACCGACGAGGAGGAACCCGTTCGCCGGCAGGTTCGCCCCGGGCGCGTACTGGCCGCGGTTCGGCTCCACCGCCGTCGTCGCGTAGCCGCCCAGCGCGAACTTCAGGTCCGGTTGGCCGAGGGCCGTGTCGAACGAACCGGTCGCGTTCGCAGCGTAGCCCGCGTTCGCCGCATCCACGAGCGGCCCGCCCACGTCGCCGCGCTGCGCCGCGGGCACGCCGGTTTGCCGGTTGAACCGCGAAATCTCGATGCGGTACGCGCTCAGCGGCACCGAGCCGTCGCCGAGGATGGAGTTGGCCGGGGCCGGGGCCGGCAGGTTCGACGGGTTCAGCAGTTCCACCCAGAACCGCGCGTGCGCCGGGCCGTTCGGCGGGTCGTTGCCGCCCATCCCGTTGCCGGGGCCGTTCGGCGGGTCGGTCGGGTCGTTCGCGATCTCGCTGTACGCCTCGCTAATCAGCAGCCGCGGCTTCTCGACACCGAACACGCGTTCGGTCGCTACGTTCGGGTCCCACACGAACACCGTGCTGACGTCGTCGTTGTCGATGTAATCCACCACGTTCGCGGCCACCTGCGCGAGGTACCGCAGCGCGTTGTACTCCGGGGTGCCGGGCGCGGCGTTCACGGTGTAAGTGCCGTTCGTCGTGTCCACGGTCGCCGCGCCGCCGGTCGCCGCGATCAGCCGCACGAACACGTCGCGGGCCAGCGCTTGGCGGTCGGCGTCGGCGCTGCCGCTCGCGTCGAAGTTCGCCGCGGAGAGCGGCGCGCTCGGGTCGGTACGGTAGTCCGCGAGGTGCCGGTTCAGGTCCACACCGCCCAGCGCCGCCAGCGCGTTGGTCCAGCGGTTCGCCTCGGCGAAATCGGAGCCGGGGCCGGGCGTGCTGCCGGCGGGCGGGTACGGGCGACCGTGTTCCGGGTTCGTCGGCTTGAAGCTGCCCGCGGCCAGCGCCAGCGCGCCGCCGAGGTGCTGCGGTGCCACCTTCGGCCGGTGCAGGTCGTAGCCGAACGGCGTCACCAGCAACCGGTTCGCGTGCGCCGGGTCGATGCGCCACGCGTGCGCTTGGTTTTGCGTCGGCGCGACGTTAAACGCTTGCGTCCCGCGCAGGTCGTTGGTGGCGAGCGCCGTGATGTCGCCGTCTTGGTAGAACTGGCGCATGAACGCGTAGCGGCTGAACAGGCGCTTCGCGTCGGTGGTGGCGAAGGCGCGCGGGGTGCCGGTGCTCGGCCACTGGTTCGGGTTGAACAGGCTCGGGTGGTTCGCCACCGGGTTGTTCAGGAACTCGTAGCCGTCTTGTTCGGGCGTCGGGTACGCCGGTTGGCCGGAGATGTCCGCGCCGACGGGGTACGTGACCGGCGTGCCGGGGCCAACGGGCGCGCCGCGCCACGCGACCGGGCTGTACGACGGTAGCGCGCCGCCGGGCGCGAACGCGCGCTGGAACGCGGTCGGCGCGATCCCGTTGCGCTGCTGCGGCGTGCCGCGTGCGTTCACCACGGCCGCGCCGTCGGCCGCGAGCACCGTGGCGAGGTTCACTTCCCACGGGCCGAAACCGCTGTGCGATGGGACGGGCTGATTCGTCACGGGGTCGTTGCGCCGCCCGTGCGCGCTGGCGTTCAGCAGGCCGTTCAGCGGCACGACGAGCGGCGCGACCAGCGGCTTGATGCGCTTGCCGTTCCACGTGAACACCGGCGCACCGATGTCCATCCAGAGGCTGTCGTTCCGTTGCGTGCCGACGCCGCCGGGCAGGTTCTGCACGTCGCCGGTGTAGCTGCCGTCGGCGTTCTGGCCGATACGCGGGAACTGCGGGTGTTCGAGCGGGCGCGGGCGCAGCGTGAGGAGCGCACCGGTTGCGTTGTTCCAGTTCGCGTTACTCGGGTGCAAGGTCGATTCGTTCGGCGGACGGTTCGGATCACGGAACAGTGCGTCGCGGTGGAACGACGGCACCAGCACTTGCCCGGTGACGGGATCGACGACTGCGAGGAAGAAGTCTTTGTTATCGGCGTAGCTGTAGCCCGCGGCCTTGTTCACGTAGTTGCGGCCCGTGGCGTTCGGATCGAACCCGGGCACCGGGTTGCCACCGGTCACGTTGGTGCGCGCCCCGGTGTACTCCGGGTCCAGCAGGAACGGGTTGCCGCCGATGCGCTGCAGCGTGTAGTTCACTTGCAGCCCGCGGTCAACTGTGGTGCCGTTCGGCAGTGGGAGTTGTTCGTGGAACGTACCCACCCCGGCGAACGGCGTCAGGATCGGGCGCCCGGCGTTCAGTGCGGCCAAGTCGTAGCCGTACATCGAGCGCGCGAAGCTGTGCCCGCGCAGCGCGTTGGTGAGCGCGTTCGGTTCGGCCGCGGTGCGGTCGTAGGGCACGTCGAAGATCAGCGAACCGAGGAACCGGTTCAGCGTGCCGGTCGGGTTCGGCACCTCGACCGACGGCGCGCCGCCCTGCCCTTGCGCTTCGGCGTTGCGCTGCGCCTGCTTCTGCACGGTGTGCCCGAACAGCGCGTAGCCCATGCCCACCGCCGCGAACAGCGTGAGCATACTCACCGCGATGAGCGTGAAGCTGGTGCCCTTGCGCGGCGGACGGCGGAGCGAGCGAACGAGCGGCCGAAACATGGTTGCGGTCTCCGGGGCGGAGGTCCGGGATTCGGGTATCGTGTGCCGGGGCGCGCCTCTTCAACAGGAGGGCGCGCCCGCGCGGCTCACAGGTCGATGACGACGGACGTTTGCCGCGCGTGCAGCGTCTTCGGGTTCCACACGCGTAACCGCACCTGCACACCGGTCAGCCGCAGTTGCGGGTTGTTCCCGGTGTCCAGCGTGTTGCCGGTCGTGGGCAGCCAGTCGTACGGGAAATCGGAGTTCTGCGTGGGCGCTGGACCGAACGCGGCCGCGAACAAGCCGCCCGTGGCGCGGGTGCCGGTGTACTTCAGCTCGAACGACACCACGTTCGAGAGGATTTTGTCGTCGCCCACGCGCCCGTTCGTGCTGACGGGCAAGAACGGCACCCGGAGGGCCGGGTTCGCGCGCAGGTCCGCGAAGGTCAGAACCTGAACTCGCGGCGCGGTCGCCGTGGGGTTGCGCAGCGCGAACACCTCAGCCACGTCGCGCGGATCGAGAGCCGTTGGACGGGGGCGGTTGAGTAGCCCTTCGTATGCGGCCGCGTAGTCGGGGTTCAGCGCGACGAGTCGCTGCCGGCGGTGGAGGTCGTACAGTTGCACGCCGTTGGGCGTGCGCCCGTTCGCGATCAGGAAGTACGCGACCTCGGCCCCTACCCCGCCGTATTGGTCGCCGCCGCCCGCGGGCGTTTGTACGCTGTACTGATTGTCCGGCGTGCCGCCGGGCCGCACCACCGTGAACCGCAGTGCGTGGTTCGCGCGCCACGAACCGAACCCGTCGGAGTCGTCCGCCTCGTAGGTGGGGCGCTGTGCGGGCGGCGCGGTGGGGCTGTAGCTGTACGCTTCAAAGTACCCGCCGCGGGGCAACACATAGCCGGTGCCGAGGGTGCGCAGTTGGTCGCTCAGTTTGCGCCCGTGGTTCGGCTTGCGGTCCTCGTCCAAGAAGTGGTCCGCGGTCAGGTCGCGGCGCAGCAGTTCGATCACCGAGCGCTCTTGCGACATCAGATCGACTTGGGCCTTGGCCGTGCGGAAGCTGTCCAAGCCCTGCTTGTACAGCCACGTGAACAGCCACATGCCCAGAACGCACATGGACGCGGCGACCATGAGTTCCACCAGCGTGAACCCGCGGCGCGCTCGCGTTCGTGATGTGAGAATCATGGTCGTTGTTGGTTGTTATTTGTTGGTATTTGCTATTTGTTATTTGGCAGTTGTTCGTTGTTGGGATCAGCTCCGCGGCGACCGCCAACAGCGAACAACCAATAACCAACAACAAACGGTCACGGGCCGTACCCGGCGCTCAGTTGGGGCCGCTCGTACACGTCCACGACGCCGGGCATCACGACCGCGTTCGCACGGTAGTTGCCGGTGGTGACGCCGTCGGGGCGGCGGATCGGGCGGTGCACTTCGACGGTGCCGTCGTCGGCGATGCTCACCACGCGGTAGAACTCCGCGTGCCGCAGTGTCGTCCCGTTGCCGGCGTCCATGATCCACGAGCCTTTGCGCAACTCGGCCGATGCGGGGACGCCGCTGATGAACGTCTGACCGGGCGTAAACAGCACGTTCCCGAACACCGTTTCCACCATCGACGGCCGGTACTGGTGGATGCGCTGGTTGAACACCACGACTTGCACGCGCAGGTTGAACCGGTCGCGGTTCACCGGGCGCTGCACCACCCACAGCCAGTTGTAGCGCAGCTCGCGCATCTCCGGGCCGGCCACGACCGCGCCGTCGTCGTTGTACCCGAGGCCGTCCATCTGACTGCAGAACCGCAGCGCGTGATTCGTCGGGTTGCCGGACCCGGTCACGGCGCTCAGGTTCACGCGCGGGATGCCCGTGCTGCCGCCCACCGGCCCGGTTTGGCCCGCGGCGAACCCCATCGGGTCGATGAACACCGGGTAGCTCGGTTCGCCCGGGGGGACCGGCGCGCCGCCGGTGCCCCGGTCGAGCGCCGGGTAGTACGCCTCGTTGCTCCCTTCGCCGAATTCCACCACCATCCGCTTGTGGATCTCGCGCAGTTGGCCGTCGGCGGTCAGCGCGCTGGTGGTGGTGCGGTCTTTGATGAGCGCGTTACCCGCGGCCAGCGCCGCGAACGGGTACAGCGAAATGACGCTCGCCACCCCGATGCCCAGAATGCCGAACCCGACGAGCACCTCCATCAGCGAGGTGCCCTTTCGGCTGCGGTGTGCGGTGCGCTTCAGCATCGGTGTCGCCCTCGAACCGACCGCGGCGGTGCGGTCGGCGGAATCATAAGCCGCGGGTCGCGAATCTCAAAAAATCGAGCCACGCCCCGAAACGCGCGAAATGACAGCGAACCGCTGGCGTTTCCGTTGTGGGCGAATCGGGCACCGGCTCCCGTCGCGGGGGGCCGCGCGGGTCCGCGCGATCGGTGCGAGCCGACCGCGCCGCCCGCATCAATCCAGCCGCTCGCGCGCCAGCGAGAACGGGTCGCGCCCGCCGGGGTAAGTACCGTCCGCTTGCGGCCACTCCACCGGGGCCGTGCCCACGTAGCCGTTCCGCACGCCCACGATCTGCTGTTCGCCGCCGCGTGCGAACTCGCGGTTCGCCGGGTTGAACTGCCACGGGGCGCGGTTCGTCGGGTTGATCGCACCCACCTTCACCACGTCGCGCACCCACAGGTACACGCCCGCGTTCGCCGCGATTTGGGTGGTTCCGAACTGCGTGCCGATGGTCTGACCGTTCGGCGCGAACATGATGTCGTAGTTCGCGTTCGGCGTGCCGCGCGGTAGGCTCAGGTCCAAATCCACGCCAATGTCCTTCGGCAGCGGCACCGTCGGTTCGCCGAGTTGCGGCACCGGTGCGCCGTAGATGCCGAAGTGGTAGCTGCGGTAAATCGGCGTCGAACCGGTCGGCCCGCTGCCGTTCGCCGGCGGCCCGGCCGCGCCTAAGTACGGGTCCGGGTACACGTCCAGCCGAACTTCGTTGTTCGGCAGCGCGCCCCAGTCGGTGGTGATCTGCGACCAGAAGCCGAGGGTCGGGATGTTCAGCGACGCGCCGTTGGCGACCGCCGTCGTTTGTTCCGCGGTCAGCCCGAGCAGGTGACAGTGCCGGCGCTTGATTGCGCCCGCGGGCGGGTTGCCCCCCACGCGAGGATCGATGGAAGGCTCGCTCCCGTTGTAATACTCGTAGCGGAACTCCACATACGGCTGCGCGGGACGGCCCTGCACGAGCACTTGCAGGTCCGAAACGACCACTTCGGGCGCTTCGAGGTACTGCATCTCGGTAGCGACCGCGGGGTTGGTCGGGTTCGGCAGGAACCGCACGCCGCGCGGGCGCTTGACGGACGCCGCGTGGCCCTGCGCGATGCGCAGCGCCCCTTGCACTTCCGCGGTGGCCTTCAGCGTGTTGTCCTTGTTCACGATGCCCGGCAACAGGCCGAGCGTCAGCGCGCCCAGCGCCGCGGTGAGCGCCATCACCACGAGCAACTCGATGAGCGTGAACCCGCGCCGGGCGTGCAAGTGGCGAACGGTCATTGCTTCCCCTTCGCACCGAGTTGTTTGAGTCGGATGCCGAGTTGATCGTCGGCGGTTCCAACGGCCTTGTCTTTCCCGGGCGAGTACACCGACACCATGCGGTTCATCGGCCGCCCGCCGCCCCAGTTGCGGAACAAGTCGCAAGCCGGTGCCGGAGGAGTCACACCCGAAGCCCACGAGCGCTTCGCCGAATCTGCCCAACCGAACACGAGATTCGAAGTGTCGAGCGGGTCGAGGTTGTTCCCAACACCGGGAACCGCTCGGCTCACCGCTTCGGAGCCCGTTTCCCAGCGACGGAACCCGATTGAGTTGCCCCACGAATCTACAAACACCTTGAACGGGCGACCGTTCAGGGTTACGTCGCGGGTCGCGCCGAGTTCGTCCCCGCTGCCCGCCGTGCTCCCGCCCCCGCTCGCCGACTTCTGCGTGAGAATGATGTACAGCAGCGCCGCGCTTTCCTCGTGCGCGCTGCCGGCGCTCGCCAACCCGTTGAACGGGGTGAGTACGGCGAGTTGGAAACCGGGCACCACAGCAACCGGCGCGCCGGCCTCGGCGAACGTGTCCGGGAAGTTGCGGCGCAGGTTCGCCGCCGCCCAAAAGCACTTCGCTCGGGGTATGCCGTCAGCGTAGGTCACAACCGCCGGCGGGATTGTGTTCGTCTCGGCCGTGGCCTTCGACAGCACCGTGCCGTATTCCGCGTCGAGCGCCTTTTGCAACTTGTCGATCTGCTGATCGACGCTGTTGCGGCGCTGGCTCTCGCTGGTGCCGAACAGCGCCACGCCCGCGAGCGCGGCGATGACCCCGATGATCGAGATGACCACCAGCAGTTCGATCAGCGTGAAGCCGGGGCGGCGCGTCGCCTTCGTGCCCGTCATTGGTAGCCTCCGGTTATTGCGGCCCCGCGCCGAGGTTGTTGGGGGAGAAGTTGGCGCGATCGTCGGCCCCGTCGAGGCTCACGTTGGCCCAGTTGCCGCCGGCACCGAACCGCTTGTTCTCGCCGGCGGAAATGAGCTGGAACCCCGACGGGTTCGCGTACCCGGTGCCGGTGAAGTACGGCCCGTTCAGCCCCATCGCCAGCGGGTTCCACCCGCCGTAGGTCGTCGAGGGAACCGGTTGCGCCTTCGCGTTGTAAGCGGTGAAGTACGCGATCGGCGTCCTCCACCCGTCGATGATGCGCGCGAACTCTCCGGGGCGCGTGACGTATTGGCGCGCCGTGATCTCGCCGAAGTACGGCCCGAGGCGGTTCTCGCCCACGGCCGCCGGCGCGGCGAACGGTTGCTGGGGGTTCTTTGAGAAGCCACGAAACGCAACGTTTCCGTTGCCGTCGTTGTCTTGAATGCCGTTCAGGAAGAACAGCAGGGTCTGGTTCGCGTCGAGCTGTACTGGCAACTGTGGCGCACCGGGGCCGAGTTGGCGGGGATCGTATCCCAGATTGCCGAAGTTCACGCGCCCGAACACCCGCGCGATGTACTGCGCTTCGGGCCAGCTGGTGTCCGGGTACGAGTTCTGGAGGCGGAACGGCCCGGTCCAGCGGTTGGTCGCGGTATCGTAACTGCCCGCGGGGATGTACGGCACTTGGCGTTCGGCCGCGAACGTGTTGATGCCGTTGGCGAGCGCCGAGAGCGTGGACGAGGTTTGCGCCCGCGGCCCGGCCCCGAGCACGCGCATCACGCCCGCGATGGTCAGCCCCACCAGCGCCGCGATGATCGCGATGACGACGAGCAGTTCGATGAGGGTGAACCCGGCTCGCCCGCGCACCGATGAAGGCGCGCGTGTTGGAACCGGGGCGCTCCGCCGCAGCATGTTCGGGTCTCCTGTGTCGAGTCGGTCGGGCGCGGCGGGCGCGGGGCGCGCCCCCGCACCCGACCGGCAGTTACTTGCTCAAGCCTTCTAGCAGTTTGATGAGTGGCAAGAACAGCGAGATCACGATCGCACCGATGGTGAAGCCGAGGAACACGATCATAATCGGTTCGAGCAGCGCCAGCAGCGACTTGACGGTGATGTCCACCTGTTCGTCGTAGAAGTCCGAGACCTTGTAGAGCATGGTGTCGAGGTCGCCGGTTTCTTCGCCCACCTCCACCATATTCACGACCATGTCGTCCACCAAACGCGACTCCTTCAGCGGGTCGGCGATGGTGTCGCCCTCGCGGATGGACTCGAACACCCGCTGGAACATGCGCTCGAAGACGGCGTTGTTCGCGGTCTCCTTCACGATGTTAATGGCTTCCAGAATGGGCACGCCGGAACTGATCAGCGTGCCGAGCGTGCGCATGGTCCGGGCGACGATCGTCTTCTCGACGAGGTCGCCGATAACGGGTATCCAGAGCACGGCCCTATCGAGTGCGTAGTTCCCCGCCCGCGTGAGTCTCACCAGCTTTAAGAAGAAGTAGATGGAGATCGGGAACAGCGGGAGCGTCCACCAGTAGTCGGCCATCCAGTTGCTGACCGCGATGAGCTTCTGCGTGGCCCACGGCAGGGGCATGCCGAACTCGTCGAAGATCTTCTTAAACTTCGGGATGATCGACACCATGATGAAGGTGAGGATCGCCACCGCGACGAAGATGACCACGGCCGGGTAGACCATCGCGCCGATGATCTTGGACTTCAGGCTCTGGGCCTTTTCCAAGAAGTCCGCGAGGCGCTGGAGGATGATTTCCAGCGCGCCGCCGGCCTCACCGGCCCGCACCATGTTCACGTACAGCTTGCTGAACGCCTTCGGGTGCTTGCCGAGCGCCTCCGAGAGCGCCGACCCGCTCTCGACGTCTTCCACAACGTCGATGAGCGCGTTCTTGAGCGCGCTGGGCTTCATCTGGCGCTCCAGAATGCGCAAGCTGCGCAGCACCGGCAGGCCGGCGTCTTGGAGCGTGGAGAACTGACGGGTGAAGGTGACGAGCATCTTCGGCTTCACGCCGCCGATGACGAACGTCTTGCGGCTCTTGCCGGTTTTCTTCTTCTTCTTCGCCGCCTTGCTCCCGCCGGCCGCGGCGGTGAGTTTGGTGACGAAGTAGCCCATCGCCTTCACTTTCTGCTGCGCCTCTTCCTCGTTCGTGGCCTCGACCGAGTCCTTGACCTCGGCCCCCGAGGTGTCGAGCGCTTCGTACTTATACGTCGGCATACAGCTACCTCACCCGTGGCGTGGTGTGCGTCGGCGCGGGCCGGGTCCCGGCGCCCTTCGTCTTCGTTCCGAAGGGCTAACGTTTGTCGCGGAAACGCATTCCAACTCGTTGCGCGGGGCGTGCGAGCACCCCACTGTACGCGGGCCGCCCGGAGCGGCCAAAAAACAAGGCACAGCCTTCTTCTGGCCCTCTCCCCGCGCAGCGCGGGAGAGGGTGGCCGAGGCTTTGCGAGGCCGGGTGAGGGGCGAAACAAACACGATTCAAGTGTTGCTGAAACTGTCGCTCGCCCCACCCCTCACCCGCCCGCGAAGCGCGGGCACCCTCTCCCACAAGGGGAGAGGGCAAAAACAAAGCCGAAAACGGCGCTAGTTGTCGTCTTCCATCACGGTCTCGCGCACCACCTCGTCGAGCGTGGTCAGGCCGCCGTACAGCGCCCGGAGGCCGGCGTCGCGCAGGCTGTGTGTGCCCTGTTTGCGGGTGTAAGCGCGGATCGCGTCGGTGCTCGCGCCGCGGCTCACCATGTCCCGCAGGTCGTCGTTCATGATGAGCAGTTCGTACAGACCGGTGCGGCCCTTGAAGCCGAGGTTGTTGCACTTGTCGCACCCCTCGCCGTAGAAGAAGGGCCGGCCCTTCACCATCTCCGGCGTGAGGTTCAGTTCCATCATCTGCTCGCGGGTCGGCTCGTACGGCGTGCGGCAGTGCACGCACACCTTCCGCACCAACCGCTGCGCCTCGATGGCTTCCACGGTGGCGGTGATGAGGAACGGCTCCACGCCCATGTCCCGCAGGCGGGTAATGGAACTCGGCGCGTCGTTGGTGTGCAGGGTGCTGAACACCAAGTGCCCGGTGAGCGAGGCCTGAATCGAAATGCCGGCGGTCTCGAGGTCGCGGATCTCGCCCACCAGAATCACGTCCGGGTCTTGGCGCAAGATGCTGCGCAGCGCCGCGGCGAACGTCAGATCGATCTCGTGGTTGATCGGGCACTGCACGATGCCGTCGATTTCGTACTCCACCGGGTCTTCGGTGGTGATGATCTTGGTCTCGATGTCGTTCAGTTCGCTGAGCGCGGAGTACAGCGTGGTCGTTTTGCCGGCCCCGGTCGGCCCGGTCACGAGCACGATGCCGTTGGGCTTCTTGATGATCGCGCGGAACTGCGCGAGCAGGTCCGGTTGCATGCCGATGCGGTCGAGCGACAGGCCGACGTTCGTGCGGTCCAGCACCCGAATGACGACGCTCTCGCCGAACAGCGTGGGCAGCACGCTGACGCGCATGTCCACCGGGTTGCCGCCGACGTTCAGTTCGATGCGCCCGTCCTGCGGCACGCGGCGCTCGGCGATGTCGAGGTTCGCCATAACCTTAATGCGGCTCGCGATGGCCGTCGCGAGGTGCCGCGGGGGCGGCACCATCTCGTACAGCACGCCGTCGCACCGGTACCGCATCTTGTACTCGTCTTCGAACGGCTCGAAGTGAACGTCCGACGCGTGGTCGCGAATCGCCATCAACATGACCATGTTGATGAGCTTCCGCACCGGCGCGGCGTTCGCCATTTCCATCATGTCGTCGAGGTCGATGGAGTTCTCGCGCCCCATCATCGCGGTCGAACCGATGTCGGTGGCTTCCAGTGCCGTAATCAGCGAGCTGATCGACTCTTCCTTCTCGGTCGAATACGCTCGCGCCAGCAGCGTTTCGATCTGCTTGGGCGGCGCGAGAACCGGTTGCACCAGCTTGATGTTCAGGAGGTTGCGCAGGTCGTCCATCGCCTGCATGTTGTTCGGGTCCGACATCGCCACGGTGAGCGTTTCGTTCTCGTACGTCAACGGCACGAGCTTGTACAACTCGGCCATCTGCTTCTGCACGAGTTTGACCGCGGCCGGGTGCGGCTTGGTCTCTTCGAGGTTGGCGACGCGCATGCCGTGCAGTTCGGCGAGCGCCTGAAGCAACTGCTCCTCGTTCAGCAGGTTGCGCTGCTGCGCGAGTTCGCCGAGGGTGGCGTCGGAGGTGCGCATTTCCTCGTACAGCGACTCGATTTGCGCGCCGTCGAGGAAGCCGAGGTCTTCGAGTTTGCGTGCGAGTTGGAGCGTGTTCGCGTCGATGTGCGCGAAGCGGTTCTTCGCGGGCGCGGGCTTCTTCGGGGCCGGTTGCGGGGCTTTGGCCGCGCCGCCCCCTTGCGCCGGCTTCGCGCCGGGCTTGTTCACGGGCGCGGGGCCGGTGGGCTTGTTGCCCGGTTGCCCCTTCGCGCCTTCGTTTTTCGCGCCGTCGCTCTTGGGCTGCGTGCCGTCACCGGGCTTCTTCGGCGGTTGGTTCGGGGTAGACATGGGGACTCAGGGTTCGTGAGTTCGCGTCGGTCTCGAAACGCGGCCCCCGCCCCGAAGGGCGGAGCCGCACAGAAGTTGCGCTCGCGATTACGTCCGGCGACGGCGCGGCTGATCGTCGTCGTCGTCGTCGTCATCGTCCTCTTCCTCCTCGTCGCCGCCCCCTTCTTCGTCGTCGTCCTCAAGCCCGCGTTCGGCTTGGGCGATCTTCGCGGCCAACTCGTTCGGTTGGTTCGCCTTCAGGAGCACTTCTTCCTTCTCGCACAGGTCCTCCCGCCACAGGCGGAAGAGCGCGTCGTCGAGAAGGAACATGCCGTGCTTGCGCCCGGTTTGCACCGACGAGTTGATGCGGTACGTCTTGTTCTCGCGAATCAGGTTCCGAATCGCGGGCGTGACCACCATCATCTCGTAAGCCGCGATCAGCCCTTCCGGCTTCCGCGGCAGCAGCGCCTGCGACAGCACGCCGATGAGCGAACCCGCAAGTTGCGTGCGGATCTGATCTTGCTCGTTTTCGGGGAACACCGTGACGACGCGGTCCACGGTGCTCGCGGCACCGGAGGTGTGCAGCGTACCGAACACCAAGTGCCCCGTTTCGGCGGCTTCGAGCGCGGCGCGGATCGTTTCCAAGTCCCGCATTTCACCGACGAGGATGCAGTCCGGGTCCATCCGCAAAGCCCGCCGCAGCCCCTCTTTGAAGTCCGGCACGTCGATGCCGATCTCGCGCTGGTTGACCGTGCTCTTCTTGTGCTTGTGGTAATACTCGATCGGGTCTTCCAGCGTGATGATGTGCCGGTCGTAGTTGTCGTTCAAGAAGTTAATCATCGACGCGAGCGAAGTCGTCTTCCCGGACCCGGTCGGCCCGGTGACGAGCAACAACCCCCGCGGCCGGATGATGAGCGACCGAATCGCTTCCGGCGTGCCCAACTGCTCGAACGTGAGGAACTGGCTGGGGATGCGCCGCATCACCATGCCCACAGTTCCTTTTTGCTTGAACACCGCGACGCGGAAGCGGAAGCCGTCCACGTACTCGATCGCAAAGTCGGCCCCGCCCTTGGTTTGCAGCTCCTGCTGGCACCGGTCGGGCGTAATCGACTTCATCAGGGCGGTCGTGTCGTCGTTGTCGAGGACGATGCCGCCGAGGTCGAGCTTTTTCATGCGCCCTTGGTGGCGCACCACCGGCGGCTGCCCGACGCTAATGTGCAAGTCGCTGGCTTTGAGCTGAATGACCGTAGCCAACAGCTTTTCCATCGAGACTCTACCGGGACCGGGCACGGTTGCGTCTCCTGTTATGTGTGAAGCGGTGCCGCATTATCGTCCGAGTGATGCCTGCGCCCAAATCGTCGGCAGTGAAGAGGTTTTGACAGGATTACAGGATGAAGAGGCTGCGGACAGTTGAAAACCGTCCGCCCGAAAACCCTCTCAGTCTCTTCATCCCGCAATCCCGTCAAACCGCCCTTCCCGCTCGCTAATCTTCTTTCGTCACCAAGACTTCCGCGTGACAGGTGCTGAGCACCTCGTCGAACGTCGTCGTGCCCTTCACGATCTTCAGGAGGCCGTCTTCGAGGAGCGAACGCATCCCGGCTTGGGCACGAGCCTTGCGGCGGATTTCCTGCGTCGGGGCTTGCGCGAACGTGAGTTCGCGAATGACCGAAGTCATGCGCAGCATCTCGAAGATGCCCTGCCGCCCGCGGTAGCCGGTTTGGCGGCAGTGGTTGCACCCGCGGCCCTTCATGAAGTTCGCCTTTTCGATCTGCTCCTGCGTGATGCCGGAGGCACGAATCTCGGCCGCTTCCGGTCGGTACGGCTCTTTGCACTTGGGGCAGTTCACGCGCACGAGGCGCTGCCCCATGATCGCGATGACCGAACTGGCGATGAGGAACGGGGGCACGCCGATGTCCGCGAGGCGAGTCACAGCGCTGGGCGCGTCGTTCGTGTGCAGTGTACTGAAAACTAAGTGTCCGGTCAGAGACGCCTGCACGGCGATTTCTGCGGTTTCCTTGTCGCGGATTTCGCCGACGAGGATGATGTTCGGCGCTTGCCGCAACATGGCCCGGATGATGCGGGCGAAGTCCAGCCCGATCCCGTGCTTCACTTCCACTTGGTTGATGCCCGGCAGGTAGTACTCGACGGGGTCTTCCGCCGTGATGATTTTTCGGTCCGGCCGGTTCAGTTCGTTGAGCGCGGAGTAGAGCGTCGTCGTCTTCCCGGACCCGGTCGGCCCGGTCACGAGGAAGATGCCGTTCGGCCGCTTGATGATCTGTTGGAACCGGATGTAGTCGTCTTCCGCGAAGCCGAGGTCTTTGATGCTCACTTGAATGTTACCGCGGTCGAGAATCCGCATCACCGCGGACTGCCCGTGGACCGACGGCAGCATGCTCACACGCAGGTCGAAGTGTTTGCCCTGCACCGTCATCTTGATCCGGCCGTCCTGCGGGCGGCGCTTCTCGCTGATGTCGATCGCACCCATGATCTTCAAACGAGAGAGCAACGGCAGCAGCAGCCGCCGGGGAGCGGCGTCGCGCTCAACTAGCACTCCGTCGATGCGGTATCGCACCCGGACGCGGTCGGCGAACGGTTCGATGTGGATGTCGGACGCCCGGAGGCTGATCGCTTCCGAGATGATGAGGTTCACGAGGCGCACGACCGGGGCGTCGGAGTCGTCGGCGTTCGCCATCGACCCGGCGGATTCGGTCTGCGTGAACTCGATCGCGGTGTCGGTGAACTCGACGAGCAGGGAGTCCACCGACTCGGTTTCGGTCTGCCCGTAGTTCTTGTTGATCGCTTCCTGAATCTGTTCCTGCACCGCGAGGACCGGCACGATGTCCTTGTTCAGAATGAACTGGAGCTTCTGAACGGTGTCGTAGTTCGTGGGGTCCGCGGTCAGAATCTTCAGCGTGTTGCCTTCGAGTTCGAGCGGCAGCACGACGTTCTCGCGCGCGACCGACTCCGGCACGAGTTCGATGACCGATTTCGGAATCGTCAGATCGGTCATGTCCACGAACTGGAGGCCGTTGTACTCGGCCACCGCGGACATGACTTCGTTCGCGGAGAGGTACTGCTGTTTGACGAGCGCGTCTTGCAGCTTGATGCCGGTGGCGCTCGCGATGCTCTCGGCTTCGCTGAGCTGATCCGGACTGATGAGCCTCTTCTTCAGAAGCAGGTCGGTGAAATCGCCGCGACCTTTGGCCATGACAGGCGCTCCTTCCACGGGACCGGTGTTAAGCGGGCTTGGGGCTTCGGTAGAGTGTTGCCGAGAGGCAGCGAACGGCGAACGTGAGTGCGGATGATGATCGAACCGACATCGGAACCCGCAACAAATCGACGGACGTTACAAATGAATGAGTTGATTACAACCCGCGGCGCGGGTGGTTCGCAAGAGAAAAGGGCGCGACTTCCGACGGATTTCATCACATTTTTGGCACGCGCGAGCGGTGCGCGGGGCGCGGTTCCGGGTGCGCGGTTCCCGGTACTCCAAACTCGGTAGTTTCTGAGAGCAGTATGAAGAAATTCACTTCTCACCGGTGCGCGGGCGTTTCTGTTCTGTTCTCGGTTTTCGGTCCTTATACTGCTTGAACACGCCCGCGTTCGCGGGCGGGCCCTATCGGGCGCACCGTATGAGCGACCCCCTCGCGCCGGATGGCAACGCGGGCCGTGTGCCCGACAGTTCGCGGACCGTGAAGAGCGGGTTCTACGTCAAAGCGGACCTGTTCACCGAACCGGAGCAGACGGCCGGTCTCGTGTTCACGAGCGGCGGCACGCTCGCTCGCGCGCCGGGCGCGCCGCCGCCCGCGGCGGAGGCGCTGCCGGGCGCGCAGGTCGGCGAGTACGAGGTGGTGCGCGAACTGGGCCGCGGGAGTATGGGCGTCGTGTACCACGCGACGCAGACCGGGCTGAACCGGTCGGTCGCGCTGAAGATGCTCATCGGGGGCGGGTTCGCGGACCCGGAGGCCCGCGCGCGGTTCCTGCTCGAGGCCGAATCGATCGCCGCCATCGACCACGCGAACGTGGTGAAGGTGTTCGCGTTCGGCGAGAGCAGCGGGCACCTGTTCATCGCGATGGAGTACCTGCCCGGCGGGTCGCTCGCCGACCGCGTGCGCAAGGAAGGCCCGGTGCCCGCGGCCGAGGCGGCGCGGATCGTGTCCCAACTCGCCGCCGCCGTGGCGCACGCGCACGCGAAGGGCGTCGTGCACCGCGACATCAAGCCCGCGAACGTGCTGATCGCCGCCGACGGCTCGGTGCGCCTCACCGACTTCGGGCTGGCGAAGATGGGCCGCTCGGACCTGACCGCGACCGGCGCGGTGCTCGGCACGCCGAGTTACATGAGCCCCGAACAGGCCGCGGGCAAGGTGCGCGAGGTGGGCACCCCGGCCGACGTGTACGCGCTGGGCGCGGTGCTCTACGACCTGCTCACCGGCGCGCCGCCGTTCCGCGCGGAGTCGGTCGCGGGCACCATTCAGCAGGTGCTGACCGCGGACCTCGTCGCGCCCCGCGAGCTGAACCCGGCGGTCCCCCGCGACCTCGAAATGATCTGCCGCAAGTGCCTCGAGCGGGACCCGGCGCGCCGGTACAGCACCGCGCAGGCGCTGGCGGACGACTTGCACCGGTACATCACGGGCGAACCGATTCAGGCCCGGCCGCCGTCGGTGGGCACCGCGCTGCGGTCGTGGGCGCGGCAGCACTTCGGCGGGTTGGGGTGGGCGCTGGTCGGCGGGGTCGCGGTGGGGCTGGTGTGTTCGTGCCTCACGTGGGCCGAAGCCGCGGGCCGCAAGTTGCAGCGGGCGCACGACGTGTACGCGCTGTTCCCGTCCGAGCGCACCCCGCGGGTGCTCGCGTACCCGCTCTCGGACCTCGCCATGACCGTGATCGAACTGAGCACGTTCATGGCGGTCGTGGTGCTGCTGTTCCTGTTCGCGGCGCTGGTGCGCGCCAAGAACCGCTCCGCGGACCTCGCGGCCGGGCTGATCGCCGGCACCTGCACGTCGGTGACGTTCTTCGCCACGTCGTTCGGCTGGTGGGCGGTGCTCTCGACGGCGCTGGTGCCCGCAAAGGCCGAGTTGGACCTGATCGCCGCCAACGACGCGAAGCTGATCGAGCGGCACCCCGACCTCGCCAAGATGACGCCGGAACAGCGGCGCGAGGCGGTAGTGGCGAAAGCGTACTTCGACATCAACCTCGCGATCCCGAAGGGCGTGCTACTCGGGCTGGGGCTGTCGGTGGCGCTGCTGGTGCCCGGCACGGTCGTGATGTACGCGCTGGCCGGGCGCGCGCTGCGCCGCGGGAGCACGCTCACGGCGCTCGCGCGGTACGCGGAGCTGGCCGTTCCCATCCTCACCTTTCACAAGTACGGGTTCATCTTGGGCCAGCGGGTGGTGCTGTACGGCATGACCCCGGAACACCCGGAGGTGTACGGCGTGCTGCTGGTTCAGTCGCTGCTCATCGTCCTCGGGGCGGTGCGCGGCTGGCCGCTGTGGCTCCGCGTGCCGCTGTTCGTCGGGTGGTTCGCGTTCTATGTGGTCACGAACCTGTACGCGCTCTACGAGTTCTGAGCGCGCGAATGTCCGGCTCTCCGGTTCCACGGCGCTAGTGCTTGTGGTACGCTGAGGCGCTTGTTCCCCCGCCCGAGAAGCCCACATGAGCAGCCCGAACGACCGCCCGCAAGACACCGAAGCCACCAGCGGCACCGACCCGGTACCGAGCGCCGAGCCCGTTACCGACGCCGACCCGAACCGGACCGCCGCCCGGGCCGCGCCCGGGCGCGCGCACCAGACCACCGCGCAACCGCTCTCGAACCCCAGCGGCACCTACGGCAGCCTGCCGGTCGCGACCGGGCCGACGGCACCCGGCGCGCCGCTCGTCATTCCCAACTACGACATGCTGCCCGAGATCGCGCGGGGCGGCATGGGCGTCGTGTACCGCGCCCGCGACCGCGTGTTCCGCCGCGAAGTGGCGGTGAAGGTGATGCTGCCGGGGCAGCGCGTGTCCGCGTTCGTGCGCGAGGCCCGCATCACGGCCCGGCTGCCGCACCCCGGCATTCCGCCCGTCTACGCGATGGGCCAACTGCCCGACGGCCGCCCGTATCTGGCGATGAAGCTCATCAAGGGCGACACGCTCGACGCCGTCCTGAAGCGCCGCACGAACCTCGGAGCCGACCGCGGCCGGTTGCTCGCCGCGTTCGAGCAAATGTGCCAAGCGGTCGGTTACGCGCACGCCCAAGGGCTGATCCACCGCGACCTGAAGCCCGCGAACGTGATGGTCGGCGCGTTCGGCGAAGTGCAAGTGATGGACTGGGGCTTGGCGAAGGAGATCGGCGCGCCGGAAGAGGGCGCGGGGGTGATGGCCCCCGCCGGGCACGACACCGCGGCGACGCTCGCCGGGCAGGTGAAGGGCACGCCCGCGTACATGGCCCCGGAGCAGGCGCGCGGCGAAAACGTGGACGCCCGCGCCGACGTGTTCGCGCTCGGCGGCATCCTCGGCGCGATCCTCACCGGCCGCCCGCCGTTCGCCGGGCACAGCGTGATGGACACCATCATCCGCGCGGCCCAAGCCGAACTCACCGACACGTTCGACCGGCTCGACGACTGCGGCGCGGACGCGGAACTGATCGCCCTGTGCAAGCGGTGCCTCGCCCCGCACCCGGACGACCGCTTCTTGGACGGCACCGCCGTCGCGTGGGCCATCGCCCGCTACCGGGCCGACGTGGAAGAGCGCCTGCGCGCCGCCGAGCGCGAGCGCGCCGCGGAAGAGGCCCGCGCGCTCGAAGAAGAGAACACGCGCCGCGAGAAAGAGGCGAAAGCCGCGGAAGCCCGCAAGCGCAAGCGCACCCAGTGGGCGCTGGCCATGACGTCCGTGCTGCTGCTCGCGGCCGGCGCGGTCGGTGTCGCGCTCGCGTCGTTGTACCGCCGGGCTTCGTCCGAGCGCGACATCGCGACGGTGGCGCGCAACGACGCGGTGAAAGCCACCGACGACGCGCTGAAGCAGAAGAAGATCGCCGAAGACGCGACCGCCAAGGCGAAGGCGGCCCAGAAGGACACCGAGCGCGCCCGCGCGGCACAGGCGGCACAGGCCGAAGACCTCGTGGACGTGCTGAACGGGCTGTTCCGCACCTCGGACCCGCTCGCCGCGTTCTTCGGCGAAGGGGCCGCGCAGTTCGGCTTCGGCGCGCCGTCCGAAGGGCAGGCCGCGACGCTGCGCCCGGTGCTGCTGGGCGCGGCCGCGAAGTTCCGCGACCGGCTCACCGACCCGGAGCCCGAGGTCGCGCTGGCCCGCGCCAAGTTGCTCACCAGCGTCGGCAACGGCATGCGCACGCTGTCCATGTACCCCGAAGCCCGCGCGGCCCTCACCGAGGCGCTCGCGCTGCGCCGCCAGCACCTGCCGGAAACCGCGCCCGACGTGTGGCAGGGCGAACTGGCGCTGGCGCAGTGCGAGGGCGAGAGCGGCGACCTGCTGGCGTGCGTCGAGCGCCTGCGCGGCGTGCGCGCCGCCCGGGCCCGCGGCGCGGTGCCCGAAGAGCTGGCGCTCACCGCGGCGATGATCGAGGGGCTGACCCTTTCCATCCTCGGCGACCCGTCGTCCGTGCCCGTGCTGCGCGAGGTGGCGCGCGGGCGCGAGCGGCTACCCGGCCCGGACCACAAAGACGCCATCCTCACCAAAATGGCGCTCATCTCGGCGCTGCTCGAACACGGCTCCCAGACCGAAATGCTCCCCGTGTTCACCGAGCTCAAGCGCGACGTCGCCAAAATCACCGACGCGCGGTCCCGCACCATCTGCGAACTCGTCATCAGCGCGCAGACCAAGATCGCCATCGGCGTCTCGAACGTCGCCATCTTGGGCGGGACCAAGGGCGCGGCCGAGGGGCTGAAGGGCGAACTGGCGAAGCTCGAAACGCTCCTCGGCGAAGACAACGTGCTGCTGTTCATTATGCGGTTCGAACTGGCCCGCTTGCACTTCGCCTCCGACGACCCGGTCGCCGGCGACGCGCTCTTGGTGCGCGTGCTCGCCGACACCCGCCGTACGGTCGGCCTCGCGCACCCCCGCGCGCTGTTCCTGCTGCACGGGCTGCTCGAGCGGTACCAAGACACCGGGCGCGCCGCCGACGCCCGCGCGCTGGTCACCGAGTTCGAGCGCGAGAACGTGAAGCGGTTCGGCCCGGACAACCCGTGGCTCGCCACCGTCCTCGTACACCGCATCGAGTTGGACCTCACCGCCAAGCGCACCGCCGACGCCCGGAAGGACATCGAGCGCGTCACGGACCTCGTGCGCAAGGGCAAGTTCCTGTCCAGCCGGGCCGGCATCACCACGCTCTCCGACCTGCTCACCCAGATCGACGCGGTCCCGGCGCTCCAGAAAGCGGGCAACGAGCTGAGCGCCGCGGTGCGCCCGCTCGTCGAGAGCGCGCACGGCCGGGCCAGCGGTTCCGCCCTGAAGATGATTCACGGCGAGGCGCTGGCGCTGGTGGCCGCCGGCGACCGCGCCCGCGCCGTCGAACTGCTCGCCGACGCCCGCGGCCGGTTCGCGCTCAACGACAAACTGCCCGCGCTCACCCGCGCCCGCATCCTGTACACCGCGACCGAACTGGAACTGGCGCGCGCCGACTTCCCCGAAGCGCTGGCGGTCATCAAGGACTTGCGCGCGGCACTCGCCGAACTCAAAACCGTGACCGACGGGGACAAGTACGAGATCGGCCGAATGGAAGCGAACGCGCACGTCGGCGGGGGCGACTTCCCCGCCGCGATCCCCCACCTGCTCGACGCGCGCCGCGCCGCCGCGCAACTGAAGAAGCCCGCGAGCGAACTGGCCCTCCTCGACCTGCGCCTCGCCGAGTGCCGCCTCTTGGCCGGCGAACGCCCCGAGTACCGCGCCGCCGTCGCGACACTGCTCGCCGGGCACGAGAAGGCCACCGAACTGGACGTACTGGTGCGGCTCGCGTGGGCGGCGGCGCTCGACCCGGCACCGGGCGACTGGGACGCCAAGGCGTTCGAGACGCGCTTCTCGGCCGCGTTCCAGCCGAACACGCGCTTCCCGTGGGGCTACCGGGCGCTGGCGCTGGTGCGCCTGCGGGCCGGCAAACTCAAGGAGGCGGAAGACGCGCTCGGGCGCGCGAGTACCGACCCGTCGCCGCAAGACCCGCTCATGCGCGGGCTGATCGCCGCCGCTCGCGGCGACAAGGCGATCGCGAAGGCGCAATTGGCGCAGGCCGAGGAGCAATTGGCCGCTCGCGTGCCGACCGCCGCGAAGCCGTTCCCGTACGCGAACCACCCGTGGTACGCGGAAACCGGCACGCAGCTCCTGCACCGCGAACTGCAAGCCGCGGTGAAGTGACCGAGCGCGGTTCTCGTTTGGGTGTAGCGCCTGCGACGCGGAGCGCCGCACCACCATAGTGGCACGACGCTCCGCGTCGTTTGTGCCAACACGACACGAACCGCTACGAACGATCGAGAACCGCTCGAGCACCTACCGCCGGAACGTGCCGAGCACCCACTCGGCCGCTTGCCCCGGTGACAGTGCCTTGTCACCAATCACGCGGTTCAGCCCGTCGGTACGCGTTTCAAACTTCGTGTTCCGCGCTTGGTAGGACCAACCGCCGGCCGAGGAGACGCCGGGAACGATCGCTTCGTGCGGATAGTACACGTACGGCGAATCGAACAACTTCTGCACATCGAGTTGCCCGCGCGTGTAAAGGCACCTGACGTTGTGATTCAACTCGAACGCACTCGCGAGGCTCACGAGCGCGCCACCGTTCGGATCGCTGATCGCGTTCGGGTTCGCCACGTCGAGCGGCACCGCGAACTTGGCGCTCGCGGCATTCCCCGGAGAGAACGAATCGCCCCACAGGGCGACGTTTACATCGTCGATGTCTTTGCGCTCTTTCAGCCAGCGAATCACGGTGCGCAGGTCGCGCAGTTGCGCGCCCAACACCGGTTGACCGAGAATGAGATTCGCCTGCGAAATACTGGTGCGCGTGCTACCGCGATCCGCGGACGTGCCGGCCCGCGTCTCGCCGGTGCCGCGCACGTCCGGCAGGCACACCGCGACGCCGGCCTTCAGGAACGCCGCGATCACGTCGGCCCGCTCCTTCAGGAACGCGGCTTTGCCGCCTTGTGCCACCATCACCACAACCGGCGTTTTGCCCTTCGCGCCGTTCGGCGAAATGAGGACGAGCGGAACGACGATCCCCGGTTCGATCTCGAGCGCGAAGCGATGGAGCTTCCCGCCGGGCACGTCGTCGGCCTTGCCTTCAATCACCTTCGGGTTCTTAGCCGGTTCGATGTCGCCGAGCATCTTTGCCCACGCCGCGAGTTCCTCGTTGAACTTTTCGTTGTCATACTCCCATTTCTTCGCGCGCTCGCGCGCGAGCACCCCGGCCACTTCGTGCAGTTTCTTCGGCTTCAGTTCGGCGCGGGCTTCGTCGGTCCAGCACTTCAGGTCCGCCCCGGGGCGGGGCCTGCTGTACTCCTCGGGGATAGGTATTCCGAACCAGTCCTTCAGTGCCGGGTAGATCATCTTCCGGTGAACCGCACCAATGTGGTTGCAGTGCGTGTTGTCCGGCCCACCGGGGCCCGTCACTTTGCCCTTACCGTGCGCGACGCGCAGCGCGTCCTTCGCGCCGTAGAAATCGAACACCTTCTGTAGGCGCGGCCACGCCGGGTCGGTGTTGGCGTCCCACGCGAATTCGTGCGCGTAGATCACCTTTCGCGGCGCGACGCTTCCCACGATGACGAAGTGCGCGAACCCGTCGCGGGCACCGTTGCGCAGCCCGCGGGTGCTCTCCCAATAGCCGTCGCCGAACCACGCGAAATCGCGGTCCGGGTTCTCCAACACCCGCGACTCCGGTTGCCACCCGCCGAAGTTGAACGGCACCACGCACGCGATCCGCTTATCGAGCGCCGCGGTCACGCCCACCGGGTCACCGCCCCCGGCCACCGAACCCATCATTATGATTCGGTCTTTATCAATGTTGGTCTGCATCAACAGCACATCAACACCGCGCATCAAGTCCCACACCATCCAGCCCATCAACGAATCACCAATCGCGCTTAATTGGAGGTTCGAGTTGTACCGGAAGTAATAGTCTTGGCGACCGACGCGGAACGGCTTGTCGTAGTCTTTGTCGCTGTTGAAGTCGTGTTCGCGGCGCTCGCCGTATCCGAGTTGGTCCGGCACCAGCACCGCGACACCGGCCCGCGCCCACGTCATGCCCATGTCTTGCAGTTCGCCGCCGGTTTTGCCGCCGTGGTGCGCGTGCGCGATGACGATGCCCGGCATCTTCTCCGGTGGCTTCTTCGGTAAATACAGGTTCGCGCACGCCCAGAAGTTGGGCCGCGTTTCGTACACAACGTTGCGAATCACGAACCCGTCGCCGTCGAGTTCGCGCGTGACCTTCACGCGCATCTCCTTCGGCACCGCGGGCCATACGCCTAGCGATTCCTTGAGCTTCGCAACGCGCGCGTCGCGGTACGCCTCCCACTGCTCTTTCGTCTTCACCGCCGCGAACGCTTTGCTCTCGCGCAGGTTGGCTTCCTGCATGCGGCGCTTCGCGTCGGCCCACATCATGCCGGGCAACTCTTTCGCCCGCGGGTCGTCCTTCGGGAACACGTTCGGATCGACGTCTTTGAAGTCGGCCGCGCGCGCCCCGGATGCGAGCAGCGCGACCAAGAGAAGAGAGGTTCGCATGAGAGGGATACCGAAGAGGATTTACCGCGGAGACCGCAGAGACCGCGGAGAGAAAACAAGAATGAACCACAGAGACACGGAGACACGGAGAATACCAACAAGAGAGATTGAGTTCACACCATTCTCTCTTGTCTTCTCTGTGTCCCCGTGCCTCTGTGGTTAACTGCTTCTGTCTTTCTCCGCGTCCTCTGCGGTCTCCGCGGTGAAATGTTATGTGGGAAAGTTCCACACTTGCACCGCGCCGGCTTGGTCGCCGCACGCGATCCACGCGCCGTCCGCGGACCACGCGGCGCACGAGAACCAGTCCTTGAACTGCCCGCCGCGGGGCTTGTTCACTTCGCTCACCAGCTTGCCGGTCGCGGTGTCCCAAATGCGCGCCGTAGTGTCGCGGCCGGTGCTGGCGATGTGCCTGCCGTCCGGGTGCCACGCGAGCGCGGTACCGCCGTCGAGGTGGCCCGGTGCGCACTCGCGCAGGACTTTACCCATCGCCGGATCAACGAGCGTCGGCTTGCCGCTGTTCCCGCCGCTCTCGCCGCCGCGCAAGAGCGCGAGCGTTTTGCCGTCCGGCGAGTAGCTCGCGGAGATGATGTGGTGCCCTTTGAATTCCTTTTCGTTCGAGAGGTCGCGCGAAACGGTGCCGGTGCTCGCGTCCCACAACTTCACCGCGGCGTGCCGACCGCTGTCGAACACGAGCGTGTAGCGCTCGGTCACGCACGCCTGCTTCTTGTCCGGCGACAGCCCCACCGCGTACACCCAACCCTTCGGAACCTTCCACTCTTTGGTAACGGTGCCGGCGGGCGCGTCCCAGATCAGCACGCGGCCCGCGTCATCGCCGGTGATGAGCGCCTTCCCGTCTCGCGACAGTTCCATCGCGACGACCCACTCTTTGTGCTCGGTGCGCGCGCGCGCCGGCTTCAGCACGCACACCTTCGTTTCGAGCGCCGGCGGCACCTTCGCCCCGTTCGCCTTGCGCCGCGTCGCGTCCTCGATGGCCCGCGCGTTCAGCACGAGCGGCGCGGTCGCGTCGGGGAACGTCGCGGGGATGTCCCAGTAGCGGATCGTGTGGTCGTAGCTCGCGGAGATCAGCGTTTTGCCGTCCGGCGTGCAGGCGAGGTGCGAAATCACGTTGGTGTGCGCGTCGAGCCGCGCGACCGGCTTCGGGGCCGCGCCACCGGCTTTCTCCGGTAGCTCCCAGATCACGATTTCGCCGAGGTTGTTCCCGGCCGCGACTCGGCGCGACGCCCCGAGCCACGTCACGGCTGTGACCCAATCGGCGTCCCAAACGAGGTTCCACGCGCTCGCGGGCTTCGTGAGATCGGGCATAAGCCACCAAGTGAAGAGTGATGGCCGCAAAGAGGCACAGAACGCACAAAAGAAAACAGCAGAGAATCAAGAATTCAATCCATCAATTCTGTTCTCGGCTCCGGTCTTCTTTTGTGTCTTTTGTGCCTCTTTGTGGCAAATCTACACGCCATCTCACAGCAGGTCTTTGATCGGTTTCGCGCCTTCGGGCGTGAGCCAGATGGGGCGCACGCCCCAGTAGTGCTTCGCGCGGTGGTTGATGCCCAGCGCGTTGTAGATCGTGGCGAACAGGTCGCCCTCGCTCACCGGGTTGTCTTTCACCGCTTTGCCGTCGGCGTCGCTCGCGCCGTACACGGTACCGCCCTTCACGCCGCCGCCGCTCAGTACGACGGTCCACGCGCTGATGAAGTGGTCGCGCCCGGCGCGGTTGTTGATCTGCGGCGTGCGGCCCACTTCGCCCATCCAGATGACGAGCGTGTTGTCGAGTTGCCCGCTCTCGGCGAGGTCGGCGAGCAGCGCGCTCCACGCCGGGTCGAGCACCTGCATGCACGCCTTGTGAACGACGAAGTTGTCGCCGTGACTGTCGTAGTTCTCTTGGCCCACTTCCACGAACGGGATGCCGGCTTCCACCAGTTTCTTCGCCAAGAAGCAACTGCGCCCGAACTCCGTGTCGCCGTAGCGGTCCTTGGCTTTGGGCCAGTCTTTCGAGATGTCGAAGACGCCCTTCGCGCGGAGCAGCCGCCACGCGCGTTCCTTCGCGGTGCGGTGGCTCTCGAACGGTTCGGCCTTGTGATCGACGCCGAATTCGTCTTCGACCGTGCGGAACAACTCGGCGCGCTTCTTCTCGTCTTCGTCCTTGAGGTACGGCGTGGAGAAGTACGGGAGCCGGCCGGTGCGGTCGATGCCGAACGGCTCGTACTTGGGGCCGAGGTAGCCCGCGCCGCCGTTGCCCGTGCTGCCGGTCCGCACGAAGGAAGGGAGGTCACTATCGGGATTGCCGTTGTACTTGGCGATCACCGCGCCCAACTCCGGGTGCGGCGTGCGCTCGTTCATCTTGTAGCAGGTGTGCATGTGGTAGATGCCGTCCGGGTGGTCCGGCGATTGCGTCTTCAAGCTGCGGATCACCGCGAGCTTGTCCGCGATCGCCCCCACCTTCGGCAGGTACTCGCACACTTGCAGGCCGTTCACCTTCGACTGGATCGGCCGGAACGGCCCGCCCGTGGTGCGCCCGGGCTTCATGTCGAAGGTGTCAATCTGGCTCGCGCCGCCGTTCATCCACAGCAGGATGCAGCGCTTCTTGGCCTTCGCGGCGGCTTCGGCCGCGGCGCGGGCGTGCGCGAGGCCGCCCCAGTTCGGCAGCACGAGACCGGCCCCGGTAACGGCCGCGCCCTTCAGGAGCGCCCGGCGCGACAGGTGTGATTGCGCGTGACTCATGGCGGGCCTCACAACGACAGCGAAGACGGATTAGCCACAAAGAGGCACAAAAGACACAAAAGGAAAAACAGCAAGAGTTCAAAACGCGAGCTATTCGGCGTCGGCGAACGCATCATTGAGAATATACTTCTTCACATAGAAGCGCGGCGCGCCGAAGTTCATCAAGAGGCCGTGTTCCACGCGCGAACAGCGCAGGTAGCCGAGCAACTGCGCAACGTGTTCGTCCGCGATGTGCCGTACGGCCTTCAATTCCACGATCAGGATGTTCTCAATGAATAAGTCGGCGTAGAACTCGCCGAGCGGTGTATTGTCTTCGTCGTATACCGCGAGCGGGTGCTGCGCGACGACGTGAAGCCCTTGTTTCCTCAGCCGGTGAACGAGCGCATTCTCGTACACCTTCTCGACGTGCCCGTTGCGCAGGTAGTTGTGGAGCGCGAACCCGGTTTCGCGCACGATGTCGCACAACTGAAACACGGTTTCCCACTTCTTCATGGCATTACTCTGCTTGCTTGGGCTTTGATCTTCCTTTGTGGCTTCTGTGCCTTTTCGCGGCAATCGTTCCTCTGTTGAGTGTCTCTTGGTCTGGGCTTTGGTCTTCCTTTTGTGTCTTCTGTGCTTCTTTGTGGCTAATCTGCCTTCTGCCATTCAACGGTTGAAGCGGAACTCGCTGCTGTTCAGCAGCACCCAGATCGCGTCTTCTACGGCCGCGTCCGGTTTCGGTTCGCGCTTGATGTAGCTCACGAACGCTTCCACTTCCTTCGGCTTCGGCGGGCGGTTGAGGACGCTCAAGTACATGCGCTCCACGCGGGCCTCCCACGGTTCGGTACTCGTCAGCACTTGGTCCGTGAGATTGCCCTTCTTGCGGCGCACGAACGCGCGCAGGTGTTCGGAGTTGTTCAGGAACAGGTGTTCGCTCAAGCTGCCCTGAAACTCGCCGAGACCGTTCGCCGGTTCGCCGAACGCGCGCAGGAAGTAGTCCCATCCTTCGTTCGGGTTCGGGCCGGTAGCCGTCACGGTGCGGAGCGATGCGATGATCTCTTCGGCACTCAGGGGCCGCACGCGGGCGCGCTCGAAGTGTTTGGGCAGCGCCTCGCGCCCGGGGCCGGCAGCGCTCAGTTGGTAAGCGTCGCTGTTCACGATCTCGCGAATCAGCCACTTCAAATCGAATTTGTGACTCACGAATCCGTCGGTGAGCGCTTTCAGCAGCGCCGGGTGGCTCGGTTCGTTTTCCTTCTGGAAGTCGTCGATCGGGTGAACGATCCCGCGGCCCATGAACTGCGCCCACACGCGGTTCACGGTCGCTTTTGCGAAGTACGGGTTGTCCGCAGCCGTCACCCACTCCGCGAGTTTCTCCTTGCGCGAGAAGGCCGGTTTCGGCATCGGCTTGCCGTCTTTCGGCGCGGGCGGCTCTTTGTAGTCCTTCGGTGTCGGCGGTTCCTTTAGCTCCGCGCCGCCGAGGAACTTGGGCTTCACCGGGTCGCCCTTCTGACCGGGCTTCAGCTCCTTCGCGTTCCCGGCGAACAGCACTTCGCCGCTGTTCTTCTCGCCGATGTTGAACGTGCGGTTGTTCTGGTTGCCGAACTCCTGCACCGTGAGGCGGACGTAGAACCCGGACATGCCGTAGAAGTCTTTCTGCGTCCACACGTCGTAGGGGTGGTCGTGGCACTTCGCGCACTGGAGTTGCGTGCCGAGGAAGATGCGCGACACCGCGACGTTCGCGTCGTCCGGGGCGTTGCGGAACTGCACGTAGAACACCTGACTGCCCGGTTGTTCGGCGAGCAGCAGGTTCTTCACGAGTTTGTCGAAGCCGTCGTTGGCTTCGATCTGCTTCGACAGCCATTCCTTGAACGCCGGGCGCTTGTGCGTCTCGGTGTAGTTGTTGGGGTGCCGGCCGAAGAGCACCAAGTCCCACACTTCGGCTTGCGCTTTGGCGAACCGCGGATCGGCGATCAGCTTCTCAACGAGCTTCTCGCGCTTCTTCGAGTCGGTGTCCGCGAGGAACTTCGTCGTGTCGTCGTAGGTGGGCGGTGCGCCGACGAGGTCAAGGTAGACGCGGCGCAGGAACTCCGCGTCGGTGGCGCGCTTCGCGGGCGCGACGCCTTCGGCCTTCCATTTAGCCGCGACTTCGCGGTCGATGGTGGCGCGCAGCGAATCGTCGGCGCGCGCGTTGGCGAACGCTATGAGCGCCGCCGCGAGGGAGAGGAAGCGGGTCATGGCAGCGAACCCGGTGTTTGTTCTGGTGGCACAGGCTTTTCCAGCCTGTGCTGATCGGAATCGCGCAGCAGCACAGGCTAGAAAGCCTGTGCCACCAATTAGAAGAGCATCAATACAGTTTGTCGATGGGCGAGGCCGCGCCCGGCAGGATCGGGTTGGGTCGGTTGCTCACGTCGTACACCATCGCGTGCGGGTCGATACCGAGGTTCTTGTACACGGTCGCGAGCACGTTCGCGTAGGGAATCGGGTCGTCCTTCGCTTCGCCCGCGGCGCTGTCGGTGCTGCCGATCACTTGGCCGGTCTTCATCCCGCCGCCGCTGAGCAGAGCGAAGTTCACCCGCGCCCAGTGGTCACGGCCCGCGTCCTTGTTGATCTTCGGCGTGCGCCCGAACTCGCCCCACACGCACACGGTTACGTCGTCTTGAAGGCCGCGGGCGTGGATGTCTTCGACCAGCGCCGAGATGCCGGTGTCGAACAGTGGCAGGTGGTCTTTGAGGTACTTGAAGTTGTTGCCGTGCGTGTCCCAGAAGCCGTAGGCGACCGTGACGACACGGCACCCGGCTTCCACGAGCCGCCGGGCCATCAGCAGTTGGTCGTTCCACTGCGGCGCGCCGTCGCCCAAGTGCCGCGACGAGCCGAACCCGTACCGCTGCCGCACGAGCGGGCTTTCCTTTGTCACGTCGAGCGCGTCTACGAGTTTGTTGGAGGTGAGCACATCGAACGCGCGGTCGTGGAACGTGTCGGCGGGGATGCCGTTCGTCTGGCCGGCCGTTTTGCGGAAGGCGTCCATGCTATCGAGGAGCGCCTTGCGGTCGCGCAGTTGGTCGGCGGTCACGGCGCGGGCCTTCATCACCGCGATCTCTTCGCCGTCCACCTTCACCGGTGCCGTGCCGCGGCCGAGCAGCGCCGGGCCGGGCGTGTTGTACGGCTTGTGTTGCATCGTCGGCGACAGATCGACGAACGCCGGCACCACGGGGTCGGTCTGGCCTTGCATCCGGGCGACGACGCTCCCGAAGTGCGGCTTGTTCTCGCGCTTTGCCGCATCCATCGTGGTCGCGGTGTACGACTGCCACGAGCTGTGTTCGTCGCGCTGGCCGACGAGCGAGCGAATCACCGCGAGCTTATCGGCGCACCGCGCGAGCTTCGGGACGTGCTCGCCGAACTGCACGCCGGTCACACTGGTGGCGATGGGCTTGAACTCGCCCTTCAGTTCGGCCGGGCCGTTGGGCTTCAGGTCGAAGGTGTCTTGGTGCGCCATCCCGCCGGACAGGTACACCATGATGACGGACTTCTGCGTGCGCTTACCACTCTTCGCTTCGGCGCGCATGAGACCGGGCAGCGTCAGCCCGCCGACGCCGAGCGCGCCGACCTTCAGGAACGAGCGGCGGTGTACGCCGTCGCAATAGCGGCTGGTGGGGCCGAGAACGTTCAGCATGAGACGCGACTCCGGTGTGGAGCGGGCCGGCGGGTAGGTTGGAAGGTAATGAGAGTATAGCGTGAGCCGCGGGCGACGCAACAGCGTACTCGAAACGCCGCGCCGCTACTTCGGTTCGGTCGGCTCGACGACGCCGCCGTCCCAATGGATTTTGCACCGCGGCACGGCTTTGGCGAAGTCCGTCACGGCCTTTGCCGTCGCCCCCGTTTGATGGACGGACAAGTTGGCGAGTCGCGGGAACCCGCCGAGCGCGGCCCATCCGTCGTTGGTCAGCGCGATGCCGTTGAGGAACAGGGCGGTCAGCCCGGTCGATTTCCGCAGGTGCTTCAGCCCAACTTCGGTCACCTTTGTGCCCCCGAGGTAGACGTAGAGCAGTCCGTCGAGGTCGCCGATGTGGGCGAGGCCGGCGTCCGTCAGTTGGGTTCCGGTCGCGTCGAGTTTGGCGAGGTGCTTGCACGCGGCGAAATGGCGCAGCCCGGCGCCGGTAATCGGGGTGTGATCGAGACTCAGGTGGGTCACCCCGTGGCACCCGGCGAAGACCGCCAGCCCCTCATCGGTCACTTCTCGGCACCTCGTCAACTCGACCCGCTTGAGCACAAACGCTCCGCTCGGCAGATCGGCGGCGCGGGCCACGTTCCCGTCCCGCCCGTTGGCAGACGTTCCCACCTTCCCGCCGACGGACAGCACCCACTCGGCAGCCTTACGGTCGGCGCTCACTTTCTCGGTCGGCTCGACGACGCCGCCGTCCCACGTGATCTTGCACCGCGGCACGGCTTTGGCGAAATCCTTGATCCCAGCCTCCGTCACCTTTGGACCGCCCAAGATGAGCGCCGTCAGGCGCGGGTGCCGCTTGAGCTTTTCCAACCCGGCGTCGGTCGGCCCCGACCCCACCGCGAGGTTTTCCAGTCGACCACACGTCGCCAAGTGGTCCAGCCCGGCGTCGGTGATCGTCGAGCCGTCCACGTTCAACAGCGCGAGGGTGCAGTTGTCTTTGAAGATGGCTAGCCCGGCGTCGGTGATCTTCGCGTAGGGGACGTAGACGAGGGCCAGTTTCTTGCTGTCGGCGAACGCGAGCAGCGTCGCGTCGTCGAACCCCGGCCCGGTGCCGGACAGCCATTCGAGGTGCGTCAGCCCCTTGAAGAGGGCCAGTTCGGCGGGGGTCAGCGGCTTGGCGAGTTTGGGGATGGTGATGCGGAGGAGGCGGAACGGCCCCTTCGGCAGATCGGCCGCGAGCGCGATGTCATGGTCCGTGCCGCTCACGAGAACCTTCCCGCCGAGGTCGAGCACCAGTTCGGCCGCGGCCCGGTCGGGTTCCTTCTCCGTCGGCTCGATGGTGCCGCCGTCCCAATAGATTTTGCACCGCGGCACGGCTTTGGCGAGCGCCTTCACCCCCTCGGCGGTGACCCTTGTCCCCGGCAAACCACAAACGCGCAACGTGCCAATCGCCTTCAGGTGCGTCAGGCCGGCGTCGGTAACGGCCGTGTTATCGAGAGACAGTTGCTCCAGCGCGGGGAAGTCTTTGAGGTGCGCGAGTCCGGCGTCGGTGACGCGGGTCCGCTGGAGGCCGAGGTAATCGAGTGCGGGCAGCGCCTTGAGGTGCGCGAGGCCGGCATCGCCGACGGTGGTGCCGAACAACCCGAGGCGCGACAGGCGCCGCAGTTTGGCGAGGTGCTCAAGCCCCCGGTCGGTGATGGGGATGTTGTCGAGCCACAACCGCTGGAGCGTCGGGAGCTGCGCCAGCAACTCCAGCCCGTCGTCGCCGACGCGCGTATTGTTCAGCGTGATTCGCTCGATTCTCGACGTCCCAATCAGGTTCGACAGGTCGCCCCCCCGTACGCGCGCGTTAAGGGCTTCCACCTCGACCAAGACGAACGGGTCGGCGGGCAACGCGCCGGGGGCAGCGACGACGTTCCGGAGGCCCGACGGCAACTCGACAATCACTTTACCATCTTGGCCGAGCACCCACTCCGCTGCCTTGCGGTCGGGGCTCGCGTCCTCCTTCTTTAACGGGCCGGTTTTCTTCGCGACCGCCTTCGGCGCGGCGAGCGTGACGCGCACGACCACCTCGCCGTTCTTCTTGAGGGTGAACTCGCTCGTGTCGAGGGCCAGTCCGTCGGCCCCCTCGACGCGCACCGTGTACTTGCCCGCGTCCACCGTCTTGTTCCGCTCCGACGGGGTGATCGCGTACCGCTCCTTGCCGTCCGCGCCGTAGAGCACCAACCGCCCGCCCTTGAACCGCGCCTCCACGCCCGGGTCGCTGATCTCGACCGTCAGCGTCCCTTCGCCCGTCTGGAACTTGATGACCACGACCGCCAACAGCACGAACAGCACCGACAGCGCCACCACGCCGACCGCGGGCAGCAGGAGGTTCGGCTTCGGGCGCGGCTTCGGCGGGTGCGCGCGGACCACGACCGCGTCGGCCGCGTCCGGCTCGGTCACGCCCTCCCACGGGTCCGGGCCGGCCTCCGGCAGCACGAGTACCGGCACCGATGGGCTCACGGCGGGCGCGGCCCGATCGCCCGCGATCTGCCGCAACCGCTCGGCCACCTCGGCGGCCGTTTGCGGGCGGAGCGCGGCGTCCTTCTGCAGCAACTGGTCGACGAGCGCGCCGAGGGCCGGCGGGACGGCCGGGTTCAGTTCGCACACCGGCGGCGGCGCCTCCGACGCCAGCGAGTACAGCACCGCCATCGCGTTCGACCCGCGGAACGGCAGTCGGCCGGTCGCCATGCGGTACAGCGTCACCCCCAAGCTCCACAGGTCGGCGCGGTGATCGACCGCCTCGCCGCGGGCCTGTTCGGGGGCCATGAACGCCGGGGTTCCCAGAATCGCCCCGGTCGCGGTGAGTTGCGTGTCTTGGTGATCGACCGATCGCGCCAGCCCGAAGTCCAGCACCTTCGCCCGCCGCACCTGCTTGCCCGGGTCGGCCGCAAACGGGTCGCCCTCGAGCCAGATGTTGGCCGGTTTGATGTCGCGGTGGACGAGGTTTTGGGCGTGCGCGGCCGCGAGGCCGTCGGCCACGTCGCGACCGACGTCGAGAATCAGCGCGACGGACGACACGCGCTCGCGCTTGAGCCGGGTGTCGAGCATCTCGCCCTGTAGGAACGGCATGGCGATGTACGGGGTGCCGTCGGTCGCCTCGCCGATGCCCCAGATGGGGACGATGTTGTCGTGCTCGACGGCCGCCGCGGCGCGGGCCTCGCGCACGAACCGGTCGCGGTTCTCCTTGCGGGCCGCCAGTTCGAGCCGCATCGTTTTGATCGCGGCCTTGCGCCCGAGCTTGGGGTCTTCGGCCAAGTACACCGACCCCATCCCGCCTTCGCCGATCTTGCGGACCACGAGGTACTCGCCGATCCGCTCCGGTACGACGCTGTCGGCCGTCTCGGAGCCGCCGGTGGCGACCGGGCCGGTCGCGCTGGGTAGCCCGGACGGGTTCGGCGGAAGCGAATCGGGCGCGCGGCTGATCGTTCCCGGGTCCGCTTCCGGCTGTGGAGCGGAGGTGCGGGTGGGCGAATTCTCGCTCATGAAAGCTCCGCTCAAAGGCACCGAGCAGAAACTCGAACGTGCGTCAATTATTGCCGCGCGCGAAAGTGGCGTCAACAACTTCGCGCGCGGCTACTCGCGGCCCAACTTGTCACGCAAACCCTGCGGTACCGGGCCGCGCCGAGACGGGTAGCGCCGCGAATCTCCGCGCCTATAATCCGCACCAATGCGCACGGGGGCCGCTCGCGGTTCCCGTGCGCATTGGTGCCGACCTCGCGGAGAACACCCACATGGCCGAAACGCTCGAATTCAAAGCCGAACTCAAGCAACTGCTGCACCTCATCACGCACTCGCTGTACTCCGACCGCGACATCTTCCTGCGCGAGCTGATCTCCAACGCCTCGGACGCCATCAACAAGGCCCGGTTCGACGCGCTCGCCAACGCCGACAAACTGGAAGGCAACACCGACTGGAAGGTGAAACTCACGCCCGACAAAGCCGCCGGCACGCTCACCATCAGCGACAACGGCATCGGCATGTCGCGCCAAGAGGTGATCGACAATCTCGGCACCGTCGCGCAGTCCGGTACGAAGGCGTTCCTCGAAGCGACCAAACTCGCGGGCAAGAGCGGCGACGCGCCCGGCCTCATCGGGCAGTTCGGCGTCGGCTTCTACTCCGCGTTCATGGTCGCCGACAAAGTCACCGTCGTCACGCGCGCCCTCGGCGCACCGAGTGGCGAAGCGTCGCGGTGGGAATCGGACGGGCAAGGCACCTACACGCTCGAAGCGTGCGAGAAGCCGGCACGCGGAACCGACGTGATTCTACACCTCAAGGAAGACGCGAAGCAGTTCCTCGACCAATGGGCGCTGCGCCGGCTCGTGCGCAAGTTCTCGGACTTCCTCGAACACCCCGTCGTTATGGACGTGGAAAAGGAAGTGGGCGAGGGCGAGGAGAAGAAGAAGGAGACGAGCGAGGAAGTTCTCAACTCGCGCAAAGCCATTTGGCTTCGCAACAAGAGCGAAGTGAAGGCGGAGGAGTACGAGGAATTCTACAAGGGGCTGGCGCACGACACCGACCCGCCCGCGGACGTGATCCACTACGCGGCCGAAGGGAAAACCGAGTTCAAGGTGCTGTGCTTCGTGCCGGCACAGAAGCCGTTCGGCTTCGACTACGAAGAACCGGTCGCGGGGTTGCGCCTGTACGTTCAGCGCGTCCTCATCATGGAGCGCTGCGAGCAACTGCTGCCCGCGTACCTGCGGTTCGTGAAGGGCGTGGTCGATTCGTCCGACCTGCCGCTGAACGTGTCGCGGGAGTTGCTCCAACAGAACCCGCTGCTGGACACGATTCAGAAGAGCGTCGTGAAGAACGTTCTGGAAGCGCTCGCGGGGATGAAGAAACTCGAATACGAGAAGTACCTCACGTTCTATAAGGCGTTCGGCACGGTGTTGAAGGAAGGGCTTACCCGCGATTGGGCGAACCGCGAGAAAATCGCCGATCTGCTGCTGTTCGAGAGCGCGACCACCGAACCGGGCAAGTTCACGACGCTCGCGCAGTACGTCGAGAACGTGCCGACGGACCAAACCGAAATCGCGTACCTCACGGGCGAATCGGCGGAGCAACTGCGGCACTCGCCGTACCTCGAAGCGTTCCGCGCCAAGGGCCGCGACGTGCTGCTGCTCACCGAACCGATCGACGAGTTCGTGATTCCGCAACTCGGCGAGTACAAGGGCAAGAAGTTAGTTGCGGCCGACCGCGCCGGCGACACCGGCACCGGGGACGTGTCCGACGGCGCGAAAGAGTCGTTCGCGCCGCTGCTATCCTTTCTTAAGGAGAAGGTGCCGGAAGCCGCCGACGTGCGGCTCACGAACCGGCTCACGGACAGTGCCGCGTGCCTCGTGGCCGATCCGAACGCGCTTTCGGCGCACATGGAGCGGTTGATGGAGCGCATGGGCCGCGACGCGCCCGGCGGGGCGAAGCGCGTGCTCGAACTGAACCCGAATCACGCGACGGTCGAAGCGGTACGGGCTTTGCACGCTTCCAATTCTGCCGATCCGCGGCTCGAACTGTACGCGCGGCTGCTGTTCGAGCAGGCGGTGATCGCGGAAGGCTCGAAGGTGCCGGACCCGGTGGCGTTCGCCAACCGCGTGAACGACCTCATCGCCCGCGACGCGAAACCGGTACCGTCTACGTGAGTGGCGCAGTTCGCAGGTCCGGCGCGCCGCCGGTGCGGCGCGCCGGAAGTGGCCGAATTTCGGGCGCTCGCGGCGCGCCGCGGGCCGATGCTTGAGGCGTGGCACGAAGCCCGCGCCGAGGAACGGAGCGCACCCGTCCGGCAGTTCGCACCGCGCGCAAAAATGTTGCGCCGCGGTCACAATTTCAGACACCTGTCGGCATCGCGTTCCGGTTTTTTCGGCTTTTCCGTGCCACCCAGTTCTACGGTTCGGCAGCATCATGATTCACTGACGAGTCGGGGGCCGGCCATGACACTCACCATCATCGCACTCGCGGGCACGTTCGCGGCGCTGGCGGCCGTGTACGCGGTGATTCCGAACGCGGAACCCGCGGAAGCGCTCGCGGGCGAAACGACCCTCTCCGACGCCGTGGCAACCGCCGAAACGCTCGCCGGCGGGCGCGAAATGGCCCCGCTCCCGCGCACCGACTGGAACCTCACCACCGTGACCGCGCTGAACGACGCCGAAGAACTGCTCGACGTGCTCGAGATGAAGGGCTTCGCGGAGCGCGAACTGGTGGTACTGGGGAACTCGTGCTTCGCCGTCCGCTGGCGGTAAGCACACACGAAGCACCACGATCGACACCGGGCCGCGGGGCAACCCGCGGCCCACTGCTTTTGGCGAAGAGATTTTTGCCGCACGATCAACGCCGATCAAAGGCACGATCAGAAAAGACAAAAGCAGTTTTGCCACAAAGAAGCACACAAGACACAAAACAGAGCCAAGACCAGAGTTTGTTTTGAACTCAACTCTTCTGCTTTCTTTTGTGTCTCTTGTGCCTTTTTGCGGCCAACTCTGGTTTTGTCTTCTGCCTGATCGTGTCCTTGATCGGCGTTGATCGTGCGGCAAAAAATCGAATGTCAGGCGAAGCCCCTGACGTACACGTCCGGGCCGCACGGTTCGGCGGTCGCGCGCGACAGCGCGAGCGCGTCGCGCATCAGGTCCGCGCCGCGCCCGGCCACGGGGGACGGCGCGCCCGCGCCGCCGGCCACCTTCGGCGCGACGAACACGTGAAACTCGTCGGCCGCGCGCGCGTCGAGCACGGAGCCGAGCAACCCGGCCCCGCCTTCCACGAGCACGTTCGTGAAGCGGCGCGCGCCGAGATCGTTCAGTACGCCCTCAATCGAAACGCCTTCGCTCAGCGTGACGAGTTCCGCGCCGTCCGCGGCCCACCCGACGAGCCGATCGGGGTTGTCCGTGTACACGATCACCGGCACCGCGCGCGCGGTCGCGCGCAACTGGCACCGCTCCGGCAGCGCGCCGCTCGCGCTCACCACCACGCGCGCCGGCACTCGCGCGCCCGCGGGCCTCGCGGTGAGCAGCGGATCGTCGGCCGCTACCGTTCCGCGGCCGACCAGCACCGCATCCACGCGCCCGCGCAGTTCGTGAACGCGCGCCCGACTCTCGTCCGAACTGATCCACTTGGAATCGCCGGTGCGCGTCGCGAGTTTGCCGTCGAGCGTCATCGCCCACTTCGCGTGTACCCACGGCTTCCCGGTGCGCAGCAGTTTCAGGTACGGCGCGTTCAGCTCCAGCGCTTCGGCTTCGCACAGCCCGCACTCCACTTGCACACCCGCGGCGCGCAGCAGCGCGAGACCGCCGCCCGCGACCTTCGGAAACGGGTCGGCCATCGCCGCGACCACCCGCGCGATTCCGGCCGCGAGTACCGCGTCGGTGCAGGGCGGCGTCTTCCCGTGGTGGCAGCACGGTTCGAGTGTGACGAGCAGCGTTCCGCCGCGCGCGCGATCCGCGGCTTGTGCGAGCGCGAACACCTCCGCGTGCGGACCGCCGAACCGTTGGTGCCACCCTTCCCCAATCACAGTGCCGGCCGCATCGAGCACGACCGCGCCCACCATCGGGTTCGGTTCCACGAACCCGCGCCCGCGGGCCGCGAGCGCAAGGGCGTGCCGCATGTGGCGTTCCATGTCGATCACTGAATCCGTCTCCGCACGCGGGCCGAAAGAAAATGTGGATTCGCGCGAACCACCGAGTATGAGCCGCGTCTATATCAGCGTACACAACGCCGGTGGCAAATGTGAGCCGCTCGCGGAACGACCAAGAAGAGAACACAGCGTACACCCACTACGACCATGACCACTTGGCACGCGATTACCGAACTTCGCCTAACGGCCGCTGCCGTTAGTGTCGCGAAGAGTGATTATCGCGCCGCGACGCTCACGAGCGAAGCGGGTTCGGGTATGGGTGCGCACCTTGAATTGGATACGAGCGGATAACCCCCGGCACGCCATGTAATGGCATCCGCGCCGGCCGGGGGTAAAAGCGACCCCCGGCCGGCTTCTTTTTTGTCCGCTGCTTGGGCCGACTGACAACTGACAACTGACAACTACGAATACGCCCCGTTCGACTTCCGGTGAGGTCGGCGGTCT